>Ga0302245_1001903_pt1 | contig 12962 bp, 14 predicted proteins | sample AAG_UR_Thr_MG_FD_193512 | JGI IMG/M metagenome (GOLD analysis project Ga0302245, IMG submission 193512) | Enriched activated sludge microbial communities from anaerobic digester in WTTP, New Holstein, Wisconsin, United States - AAG_UR_Thr | ecosystem: Engineered > Bioreactor > Anaerobic >... | reverse complement strand
TGGGGGATGAGGTTTCCATCTGGGAATACACCAGCGTTCTGGATGAGAATGTGTGCGGGAAATGTAGGCCGTATGATGGACAGAGGCGAACTCTGGAAAACTGGAAATCTGCAGGAATTCAGCAATACAGCCCTGTCAATCCGGGATGTGAGGGCGGGATTCGTTGCCGATGTGTATTAGTTCCTATTGCATAGGGGGGGGAATATGCTTGGAATACCGTATATGGGCAGTAAACGAAAATTGGCTGGAAAAATCATTGACGCTATTATTCGAGATAACCCCAGAGCAAAATATTTTTACGATCTTTTCGGAGGTGGTGGCTCTATCAGTCTTGAAGCCTTGAAAAGAAATCAATTCGAAAAAGTTTTTTATAATGAAATAGATTCAGGCGTTGTGAATCTCTTAAAAAAGATTCAAACTGAAGGTGTAACCGAAGAATTCTATGAATGGATTGACCGGGAAACATTTCATGCACTAAAAAACGGTTCAGACTGGAAAGCAGGTCTTGTCAAAACCTGTTGGAGTTTTGGGAATGAGGGGAAAGGGTATATTTACGGAAAAGAAATCGAAAATCTAAAAAAATCTACTCATTTTTATATAATCGAAAACGGGTATTTGGAAAACAGAAAACCTGAAATAAGAATAAGATTATTAAAAGAGTTTAAAGAAAAAGAAAAAATTAAAAATCGCTTTGATTTAGAACATTTAGAACGATTACAACATTTAGAACATTTACAACAATTACAACAATTAGAAATATTAAACCATTCCTATGAAAATGTAAAAATAGAAACACCGATTGAAGAAACAGTAATTTATTTGGACCCGCCGTATTTTGGGACTGCAACCTATCAAAACGACATAGATCATGAAAAACTATATAACTGGATTCAAAATAGCCCTTATACAATCTACATGAGCAGTTATGAAGCGCCGTTTGATGTGATTGAACAATTTGAGCATAGATGTAAATTTTCAGCAACAAAAAATAATAAAGTGATAGAAAAATTATTTTGCAATAAAACAAGTAATTATTCTTTATTTTCGGAGGCGATATGATTTTGCAGGGCTTGGGAGAATTGCCCGCCAAAATCAGCCTTGAAATGACCGGGTTGCGATGGCGGGGCAAAATGCCGATGTGTATTAGTTCCGATAGCATAGGGGGGAGATATGATTTTCAATTATCCGCTTTTTTTTCAGCTTTCCACAGACCCGCAGTTTTGGGTGGATTACAATCTCGCTATTTTCAGATGGATTTTTCGCATGATGCAGGGGGGACGATGAACAGACAGGTGCGGAAAAATGGCACTGGAAATAATTTTGTTAAATGTTTGAATATAGTTATATTTGAATATAGCGAGGTATAAAAATGCCGATGGTGATTCCGATGAAAAATGAATCGGTGGACAATTTCAGAAAACGGTGCATGAGTGATTCAGGCATGGTTTCTGAATTTCCAGACTCTGAACAGCGTTTAGCGGTGTGCATGGCTCAATTGGAGTTGAAGGCGGATAATCCAGATAATCCAGTAATTCAGCCGACCGAAAAAACTCAGATTGTGTGTGTGTTCCCGTTCCAAAATGCATGGCTGGAGGATTACCAATCATGGCATGAATTCACGGAGGATGAGGCCAATGAGATTATAGCCAATTTTCAAGACCCGAATGTGATCAAGCCGATCGTCGACAAAAAACACGAATATGGAGAATCATTTGGCGATATTCTCAGATTGTTCATCGATGAGCGGGAGATAGGCGGCGAAGAAAAACGGGGGCTATTTGCGGAAATCAGGCTGAATCCTGCAGGCGTGGAGTTGGTGAAAAACCGGGTTTTCAAGGGGTTGTCTCCGAGTATCAGGCCGTATGTGGATCTGCAGAAAAAAAAATATAACCGGGTTTTGTGGGCGTTGAGTCTGGTAAATTTTCAGGGACTCGGGACGACCACGCCGGAATTACAGGCGCAAATTGAATTAGCAATAAAACAAAAACGACAGGAGCAAGCGAATATGAAAAATTTAGCCTTACAGCTTGGCCTTCAATCTGATTCCGGGGAAGCTCAAATTCTTGAGAAGGTGAAAAGCCTTCAATTGAGTTTGGAAGCTGCTCAGGCGGAAAAGGACGAAGCCGAAAAGAAAAAAATGGAATTACAGACCGAGACCGGGAAAATGAATGAGCTCATTACGGCATTGCAGAAGCAAATCAATGACCTACTGGAATCCATGAAAATGAAAGAGGAAATGGAAGAAGAAAAAAAGGCCGATGAAGCCGTTGAAATGGCGGTGAAGCAGGGGAAAATTCAGCCTATCCTGAAAGATGTCTTCAAAAAAATGTACCGACAGGATAAGGCGGGGTTTGAGCTGACTATCCAAAACCTGACCCCTGCCGTTTCTATGGAAAGAAAATCGTTGAGCGGAGGGAGTGCTATTGAGTTGAGCGCAGACCAGATTGAACTGGCAAAAAAACATGGCATTGATGTGGATTCTCATCAGGGGCGCATGAATTTTCTGGAAATTATGAAAAAAGGAGCTAAAAAATGAGTGTAAATTTACGGGGATTACAGGATAATTCCGGGTTTTCCTATGTTGCGAAACCCGTAAAAACTGCCGTTGTCATTGCGCCTGATACTATCGTTGCCAATGAAACCGCATCGGGAATGCTGGTAGAGTTTGCCGCCGCCGATGCTGCGAACTATAACAAAGTCTATGTTTCTATCAATGGCTTAGACAACACTTCGGGCGCAAACGGTTTTCTAACCGAACTCGGAAACGGAGAACGGTATGTGAGGTGCTATACTACAGGGACTGTAGCGGTGGTTAATTTTGCTGCTATTACAGCGGCCGATGTAGAAAAAGAATTTTATGCAGCTAATGCAAACACTTTTTCTCTGGTGGCGTTGGGACCCAAGGCCGGACGGATTAGAAAGTTTTTTTCAGCTACCCGTGCCGAAGTTGAATTATATTAAAAGCAGGAGTTAAAAAATGGCAGTATATAACAGCCCAAAATTATTACTGGATGGCATTAAGACCCAATGGTTGCAGATGCTGGCAGAAACGCCGAAATCCGCTATGGACGGAGTGATTTTCAAAACCGAATCAGATACCGAATTTGAGCGTTATCCTATTCTCGGCGGTGCCGGTGGTCTGAAAGAGTGGGTTGATAAGGTCAATTATGACAAAATTAACGATTATATTCAGTTGGTTCAGAATAAGGCCTACATGGCTGGATATGCGGTTGATAGATTCACCCTGAGCGATTCCAAAAAAACCCTCGGGGCTGGATTAGAGTCGTTCATTCAGGCTCAATTATCCGCTTGGGCAACCATGCCGGATAAAATGATCGCAAAACTCCTTGAGGATAACCCTACGGCATTTGACGGGACCGCATTTTTTTCCACTACCCGTCCGAACCTTTCCAGTTCAGGGGCAATTAATAACGTTGTAACCGGAACCGGAACCGCACGAGCGCAATTATCTGCCGACCTTGGTTCTGCAATGGATTTAATGCGGACTTTCCGAAACGCAAACGGAGACCCCTATAATCCGACCCTAAAATTTGCCGTGATGATTCCGAGCCAGTTTGAGCGGGATTTTAGAGCGATTCAGACCAGCGAATATTTGGCGGGCGTTGTGGCTCAGAGCAACGAATTTAAGGGGATGTTTGACATTATCGTGAATCCCTATCTTTCTACTGCCGCCGGACGGAAGAACGATTGGTACCTAATTAACAGCGCAACGCCGTATAAATTTGCTGTTGCACAGACCGATATTAACAATCCACCGCGTTGGGACATGGAAGACATTTCCAGTCAGCGTGAAATTAAATATTTCACTACAGGCCGAATGGGGTTTGGACTGATTAACCCGCTGGCTATCGTGAAAATTAACAATGCCTAATAGGGGGTAATATGTATCGGGTGTCATTGGTAGATAAGACCAGACACCCGGTCATTTTTGGCCGGGCGTTCTGCGATGGTGATATTATCGAAAAATTAGAAAATCTTGCGCCGGGGCAGTCTGAAAAAGAGATTTTGAAACGGCTCAATAATTTTCCGAATGTGAAATTAGTTGAAATGACCCGGAGTGAAATTCCTCACGGGAATAGGAGGAAATAATGCCATTCTGCGTGCTGGAAGATGTAGAATTGCTGTTGCAGGTGAAATTTGCGATCGATTCAGACCCTACCAGCACGGCAGTTGAGGGCATTATTTCTCAGATTGATGCACGAATCCGGCAGGCATTGGCAGGGGGCGGGATTTCCGTCCCCGCTGATGCTGAACGGTTGGCTGTGCTGAAAAACATTAATGCCATGGGAGCCGCCGGGCTGACTGGAATGATCTATGGACGGAATTTCGAGAATGTGAATTCCGGACAGGCTCAATGGTATTACGGTCAATTTCTGGACGAGTTGAAAAATTTCGTTTCTGGATATTCTCAGAGCGGATTCAATCCAGCCAGCACAGCGACATTTTCAGCGGTTGGCGGTGCTATGCCGTGGAAAAATAATGAGGTGAAATGGTGAGCGATGAAAATCAGAGAGAAATCCAAAAAATCAATAAGATAGCTGGTGCTATTGAGGATTTGTCTCCTATTTTCGGCGTGTTTCTGGAAAAATATCGTTCACTGATTGGAAGGAATTTCGAGACTGAAGGGCAATATTTCGGAGAGCCTTTCAAGCCGCTTAAGCCGGCATATCGGCGATGGAAAGAGAAAAAATATCCGGGCAGGAAAATTCTTCAACTTGAACGGCGCATGATTACTGCGGCACGGGGGATTGGTTCGAACGCCTACCAAAAAATCACTCCTGACAGTCTGGAATTTGGTATCAGGGGTGGCGAATCTGGTTTGCCCTATGCGAAACGACAGCAGAAATCCCGGCCTTTTTTCTACCGTTCCAATGGGACATTGCCTATTCAGGGGTTACGGGTGTTGCGTGAGGGGTTAGAGGATTATGTGCGGCGGGTGGTGGAAATAGCGAAACAACGGGGCGCATTGTGAGATTATATGCGAAGCAGATCAGAAAAAATATCATTGATTTTCTGAAAAACAATCTGGATGCGAAACTTCAGGCCATCGATGCGGGTTTTCTCATCTGGCCGAAAAACAAGGTTCAGACCTATTCAGGCTATGCCGTTTCCCGCATGTTTCCTGAGTGCGTCGTATTGGTATCTCAGGGGCAGAACGGTGAACAGAATTTAAACTCTATTGAATTTAGTCAAGAAAATTATACGGTTAACATTGAAATATCACTAAAAGAAGCAGACCAAGAAAAATTAAATCTTATTCTGGATTCATACGAACAGGGGATTAAGGAATTGCTTCATGGTGCTGATATCGGGGCGACATTTTGTTATTATCAGGATTTTAGGCGGGGTGCGCTGGTGGATGAGCGGAACGGGGCAATTTTTGACGGATTAATTTTTACATTTATCGTTAGAACTAACTGAAAAACAATAACATAAGGGGGAATAAATGGCGAGAATATCTACTGGACTATACGGCGCATGGATTAGGGGTGAGGTGAATTGGGGGGTGAAAAACCCTGATTTCGACACCAAAGCGGAACGGCTATATATTACCACACCGGGCGGGATTCAAACTCAATATACGAAAGAGCAAGATCCGGCGTTTCTGGGGAATAGTTTTCCGTCTGCGTTCGAGACGGTGAACCAGCTCATTCAGGGGGCGTTTTCATTTTCTGGGCACCCTGAAATGATGGGGACTATTCTCTATCATCATCTGGGAAAACAAAAAACTGTCGGGACTGCCCCTGCAGGATCATTGTGTATTTTTTATTCTGGAACTGCTCAATCCTGTCTTCTGGACATTACCGCCGGGGTGCTGACTGCTGAGGTTGGGGTAGAGGGGTCTGAAATTGCAGATGTGAATTTCAATACTACCGGCTCAATTACACTCGGTGCGACTGGATTCACGACTATCGATGAACTGGTGGCGGCTATCAATGGATATACCGGTTATCGGGCTTTCAAAATCGGGTTGGGGTCTGCCCTTGCGGTGAATATTGCTAATATTGCTCAGTTTCAGGTGAAGGGGACTGGATTTTCAAGCCGAACTGCAAAATTTGACAGTGTTCCTTCGGGCGTGCTGGCGAAAAAAATTACCCTCTCGTCAATGATTATTGGAGAATCGGCGCAATCATACACCGTAACCGACACTCTGGGAACTACTACTGGCCGGGATTTTCTCGGGCTGAAAGGCGGCCAGATTACGCTGGATATGCCGAACGGCGGACTGATGACAGGGACTGCCAACATTCTCGGAAAAAATGAGGGAGTTGCGCTCACTCTGCCTGCGGTGAATTTCGAGGGGACACGGCCTATGGTTTCCGGGAATGTGGCTATGTATATCAATGGACGGAAATTGGGCTATAATCAGGTGAACATTGACTACAATCCGAACCTGTTCACCGAGGTCGAGGGAAACAGTTTTTTTCAGGCAGAAGCACAAAACGGAAAATCGGTTAATTGCTCAATTTCACCGGCGTTCCACTATAATACTGATACTGCAACAGATATTTATGAAAAATTCAAAAACGGCGAAACGGTAGAAGTGATTATTGTTTTTGAAACTTTTGACAATGCTGAAACCGGGATTCCGTATAGTTTTTTCTGGCGCTTCACCCGATGCCAGATTACTGAGTCGAATATTGATGGTGGCGGTGAGGTATTCAATCTGCCGTCGAAAATAGATGTTCTTCAGCCGTCCGATAATGTTTTCCGGCCTGTTGAATGCGAGGTTATCACGAAGAAAACAACATTTGTAGTTTCATAAGGGGGTTTTGTGAATATTGTCAATTTTAGACAAATCATCGAACAGGAATTTGAAACGGAAAAACGGATTGATTTTCATCTGGCGGGGCGTGAGGCATTCTGCACGGTGAAAAAAATTAATTTTTCCGTTCGGGGCAGAATTGAACGGCTCAATCAGATAGGAATTGATGGAACCTACAACTACACCGCCGACGGGAAACTGATTCAGAGCCGGACTACAATTCAGGAATCTTGGGCGGATATGCAAGAAAAAATCCTTGACCTATTGCTGGCGAATGGTCTTGACCCGGCGAAACATAATTTACAGGCCGGGGCGATGAGTGTTCGAGACTGGCGGGAGTTGGCGACATATTTTCCAGACGATTTCCAAAAAATCCTTGATGCCGTGAAAGACTTCAATGGGCTATCAGGAAAAAACTGAACACCGGGGACAGCCCCGGAGAATGGGACGAGGAAACAAAAAAAATACGATATGTGATTGACTGGTTTCTGAATCCGAAAAAAGACATACCACCGGCACTGCATGATCTGATAGAGTGCCGGGAAAAATGGATAGGCTGGATTGCTCATGTGTGGCGAAACAGCGGCATAATAGAAATAGGCGGGGCAAAGTTTCTTCGGTATAGCGGGAATATGAATGACAGCCCGGAAACTGAATATTTGATTTCGTTTTTCTGTTCAGAGTTCGAGCGCATATTGAATCGGGGGTAGCGTGGCTGATGTGAATCTCTCAATAGGAATCACCGGGGACTCATCCGGGGCGGTAGATGCGGCGAAACAGGCGAAAGGCGCACTGGACAGCCTGAATTCTGTCCAGGTCGGGAAAAATGTTCAGGATGGCGTCAGGAAAACAGCGAACACCGTGAAAGAGCTCGGGGCAACTTCTCTGAGTGCGGTCAATGGGATTCTCCCGCTGGACTCAGGATTGAAGGGGGTCGCCGGCACTGCCCTGACCGGGTTCGATGCCATTGGAAAATTAGCGGCCTCTGGATTTTCACCACTCGGGCTGGCTATCACTGGAGTGTCGTTATTACTGCCGTTGATTATCGAGCAGTTCCGAACAATGGAAAAAACAGCTGCCGACTTATATAATGAAATTGGCGGAATAGAAAAAATTCAGGCAGGGCAAAAATCATTCAGTGATTTTCTGGATACCCTGAAAGACTTTACTCCGCAAACTGAAAAAACGAAAAAAGCAATTCAGGATTTTCAGAATAGTATAGCTGCAACAGAAACAGAAACGAAAAGATTGAATTCGGAAATAGCTAATTCTTTTCGAAAAAACCCGTTTGAAATTATTGGGCAGGGCAGCAAAGAACTGAAAAAATCATTTTCTGATGCAGGCGAAAAAAGCAAAAAAGCGTCGGAATTAGCAAAAAATGCTGTGCTTGAAGAAGAAAAAATATTTCGGCAATATTTCAACATATATTTCAATGGGAGAAATCAGCAACAAGCATCAGAAAAAGCAAGAGCGGAAGCACAAAAAGAAATCAATAAAAGAATACAAGAAGCAACAAACGAACAAATTGAAGCGACTAAAAAAGCTTTCGATTCGGCATTAAAAAATGCGGACGTATTTAAAAAAAATATTCAAACAATCCTGAAAACAGGAATCACTCCAGAAGAGGCGATAGAAAGACTTACTGGTTTGAATCGTCAATTCATGAATGCCGAGTTTAAAAATTTTCTTTCGATTGTGAAGGGTTTTCAAGCGGAACAAGCGCAGGAAATTATTAAAAATGAATCAGAAATTCAAAAAAAACAACAAGAAAATAGAGGTCGAGAAAAACAAGCAATTATCAACTATTATCAAAACCTGAAAACTCTCGACGACATCCGAAACCAGAATATCGTGAACCGTGAACAGTTCGAGCGGGCGGTCATTGCGGATTCAGAGCAGAGAATTCGGGAATTAGGACTCAGAGGGGTAGAGGCTCAGATAGCCAGAGCGCAGGCCGAAAAAACCATTAATGAAAACAGGGTGAGAGAAGCGCAACTGCAATTTGGCGCACTGGCTGATGCGGAACGACAGTTTGCGGAGTCAATCCAAAAAGCCTATAACGCAGTAGAACCGCCTGATTTTGATGTTTTTGGCGATTTCGCCAAATCTATCGAAGAAGCGAATATAAAAATGGTGGCATCACAGGCTATCGCTGGCAGCCTGTCAAACGACCTGTTCGCATTAGGCGCATCGTTGCGGGAAAATGGCGAGGCGTTTTCGAGTCTGGGAAATATTGCAATGGCAGCGGCGAATGCGATGGTAAAAGCGGTGACAATGGAAGTTTCAAAAACGGCTATTGCAAAAGGGTCAATGGCTATTCTGGAAGGGGGAATTAAAGTTGCGAAATCAATCTACCCACCGAACCCTGCGGAAGCATCAGCCGGGCTTGGCATGATTGCGAAAGGGTCTGCATTGGTGGCTCTCGGCGGTGGGGCTGCGGTTGCTGGCGGTGCGTTAGCTGGCGGCGGCGGTGGAAGCCGGGCGGGTGGCGGTGAACGGGTAGAGAGACCTGCGCCGGTTGCGGGTTCGGTGGTGAATCAGACTATCGAGCTTTCTGGAACCTACGACCCCGGCAGTATTGAACTGGTTCGACGGTTTCAGGAGCAGACGGCAGAGGATATGCGACGGAGGGGGATATGAATCTACGAATCAGAGGAAAATCAGGGGCTATTCTGAATCTTTCTCAGGATTGGAAAATCGAGCTATCGAATCTGAAAACTCGGAACATGGCAGAACAGGCGGTATATCTGGACGGCGGGGCGAATATCGGCACAAACCGATACGACTCAATCAAAATTAAGCTCATATCTGGCTTATACAAATACATAGCTGGCAGTGTGGATAAATTCAGAACGCCTGAAGATTATTTTTCATATGTGATGGCATTTCTGAGAGAAGAATCGCCGTTTCAGATATATGAAATCGGGGCAGGGAGAGATAATCGTTATCTGGATGAGTGCTGGTTAGGAAGCGGCCGGGGTGAGGTTTTGCGCCGGGCTGATTTGGCGAAATCGTTTGAGCTGGAAATTGAGGTTCTGAATCCGTTTTGGCTCGAGCCTGCAGTCCAATATTCTGGGAGCGTTTCTAATATGAGCAATTTCAGCCTGACCAACGGCGGGGACTATGAAACCTACCCAGTAATCAGCCTGACAGCAACGACAGACAACCCGGCATTGAAAATAATCAACCTATCAGACCAAAACAGACGGTTCGAGCTGAATTACCCGTTTTTTCTGGCAGGTCAAACGGTAACAATCGATAGCTATAACAACAGGGCAACAATGGGAAATATAGTTATTACCGAATTCACAAATGGAAATTTCATCAGGCTGATATCCGGCATGAACAATATCCGGTATCTGGGGACAGACTGCAGTATTACAGTTGACTGGCTGGTTCGGAGGGCATATTGATTAGGGGAATCGGGCCCCGTGGCTGGAATATCCGGGGGGCGTATAGAGAGCCGGAAATTGAATACATTCCAGCGTATCTGGTTCAGCCGTTCGACGGGTTTTTCTTTGTGGTGCGTGGTCGGACTGGCTATGAGAAATTCCAGTATTCTGCCAATACCGGCCTGAAGCTTTTTCAGGAATTGGTTTTTTCATTTTCTGAATCAGGATGCGAAAAATGCAGTTTTTCACTCATGGCCCGGCCTGAATCTCTCGGATTCACTATCGAGGATAACGATCTGATTGAAATCTACATTCACACCCGAGATAATCCGGCATGGTCCGGGGTAATCATAGACCCCGGAAACGAATGGCGGGATAATTTCGGGCTATACCGCTATGAGGCTCTGGGGTATGCCCCACGGGCGAAAGGTTTTCTCATCAATCGAACATTCACAGGCCAGACCGTTTCTGCTATTGCCGGACAGGTGGCTCAGGATATTGCAGGGAAAGATTCTCGAATGATCTATGACCCGGCTTTAATTTCCAGCGTGCCGACGGTAATTTCAAATTACAAAATCGATAAAAGAAACGGATTTGAGTCGATGAGAAAAATTTCAGACATTGCAGGGAATTATCGGTTTGCTATTTATGGTGATAGAAAACCAGTTTTCAGAGAGAGAAGCACAGCATTATCAAGCGGTTGCGTTTTTCATGCTGATTCAAAACAGACAAAAATAATAAAAATCGAAAGAAGCAAAACGGATAAAATAAAAAATATCTATGTTCTGGAGCGGAAATCAGCCAGCGGGACAGGCACGGCAACTGTAACCAGTAATTCCGGCTCACCCTCAGACCCGGCCTATGCGCTGAATGGAATCATCAGAAATGAGGAATCGATTCAGGCATACGGGGAATATATGGCGAAAGAGACGATTCCAGAAACCGCCAACGACACCGACGCAATCAGATACGGGGTTGCGAAATGTATTATCACGGCGTTTCCAGCGTATAAGATTGAAATTGAAACCAATTTCGATAATTTTTCAGAGTTGAAAATCCCGGACGGAAAAGCGATAGTTTTCAATCTGGCGGAATTGTTCATAGATGAAATTGAAAACTGCGAGGATTCTGCCCGATGGGTGAACGGCACAACAGCCAGCCTGACAGCAAATGATTTTCGATATAAGGGGCTGAAATCAATCCAGCTCAACGGTTCGGTTTTTACCGGGCAATATGCCTATTCTCTGATGCCGTCGAGTCATGATTTTTCGCAGGTTCGACAGATTCTGTTCTGGGTCTATTCTGATACAGGGGGAAATATTTTCGACCTGTGCTATGGGGAATCGGCCTACAATGATGTTTGCGAACCGGTTTTCATAGTGAATACGAATCAATGGCAGCTGGTGAAAATTGATGTGAATCAGAATTTTGATGCCCGGTATATCGGCATTAAATTTAATCAGGCCGGGGCAGTGAATATCTATTTGGATAATTTTCAGAAATACTATTTTGGCCGCCGGAAATATGAATTAGAAATTAACGGGGTTGAATACACATTTCGAGCAAACGAACAAAAAATAAAATTTGAACTTGGAAGCACAGAAACGCCTTTCGTCGATATTTTCGTCGATGCGTGGCGGTCAATCGAGGCGCAAAAAGCGTCCGGTTCAGGGGGGACATGATGGCGAATTTCAGACGGAATCCATTCACCGCAACATTTCAGGCGGTGGAGAGGGTTGAGATTTTTCGGATTCCAGCATCGAAAATCATTCAGCTGACGGAAATCCCGCTATATTCCAGCAATTCAGCACTGCGGCCGCAGATGAAATACCTGAATACCGGGGCATTGCTGACAGAGGTTTTCACACCCACACCGGGGGCTGACCAGTTTTGCGTGGATTATATCAGGGATAAGAATGTGCCTGCAATCACGGAGAGAGAGGGGACAGGCCGTGCGATCGTAAATGTAGCCGTTGGGGAATGGGTGATAGTGAAATATCAGGGAATTGGGCGTGTGGATTTTCGACAGCCAATAGTTGATGACGGAATTGGGTATGCCTACCGACTGACAGAAAACACACCCGAAACTATTCTGGATTATCGGGGATTCACGGTGGTTGGTCATGACTGGTATCCTCTTTCTACATACATTTCTGACGACCGATACTATTCTATTATGTTCAAAGGGTCATCGTACGGGTTTCGGCTATACACCGCCCCCATCAATCAGAACACACCGACAGCCACACTACCAACGAACGGAATAATAACAACGGCGAACTGGCTCAGAACCGATAGCCGGGTTCACTCATTTCTAACCAACAACAACAGAATAGGGGTAATATGGACCAATAGCGCTAACGCCTATCAAGGCAAAATAAGCACAAATCCGCTAAATACCACAGATATGGGGGGCTGGACTGATATCACATTCCCCACAGCGTTCAATCAGTATGCCTGCTCCACTCAAATCGGGAATCAGGTTTTCTTTTTCGGATGCAACGGGGTATTGAACACGCCATCTAATGTTGCCGTTCGCTACAATGCCGACACGCAGTCAGGGGTATTACTGGCGAACCTGCCGAATAGTTGGCAATACGGGGCATGCGAATACGATGGAAACGGGAATATATGGATTTTTGGAAATATGCTCACAGGGCAGGTGGGACAGGTTCTGAAATATTCAATCTGGGACAATACCTATGAAACGAAAACAGCTATCACATTTCCACTGAGTTTTGGGACGGGGACAAACACCGCACTCTATTTCGGGGCAATACCCA
>Ga0302245_1001901_pt1 | contig 12969 bp, 10 predicted proteins | sample AAG_UR_Thr_MG_FD_193512 | JGI IMG/M metagenome (GOLD analysis project Ga0302245, IMG submission 193512) | Enriched activated sludge microbial communities from anaerobic digester in WTTP, New Holstein, Wisconsin, United States - AAG_UR_Thr | ecosystem: Engineered > Bioreactor > Anaerobic >... | reverse complement strand
TGTTCACACTTAATAATTTGAGATGGGGTACCGATTTTCCTTATTCCGTGTTCACTTTCTTTTCAAAGACCGATTTCATTCAGTTTTTCGCTTATTTGGTTTTTGTAATGACCACGCACATGTTGAGGTAGATTAGGAATTAATAACGAAGCGATTAATCAAAATCATGATTTTAATTATGGCGTCTTAAAAATGGTGAGTTGTTCATCTTTAATCTCTAGAAAAAGAGTTGAACTGATTATTGAAGCATTGGGAGGTATCACGGGTGTAAATATAGAATGGACACATATAGGTACTGGGCCTCAAAAAGACCACTTAGAAAACTTGGCGCAGAAAACACTCTCTATTCATAAAAATATAAAATTCGAATTCAAAGGACATTTAGAAAATAGAGAGGTATATTTGTTCTATAAAAAATCAAACATCGATTTGTTCATCAATGTAAGTTCGTCAGAGGGTATACCCGTATCTATGATGGAAGCACTGAGCTTCTCTATCCCAATTATTGCAACAAATGTTGGCGGAGTAAGTGAGTTGGTATCTAGCAACAACGGTTTTTTATTAAATCCAAATCCTACTCCCGAGGAGATTAGGCAAGCGATTTATAAGTTTCACGAATTAAGCATGGAATCACGGCTTGCCTTAAGGCAGCAAGCTTATGATACTTGGAAAAATAAATTCAACGCGGAGACGAATTATACTTCTTTCATCGAAGATATCCTTCGCTTATAAAGCTGGTTTACAGAGGTGGAGTTATAGTCAAAATGTGTGGAAAAGGGTAAAAAGCGAAAAAAAGCATATCCTACGAATAGGAAGAAAAGAGCCAGCGCGCCCAAAATGAAGATACGCCTCGAAAGATTATTGTTCAAAACGTGGAAATAACCAAGAGGGATGCGTAGAATGGATATTAGACGAAATAAAAAACCACGACTGCGTAGAAGAATTGGCCAAACATAGGGTGGAGTCATACTCAGCATAGCCTTAAAGAACGAAATCGACGAATTAAATAAAAAGACCAAATCGCTACGGGATGCAGAAGGAAGAAGGCTGGTGTGCCGAAATGGCTATCACCAAGACCGGGGGATTCAAACGGGAATCGGGCGGATAAAGGTCAAACAACCAAGAGTAGATTTTCAATCTATTCCTTCTAAGACAAATATCCCAAAGCAGTGAAGAGTCTGACGATAGACGCGGAGGAATTGCTGACATTCTATGATTTTCTACCAGCCACTTCCAGCATATCAGAACGGCGAATCCGATAGAATCGAGCTTTTCTACCATACGGTCCAGGACAAAAAAGATGAGGAACTTTGGCAACCGAAAAACTAAGTCTAATATACAGCCATTAAGGCTCGATTCAATTACGACAATAGGAGGAATATGTGCGGGATTTTTGGCTTTTTTTCTCGGTCTCCGGTAAAGCCTAATAGAGTTTTCGATTGTCTGCGCCATAGAGGCCCCGATGATTTGGGGGGTGTTTCTATCTCTGTGAGAAATAATTCCATACGGCACTATACCTTTGAAGGGTCGAATTTCGAATCACAACAAACGATCTACTTTTCGGAGAACACGGAGATAGACCCAGAAGTTCTTTTTTTAGGGCATCGCCGGTTGTCGATTATCGACCGAACGGCTGCCGGTCACCAGCCTATGGCTTTAGATGGTTATTGCATAACGTTTAATGGTGAGATATACAATCAATTAGAATTGAGAGAAGAACTCGAGAAAGAAGGGATCGAGTTCAAAGGCAATTCGGATACGGAGGTTCTACTCAGAAGCTACATACACTATGGAGAGGATTGTCTACACCGCTTCAACGGTAAGTGGGCGTTCGCTATTTGGGACCCGAAAAAGAAAAACCTTCTTCTATCGCGAGATCGCTATGGAAAGAAGCCGCTATTCTACTTTTTCGATGGGAGCCACTTTGCATTCGCATCTGAAATAAAAGCCTTGTTATTGCTACCTTTCGTACCAAAATCCCCCAATTTAGAACAAGTGAAATATTTCCTTACCTGGAGAAGCTGGGAGCACCGCCATCAAACGATGTTTGAGGGTGTTCAAAGGGTACTGCCGGCGCATAACCTTTGGTTTGATCCGCTGCAAAATAACCTGGAAGTGAGACGGTACTATTCCATTACTCCGAATCTGTCGCTAGAGCCGTTTTCAGAACTTAAAGCGAAAGAGTATGTAGAGGCGGGAGAAAGACTATTTTTAGATGCGGTACGTATTCGGCTGAAGGGCGGTCTTCCCATAGGCGCCTCTTTTAGCGGCGGGGTCGATTCTTCGGGGATCGTCTTCGCGCGTGAACGGTTATCTGAAAAAGAAACAAGTCTCTTTATTAGGCCGAGCACCTACACATTTTCCAGTGTATATGAGACTAACGAATTGAAAAAGTACGATGAATCAAAGTGGATTGATTTTGCGTTAGAAAAATCACAAGCAATAGGCATAAAAGTAGAACCGAGACCCGAACGCTTTATTGAAGAAGCGCTAAAAATAGCCTATCATCAAGATGAACCCTTTGATTCAACGGGCATCTTCGCCGGATGGTGTGTTATGAGCCTGGCGAGACAGCACGGTGTTATCGTTACTCTAGACGGCCAAGGCCCTGATGAAGCTTTGGGAGGGTACCCGCCGCATATTCCGATCGGTTTTTCCGAATTGTTGCTTAACTTCAAACTGATACGGTTTTTTCAAAAACTATCGAATTTTTCAAAAATTGAAAACTTCTCTTTTTTGAATATGTTAAGGACGATATTTATGGGGTCTTTAGGTCGAGAGGTTCGGCATCGAATATACGCCAGACAATTGGGTAAGCTTTTCAAAGACGGCAAAATCCCGGATTACGAAGGAGGGTCTTTAGACGCAAGAAGGTTTTTGAATGAAAAATTGAAATATGACGTGGAAGAGGGGCTACCGCGTCTATTGAGGTTTGTAGATCGTAACGCGATGGCGTTTTCGCTAGAACCTCGAACACCGTGGGTAGATTACCGACTGATCGATTTTTTCTTTTCCATTCCTTCCTGCTACAAAACTTATGACGGGTGGACAAAATGGATCGAGCGGAAGATGTTGGAATCGTTCGTTCCGAAGGAGATCATTTGGAGAAGAGATAAGCTCGGGTTTCCAACTCCGGAAAGGGAGTGGCTGTCCGGCCCTCTAAACCTATGGGGACAAGATTTGATACAAGGCTCCGATATAATAAAATCCTTAGAAGTCACAGGGCAAGCCATAAACGGAGAATTAAGGTGGAAACTAATCAGTGTAGCGTTATGGGAAACGGTGTTCTTTAAATCGGCCGGTTATTCCTCATAGAACCGCAGGTTTTCCGGTTTGGCCGTATTTGTTTATCATAAGAAAACCGGGGGCCCTGAATAATTAAGAAGAAAGTAGAGGGGTAGAGTATGTTAAAAACCGCAATGGTGGTGGGCGGAGGACATCCGTATTTTGATAAAAGGGTCTATTTAAAATGTGTTGAGCCTTTGTCGAAAATCTGTAAAGAAGTCATTTACGTGAGCGCTCGAAAGAGGACCGGACAATACGAAGTGCCCGATAATGTTGTCGACGTTTTCGTTGACAATATGCCTATTAGAACTGTAAAAAGGACGATATTTTGGGATAGAGTGCACCGAGAAGTGATATTAAGCCAAGAGCCTCCTATTGACCTAATCATTCTACACGATATTCCAATTGGCTATGTTTTCCCTAACCGTTATGTTCGGAAGTTGAAGGATAAATACCAATCAAAAATAATCATAGACTTACACGAATATCTACCCGAAACGCTTTTTCCCTCAGTTCCTGAAAACTCATTGATAACAAACATTAATGATAAGATGATAGTTGACCCTTATATAAGGGAAGCAGATGGATATGTTGTAGTAAGCGAACACGGGAGGGACTATCTGCTGAAAAAAGGCATACCAGAAACTAATATTTTAAAATCACCGAATTACGCGCACTCCATTCCGAATGTTTACGGAGAAAAAACGAATGCCATAGGTTTCGTTGGGCGACTGGTCAGGCAAAACGGGCCGAATGCTATCGCAAGAATGGCGAGAATAGTCGTAGAAAAATATGGGCTCGAGTTTCGATTCATCGGAACAGACAAAGATGCCGTAACCGGTTTGTTTGACGATAATTGGATTCTCCACAATGAAAAAGTATCATTTTTTGGGATGCTTCCTTATGAAAACATGCTTCAAGAGATATCGAAGCTGAAGTTCGTGATTAGCCATCTGGAAATATCCGCAAAGAATACTATCTATTCTTTACCGAATAAATTCTTTGATAGTCTAGTGAGTAAGACACCTATCATCGTCCCTTCTCAATTAATAGAGCAGCGGAGTATTTTAGAAGAATACGATATCGGTTACTACCTCGATCTGGAGAAAAGTCAGTGGACTGACGATTTGGAAAAAATCTTCAGAGACCAAAAAGAGTATGATCGAAAAGTGAGCAATATAGCGAAGCATTACCGCGAGTTTTTATGGGAAACGCACGAAAGTGAGTATTTGGATTTTATAAAGAGGATTTCGAAGGGAGAATAATGTCCGGGATCTTGGGATGCTTTTCTACCAAAATTGGAATGAATCAATTCGAAAGGGCACTGCAGACTATGGCTCATAGAGGACCCGAGGGTTGCGGTGTGGAGGTCTTACCACAGGTTCCTTTTGGTAAAACTGTTTTTATAGGACACCGACGGTTCGCGATCGTTGCTTCGAGCGATGCGGCTCATCAACCTATGAGAGTCGACAATTGGATTATCACGTATGACGGGGAGATACTGAACTACAAAGAACTTCGGCAGGGGTTGGAAGCGAAAGGGTTTTCTTTTTTCTCAGATTCCGATACCGAGGTCGTTTTAAAGTCGTTTATCGCCTATGGCCCGGAGTGTATGCGCGCGTTTCGGGGTATGTGGGCGTTCGCTATTTGGGATGAGAGCGCGAAACAACTCTTTTTAGCGCGGGATCGATTTGGAATAAAACCGTTGTTCTACTTTTCGAACGGAGAGGATTTCGCGTTCTCCTCAGAGATCAAAGCTTTGCTTCTATTGGATTTCGTACCGAAAGCCCCGGCAATAGACGGTATCAAGTCTTTTCTTCTTTGGGGGCCGCCAGAGTATAAATCGGATACTATGTTTTCAGGGATAAAAAAACTTATGCCTTCACATTATCTCCTTTTCGAATTGGAATCAGATGGGTCATTATCTGATATAAAGATTACAAAATATTATTCGATAAGAGACAAAATTCAACCGAAAAACACCGGAATTACGTTTCCAGAGGCAGTAGAGCAGTACCGTCATCACCATCGCAAGGCAGTGGAATACAACCTCGTTACAGATGTCCCGATGGGGTGCGCATTGAGCGGTGGGCTCGATTCATCTTCGAACGTTGCGGTTCTGAAATCGCTTTTAGAAGAGAGAAGCGCTACAAATATGAGAGAAAAGTTGGTCACCTTTTCTGCCGTATACTTAAATCAGCCCGACCGTTCCTGTGATGAAAGCGTCTTCATTAATAGGCTCTCGAATTATTTAGGGGTCACAAACAAGCAAGTCGAGCCTACTTCCGACTGTTATATCGCCAATGTGGAAAAGTTCCTTTGGCATCAAGAAGAGCCGACCGGCGGCGCGAGTGTGTTTGCGGGTTGGTGTGTGGCTGAGTGCATATCACGCAATGGAATATGCGTATGTTTAGATGGCCAAGGGGCTGACGAATACTTGGGTGGTTACCATTCGTTCATCGGCGCGTTCCTTGTCCAAAACTCCTTTCTTTTTTGGAAGAATTGGCCTTTCCTTTTTGCAGGGAATAATTCTCTTTCTCTAAAAAAAGCCATTATGTACTATTCGTCTCATTCCTTCTCGAAGATTTCTAAGAGGCGCTTTTTCAGGGAATTGACGGAGCAATTTGGATTGAACAGTAGCGTACTAGAAGAACGACTCTTTTTCACAGAGTATAAAAGAGTCGACGATGCCATATTTGATTGTTTGTCAACGGGTTTACCCACTTTATTGAAGTTCGGAGAACGAAATCATATGGCGCATTCGGTAGAGAGTCGACCGCCTTTCCTCGACCATAAACTGGTAGAATTCTGCCTTTCTTTGCCTACCGATTATATTCTTCGGAAAGGGTGGACGAAATACCTAGCTCGAAAAGCTTTCGAAAGCTCTTTACCTAGAGAAATCGTTTGGCGAAAAGATAAAATGGGCTTCCCTGCGCCAGAAAAGGCGTGGGTTTTAGAGAAGAATAGATTTTTCGAAGAGGTAGTGCGGAAAAGTAAAATCGTTAAGGAAATAAACTCCAAGAAAGTAAATTGGGATTCTTTTTCATTCAATACCCGAATCAAGCTTTTCGAAATTGCGACATGGGAAAAGGTCTTTGGGTTGTAAAAGGAGACAGTTATGAAAGTATTCTTTCCAGTTTTCCAGTGGGCAAAACCGTCAATGCAAGGGGTGCTTAAGAAAGTTTCCGATCAAACGAAGGCATTGAGAAGCTTAGTCGAAGAAATTCGCACAACTGTTTACGGTTATCACGAAAAAAAGTGCGTGCTGGACGGCGATGTGCGTTATGAAAACATAGAACCTACGTGTAAGCGTTATTTACTACAACTATGGCAAGTTAGAAAAAAAAGCTTTGAATTGGCGCTGAAGGATATAGAGCAATTCCACCCTGACATTATCTACACAAGATACCCGCTCGGAGACCCCACCTCCATCGATTTCTTGAAAAAAATTCCATACAGAATCCCATTGGTGTTTGAACAACAATCAATCACCGTTAAAGAGCTAAAGGTCCTAAATAAGCCGGTTTACATTCTTTTTGAGAAGGCATTTGGGCACCGCTTGGTCAACCTGTCTTCAGGCATCGTGGGTGTGACCGACGAGATTGTTCAATACGAATCAAGCCGCTTGAAAACGCAACGCGCAATTTTAGTTTCCAACGGTGTTGGCGTTAGTTCAGTCCCTTTAAGGTCCCCTCCACCTTTTGACCAGAAGAGGTTGGAGATCCTTTTCGTCGGCTCAACCAATCCTTGGCACGGGCTCGATCGTTTATTATTCGGTTTAGAAAAGTACAGAGGAAAAGTGGAAATTAAACTACACATCGTTGGAATAGAAGAAGATGACTCTATAAGGTCTTTGGCAAAAACGCTTTCCATACAAGAACGAGTACAATTCTACGGCTTTCGAACCGGCCAAGAATTAACCGCATTTTTCGATATATGTCATATCGGGGCAGGAAGTTTCGGGGGGCATCGAAAAGGTTTGTTACAATCTGCGGGGTTGAAGATGCGTGAGTATTGCGCTCGCGGTTTACCATTTTTCTTAGGACATAAAGACCCGGATTTTCCTTTCGATTACCCGTTTTGCGCATTTTTCCCTGCGAATGAAGAACCAATCGATTTTCACCGCGTAATCGAATTTTATACAAACGCCTTTTCATACAAGAACCACGCGGAATTGATGCGGGAGTATGCGTTTAAAAATCTGGATTGGTCTGTGAAAATGAAAAAGACCGTCGAGTTTTTCGAGCAGATCCTAAAAGAAAGAGGGTAGACTCAATGGTCAAAGTCTTGACAGTTGTCGGCGCGCGGCCGCAGTTTATTAAGGAAGCAGTGGTTGCCAAGGCTTTTCAAAAACGAGGAATCCAAGAGGTCTTGATTCACACGGGGCAGCATTACGATGCGAATATGTCCGACCTCTTTTTTTCTGATTTAAAGATCAAACAGCCCGATTATAACTTGGGAATCGGGTCGGGTTCTCACGGTTATCAAACAGGAATGGGTATAATGAGGTTAGAGGAGATCGCGCTGAAGGAAAAACCCGATTTGTTGCTGGTTCACGGCGATACGAACGCCACGGTCGCAGGGGCTTTGGCAGGCGCAAAGCTGAAAATCCCCGTCGCCCACGTCGAGGCCGGTTTGCGTCAATTCCCAAAGGATATGCCTGAAGAGATCAATCGGGTGGTCACCGACCGCGTGTCCCGTTTTTTGTTCTGTCCCACGTCACTGGCTATCGCAAACCTTAAGACAGAGGGGATCACCAAGGGTGTGTTCTTTACAGGAGACGTGATGTACGACCTCTTCCTCTCGGTTCGTCAGTCCGTGGATGTCAGAAAAATCTGCTCGCGATATGCCGTGACCGAAAAAGCGTTCTTCTTCGCAACCCTCCACCGGGATTTCAATACCGACCACCCCGAGCGGTTGAGAGCGATCTTGGAAGCCTTCGCCGAAATATCCCAGCATTTCCCGTTGGTGTTTCCGATGCATCCGAGAGCCCGTAAAGCGGTCGAAGCGAACGACTTTGGTCGCTATCTGAAATCGGTCACCGTGACGGACCCCATTCCATACCCCGATACCGTCGCACTGTTGTCGGCTGCCCGATGTGTGATCACCGACAGCGGGGGCGTTCAGAAGGAAGCCTACTTCGCTGGTACCCCCGCGCTTGTGATGATGGAGGATACGGGTTGGCGGGAGTTGGTGGATATGGGATTTAACACCCTGGTGGATGCGGTTAAAGAGAAGATCGTATCCGGCGCTTTGTCGAAAAAGGCCGTTTCGGAAGTGTCCCCGGGGCTTTTCGGCAACGGAGACGCTGGAAGCCGAATCGCGGGAATCATCAGCGAGACGTTCGGTTAGCCCCTCGTATCTCACAACAACGCGGTTTTTTGGGAACTCCAAAAAGAGAAAGAACGGTTCGCACGGAGGACATAGAGGGCACGGAGAACACGGAGGGCTCGAAGAGAAAAAGCAGGGTTCGCACGGAGGGCACAGAGAACACGGAGGAGTGCCTTCTGGGAACGCCAACTTTTTAAGTTGGCATGGTATACAGGCCGAAAAAAGATAAAGGACGGGTTCGCACAGAGGGCACGGAGGAGTGCAAAAAACTTAAGAACCTGCCGGACTAAAGTCCGGCGTTCCCAGGGTGATTCCAAAGTAGACACGCCAAACTGAAGTTTGGCGTTCTCAAGCGTGTATCGCGGGGTCCCGCTGGTTACCCCGCGATAACCCCACACGGGCATCGCGGCGTAAGCACTTTTTCTTTTCGCGACGGCGCGATACGCATTTGTATAAGTCTTGAAAAACAGGGTTCGCACAGAGGGCACAGAGAGCACGGAGAGAACGGGCATCGCGGCGTAAGCGCTTTTTCTTTTTGCGACGGCGCGATACGCTTTTGTACTGGTGTATCGAGGGGCTTAGTTAGTATCGCGGGGTCCCGTTGGTTACCCCGCGATAACCCACACGATCATTGAGACTTTTTGGACTTCCGAAGTCAGCCCGCTGGTTACCCCACGAAGACCCACGAAATCCAGCGTTCCCGGTAGTTCCCAGGCGCTCCGGAGGCGTTCTATGCTATAATCTTAATCAAACACAAACAAAGCGGGTGAATGCGATGTTCAAGATGCCGGAAACGATAACTTACGCCTTGCCGGAGCTAATCGGAAATACTGACCTCTTCGTTGGGAGGAAAAAGGAGTTCGATTACTTTCTTGGAGAATGGTACGATCGCCTGATAGGTAACATCGCTAGAAGTCAAGCGATCGTCGCTAGGCGGAAGAAAGGAAAAACGGCGTTTCTGCAGCGTTTGTTCAATATTCTATGGAGCTGTTCGGGAAGCAAGGTGATTCCCTTCTACTATGCGATACAAGAAGAACAGATCACGCGCGCCAGCTTCGCGAAAGAATTCTTCTCGACGTTCGCAAGCCACTATCTTTCATACCTTACACGGAACAAAGACCGGGTCATAACCCCTTTAAACTACGTAGCATTAAAAGAACACATCGCCCCGTATCCAGAACTACATATGAGATGCAAGTCCATAGACGAATTTGAAAGAACGGGCAATTGGAATTTGATGTGGAAAGTTGCGAGCCGCGCTCCTTCTGAGATTGCTGCGTCTAAAGGTATAAAAATCGTCCAAATCATAGACGAATTCCAAAACATCAACGCTTTTATCCTTGATGAGCGGGGGAATACGATTGATTCGCTGAGCGGGACGTACTTGGAACTTGCTGAGAAGCGAGAGGCGCCGCTCATCATTTCGGGGAGCGAAGTCCACGGGTTGTTGGAGATCGTACGAAGACTCACAGCTCGGTTTGAGGAGAACGTCTTGGAGAACCTCCCTGAAGAGGAGGCGAAAGAAGCGATTTGGAAGTACGCGGAGGTCTTTCGGACAAAGATAAACGATATCGGAGTGGGCAAGCTTTGGAACCTCACACGTGGAGACCCTTTGTATATCTATGCGCTTTTCTCGTCAAAACACAACACCAAAAAAGACTACGTTCAAGAGGACAACATCATCGAAGTGTACACGCAAGAGATCACGAGCGGATTGATTTTCAAGACGTGGGGCGAATATATCGCAAAAATCTTCGTGGAAGTGAACAAAAGAAACGCGAAGAGGCTCTTGCTGTACCTGTTTCAGGCTGGCGAAGAACGCTCTCGAGCTCAGATAATCAAAGACCTCAAACTAGATATAACCGACTCCGAACTGGAAACGAAACTGCAAAAGTTAATCAAAGCGGACTTGATCTCATCGGGGAGCACCGCATTCAGATATGCTATCGCGAAGGATAAAACCTATGAGCTGGTATTTAGGAGATTGTACCAGGATGAAATCGATAACTTCATCCCAGACATCCGCAAAGAGGTCCGCCAGGAGATGGGGAGGACGAGTTACGAGAAGGGGAAGTTCAGAGAATACCTCGTACGGGAGCGGATCAAGAGGCCGTTCAACCTGAAAGACCTCGCGGAAAACGGGATAGACCTCACCATTAAACCGAAAACGATCTTAGAGCGAGAAACGGTCAAAATCGGGTTACGGAACCGAGAGATCGATCTAATCGTGAAAGGCAACATCGAGTTGTGGATCGACGTGAAAGACACGAAAGGGAAGTATGGGAAACGCGAAGCGGACCGCTGGATAGAGATCAAGCAGGCAATTACCGAAAAAAATCCGAAAACCCTATTCGCGACGTTCTCCCAAAACGGGTACACTTCTTCCGCGAAAAGGCTCCTCGTATCGAACGGAGTGTATGTGCTTAAGGGGGAAGAAGGGTAATAATGGGCGCAATTGGAAACGCCTGAGAATGCCGAACTTTTAAGTTGGCGTGTATTGTAGCCAAAAAAAGATAAAGGATGGTTTCGCACGGAGAGCACAGAGGGCACAGAGAACAGAGAGAAAAGGCTGAAGAAAACTCGTGGGGCCGACTTCCAGTTGGCCTGTCTCTCTGGGAACGCCAACTTTTAAGTTGGCACGGTATATAGGCCGAAAAAAGATAAAGAATGGTTTCGCACAGAGAACACAGAGGGCACGGAGAGAGGATGAAAACGTAGAAGACATGCCGCACTAAAGTGCGGCGTTCCCATGGCGTTCTCAGGTGTTCCTTCGTGGGCGGCATCGCGGGGTCGTAGAAACCACTTACCCCGCGATGGCCCACGAAGTTAGGCGCTCCCAGATGATCCCGGGAACTCCGGCGGCTCTTCCGGAAAGCGGCTTATCCTTGACTTACGTGAGGTTACCGATATTCTTTAAGTCCTTGAGAGATAGTCCAGTTATCTCCAAGACCTCTGACAAATCCATCCCCTTGTGTATGAGCTTTTTGGCGATTTCGTATTTCTCTTCCTCTCGGCCTATCTTTAATCCTTTTTGTAATCCTTTTTCTAATCCTTTTTGTAATCCTTTTTCCAATTCGGCTTTCCGAAAGGAAAGTTCGTCGCGAATCGCTTTCTCGCGCTCTTCCGCTATCGCTCGCTCTTCTCGACTCCGGCTCAGTTCTTCTAACAGGTTGATCGCTTGCCCCACCTCTCCTACCTCCTTCCCGAGCTCCGTTATCCTTTGGTTTTCAGGGTTACTCAAGAACAATAGCCAACCCTTGAGGTCTTCTCCTAATTTTTGTGGACTCTTCCCAATCTTCTGCGTCTCGATAAAGTGTATCTCCAGAAAGTCCCCCAGCTTTTCACACGTTTCTGCGTCCCGTATATGATAGACAGAGTGGATCCTGTCGTGCTCGAATTGATTGTACCCCAAAACATTCACTGTGATCGTGTTGCATAACTTGCCGTAATCGTCACCTTGCGTCAGCTGGTCCGAATACATTTTTGTCAAATAGTATATCGTCCTCTGGAGCATATGTTCGTACGGGAGTATCTGTACCTCGATGTTGACGAGTTCCCCGTTGTTCAACGTCGCCTTGATGTCCATTACCGAATACTTGTCCAGCTTAAACCGTTTTTCATTCGTATGGTCGAGTATGCGTAGGTCGACGATCTTATGCCCTTGGCTTTCGATCCCTAAGGAGTTTAAGAAATGGATCAGGATCTCTTTGTGTTTTTCATTTCCGAAAATCTTCTTGAAGGTATAGTCGAGCAGTGGATTCAGATACTTTTTCTCCATCGGGGAAACCTCCATAGTGACCGTTTGTGTTAAGCATACCACTTTTTCGGACGTAGTTCTCGTTTCGAGTATTCTTTGATATCCACTAATGGTTTTCTGGGAACGCATGCTTTTTGAGTTGGCATGTCTTTTTGGAAGGGTAAAGAGTGAGATTGCACGCGGAGTGCACAGACGCCACGGTGAAAACAAGCATCGCGGCGTAAGCGTCCCTTCTTCTCGCGACGGCGCGATACGCTTTTCTACATGTCTTGAAAAACAGGGTTCGCACAGAGGGCACAGAGAGCACGGAGGAGTGCGGAAAACTTAAGAACGTGCCGGACTAAAGTCCGGCGTTCCCAGGGTGTTCTCAGGTGTTCCTGCGTGGGCGCATCGCGGCGTAAGCGACCCTTCTTTTCGCGACGGCGCGATACGCTTTTGAGGGGGAGAAAGAGCGGATCGCGGGGTCGTAAAAACCACTTACCCCGCGATGATCCTCGAAGTCCGGCGTTCCCAGGGTGTTCTCAGGTGTTCCTGCGTGGGCGCATCGCGGCGTAAGCGACCCTTCTTTTCGCGACGGCGCGATACGCTTTTGAGGG
>Ga0302245_1001900_pt1 | contig 12972 bp, 6 predicted proteins | sample AAG_UR_Thr_MG_FD_193512 | JGI IMG/M metagenome (GOLD analysis project Ga0302245, IMG submission 193512) | Enriched activated sludge microbial communities from anaerobic digester in WTTP, New Holstein, Wisconsin, United States - AAG_UR_Thr | ecosystem: Engineered > Bioreactor > Anaerobic >... | reverse complement strand
TATGTCAATCTATTGAGCAATTACAAATAACAACAGATGATGCTAATAGGTCATTAACTGCTTCTGATGCTGGGGCAGGGATAAGGTTTATAGCGAATAAGGTATTACGAACTAACTTAAATTCAGGACACGCTACCAACAAAGTAACTGTAAATAGATGTGTCAATCATGCAATACAAACAGATGGAAATAATAGTCAGGCGTGGAATCAATACACCACATTTATACAGCAGTATATAGGAGCGTGTAAGGGTAATGCAGCAGAATCAGCACCAGCAGGAACGTTTACAAACAGTTATGGTATATATCAAGATGGAGCAGATGACGACAATTTATTTATGGGTGATGTTCAAAATGCAGGAGGTGTTACACAGTTTACATCAGACATAAGAGCGAAGAAGAATATCAAAGATTATGAAGTAGGATTAGATGCAATAAGACAGATAAATACAAAGACTTTTGAGTATGTATATAAGAGTGGCAAAGAGATAGTAGGGGTTATAGCGCAAGAATTAGAGAGTATAATACCGAGTGCAGTAACGGAAAAAATGTTTTCTTTTACGGGTGAAAATGGTGACGAAGTAACGATAGAAGATTTTAAAATGGTAGAGCAGGGCAGGTTATTTTATGCTATGTTAAATGCCATTAAAGAATTAGATGTTAAGAACAAGTCATTAGAAGAAAGATTAGCCAAAATAGAAGCAAAATTAGGTATCAATGATTAGTGTTGAATACATATTTAAGAGGGTAAACGATGCTTTGTCACGAAAAAACCAAGCAGGGTATTCATCTGTATCGGACTTCAATGGAGATTTAAGAGATACAGAGAATATTTTGTATGAGTTTTACTATAAAGATTATGAAGTTAATCAAAAAATATCCGATGCTTTAGCGGTGTTTATCAAGGAATCAGATTTACCTATTAAAAATGGATATGTTAGTATTCCTACTGATTATAGACATCCTTTAGAAATGGCGTATAAGTATGCTTTATCAAAAGAAGATTGTACTTCTACAATGGAGGAAGTGTTAATGGATAAACTACAAAGCAATGAGGAGCGAGATACATTAGCTTCTGCCATAAGAAAGCCATCGCTTGAAAACAAGTTGTTATATTGGGTTCAAATGTCGGATAAATTCAGAATAAGACCTATGGAGTTAATAGGTAGTGTAACTTTTAAATATTTAAGACAGCCTATTTTTGGAGTTTATTCGACTGTTGTAGATACAGTAAGAGAAATGGAAGTGTATAATTCTGCCACATCAAAAGATTTAGAGTGGAAAGAAAGTGAGATGGTAGGGATAATAGATATAATGTTACTACACAAAGGAATAGAGATAAGAGACAATGAATTAGTACAATTTGCACAAGCAAAAATGCAGATAAACGACAATAAATGAAGTTAGGAATAATAATAGAACTAATATATCAACGAATATCAGGCGGTAGATTATCTCCTGATGTAGATGTTAAGCGAGTAGATATTAAAAGCTATCTACCATCTGCTATAAATACAGCCATAAGGGAGCAGTATTTTAATAATATATCTATTCGTTCCTTAGAGAAGTCCTTATCCTTATTGCCCGACCAATTTATAAAGGTATTTGAGGATGTAGAAGTAAAGAAAAATGAAAGGCGAGATTTAAAGTATGTGGATTTTCCAAGTAAGCCTATTGCTATATTAGATAGTTATGGTTTAAAATCTATAATGCCAATGAAAGGAGATGTTGATTTTGCCTATTTAAAAAACAAAACACAAGTTAATGGTTATGAAGAATATTTTGACAACAAGGTATTCTTTTGGGTAGAGGGTAGTCGTGCTTATTTTAAGAATATATCGCCAATGGTTAATACTGTATTGGTATCTATGATAGCCTCTATTGATGCATTAACAGATGATGATGAAGCACCAATACCGATAGGTTTAGAGGAAAAAGTAATTAACAATACTTATGATTGGTTTATAGGACAAAGGAGTATGCCACAAGACAAGATAGAGAATTATAATAGAGATGATTCAGGTAATAATGTACAATAAATAAATAATGAAATACAGAACATTAGATATAGTTGTTAGAGATTTATGTGAAGTAGTTGAGGACTATGAACATAAAAAGTATGTAGAAATAATGAAGATATGTGTTAGGATGTTAGAGCGATTTAATATTTTTCACGAAACGCCATATTATCGTTCTACAACACTTAAAGTCTCTAATATTTATACAGTTGATTTACCAAGTGATTGTGTAAAACCTATAAAAGTAGGAGATTGTATTAATAACCATATACATAGTTTTTATTATAATGCGGAAATATGTAATCCAAAAGATATAGTAGATTGTTGTTGTACTTGTGAAAGTACAGATGTAACAAACACAACAGTAGCAACAAGTGATGGTGGAGTAGTGTTAGAATCAGGCACTTGTTCTTTTTGTTCTTTTGCTAATTATTATTGCAACGACAATAATCCTTTACCTTATACAGATTATTCATCAAGACCATATCAAACCTATGCAGGGTGGTTTAATATTGATTTGGAAAAAAACAGAATAGTGTTTGACCCACAAAGCAATATAGAACACGGTAGCGAAGTTATATTAATGTATAAATCTTCAATTCAAAAGTCCAATGGAGCGACAGTAGTTCTTTTGGAGCTATGGAGTATGTTAGAGTATGGAATATTAGCAAGATACGGAGATGCGAGATATAAACAGTATTATACAAGTAAGTCGGAAACGGAAGAAAGGGCGGTGGTACGTTTGCTTAATAGATTAACAAAAGAAGAATTAGAATCTGCAATATTTGGATATAAACATTTAAGCTTTGTAAGATAATATGCCAAGAATAAATCAAGATATAACATTTGAGGGTGGTTTAAATTTTGACACAAAACTTGATAATTTACCAAAAGGAGATTATCGGTTTATGGTTAATATGAGAAACACAAGAACAACCAATGGTAATTGGGGTGGTGTAGTTAATGTTAAAGGCAATGTTCTTGTTGAGTATGAATTACCAAGTGGAGAAAATAAGGTTATAGGGAGATTAGAAAACAAAGAAAAAAGAAGTATAGATTATTTTTTATGGAACTCTAATGAAAACCACAGAATACTTACTTACGAATTAGATACAAACACTATATACGAGGTATTATTGGGTAGTAATTTTAACTTTAATAAAGAATGGTTAATAACACAACCAACACTTATAGATGACCGATACTTACAATGGACAGACAACATAGAAAATGGTAATGATATTATAGGTAATCCATTAAGATATGTAGATAAAAAAAGAGCTATTTTGTATAATAAACAAGTAGAGTTTTCATCTATTGTATCAAGTAATGATTTTAATAAAGCAGGAGTAGTTTATAAGGTAAAAATATACTACAAAGGAAGTTTAGTAGCAGACAAACAAGTATTAATAAATACGATTGACAATATAAACAATAAGACCGATTTATACGATAGGTTAGCTTCTGCCATAAATAACGATTCTATTCTAAAAAACTATGTAGTAGTAGATAGCTGTGGAGGATGCAAACTACATACAAAATTCAACTATGTAGGAGATTATTGGTTTGAATTATATAGCACAAGCGATACATTCTACAACCTACCACAAAATAGGTATCATAAAGATTGGGATGAGTACAGTATCAACTTAGGGAAAAGACCACCATTATATAGTCCTAAACTAAATCTTATTGTAGATGAAGATTACAACTACAACTACATAGATGGCAAGTTTTTTCAGTTTGCTACAAGATATACCTATTGGGATAACCAACAAAGTACATTATCGCCATTTTCAGAAGTAGGCGCATCGCCATTGATTTGTGGAAGTTTAATTAGTCCTTATAACGTAATAGAGGTTGATTTTTCAAGTGATATTTTGAGTGAAGAAAAATACCTATCTGATATAAAATACGTTGAAATATTGGTCAGAGAGGGCAACACAGGGCATTTTAAATCTGTAAAGAAGATAGAAGTTTGTGATATTGATTTTCCTGAACAAAAATATCAATTTAAAAACGATGGTTCTTATCCTGTAATTAGTGATGATGATGCATATAGACCTTATGACTACATTCCTATCAATGCATTAAGTAAGTCATCGGTAGATGATAGAAATTATATAGGATATACAAAAGAGAATTATGATAATTTAAACTGTATAGATGCAAAAGTAGATATAAGGTATAAAGAAAAGGAAGAATGCGCACAAGAATATGTTACTATAAAGGGTAAAATTAGGGTTCAATCTTTGATGAAAAAAGGATTATCGGCAGAAGGACTTATACATGGGTACGTTTTTGATTGGCAACCGATATGGAGTACAAATGGCGAGAAAAACTATTTTGGACACGCCGGAAACTTAAAAATAGGCACAAACAAGCCTGATAATGATGTATGTGCGGCATACAAGCAAGAAATACCTATGGGGGGATTTGTTACATATTTAGCAGGAACTAATCATTATGCTATATCTGTACAAAATCCGATAATAGGGATTATTGGAGGCAGTGAAACAAATGTCTTTAAAATGGATAGTTTGGGCGATTTAAAGGATTATATTAATAATGCAAAAAACGAGTGTTACAGTACCTTTGAGATAAAAAACGTACCCAAAGGAAGTAAGTATATAGTAAGGATAGCAAGTAATTTAGTTTCGCCAGATGATAGGTATGGTTCTATGCACAATATAAACAATGGTATTGAGTGGCAAAAAACATCTACTTATTTATATAAGATAAACGGAGTACAGAAAACAGAGATAGAAGTTGACACAGATATAATAGGCGATAAGGTAGAGATAGATGGTTTTTTTGATATAGTTGATTTAACAGCCAATACAGATGGTAAAAGCACCTGTGCGGCAGGTTATTGTTTTGATGAATTTTCAGAAACCAAAGGAAGCATAGATGAGATAAAGAAAGGAGCGAGGGTGGAATTATTGCACATAGATTTTACATCAAATTTTTTAAAGTTTTTTTTGCTTTCACCGAAAGGGAGAACCGACCATAATGGGTTTTTCTTTGTAGGAGTTTCTATAAAGGCGGCAAAGCATCCTGTATTAAGAAATATTACTTTTAAATGCAACGATAAATATTTTAATGACATAGGCAAACAAGCATACAAAGGTATGTTAATGGATTTATATGGAGGTTCACTTACGACAGTAACTGAAATAAAAGGATTAAACGATGGAGTTGATTTTTACATAGTTTATAACCACGATAACGACATAACAAAATATCGTTCTACTTATATAAAAGGCAAAATAACAGACCAAAATGGAAACGGAGTAGGTGGTGTTACAGTTGTTTCATCGCATAGAGGTAGAACAGCAATAAGTGAAGCAGATGGTGAGTTTAAATATTTATTGTATTCATCGTATGAAGAACCCACAAGCGCAGGTACGCTTTATTTGTATTCCAATAATAGATGTTGCCCTAAAATAGAGGTAAACGATGTAAATTACAGAATCAATCCATTAAGCGAATATGGTGGCTATAATAGAGAAAACATTTACAATATAACTATACCATCGGTAGTAGTCAATACGGAAGGAAATGGAGTTTGGAAACATAGAAACAATATTTGGTTAGGTGTTAAATATTATGATGATTACGGAAGAAGTGGGAAAGTACAAACAGATGAAAACAAATTAAAGACATATATTCCTTTTTGGACAGAAGCCAATGGAAACAAAGGGCTTCCAATGGTTAGTTGGGAAATAAACCACTTACCACCGAGTTGGGCAAAGATGTTTCAAATAGTAAGAATAAAGAATCCTATATACAATAAATTCTTACAGTTATTTATAAGTGAAGTAAAATACGTTAAGAGTTATGGTCAAACAGTAACAGAAACAACGTATGAGGGTGGAGATGCGACAGAGATATATTTTTCTTTACAATCTTTAGTAGATTATCAAAATGAAAATTCAGGGAGTATATTAAGTTGGGAGTTTAATACAAACGACAGAATAACATTAATGAAAGATGCCAATGGAGATTGGTTTGATAAGTATTATGACTTTAGGGTAGAGAATGATAGGTTAGATGCGTTACTTGAATCTACATCGCTTGTTATAAAAAACGATATTAGTTTGCCTAAGTTAGAAAAAGGTATAATGATAGAAATATGGAATCCAAAGAGCGAGAACACACAAGATATATTTTATGAAATTTCGGAGTGCTATGCCATTGAGAATGGCTACCATAAAGGAGGCATAGAGGGGCAAAACCAAACATCACTACAACCTGCAAAAGGCACTATAACAAAAGGAGACGTATATTACACGCCAAGAATAATGCCTATTATAAAGTATGGAAGTTTTACGCCACCAAATCCTCCACCAATAGACACTAAGGAGTATAAACAAGGAAATTTTGAAACAGAGTATTTACGAGAAAATATAGCAGAAAGTAGAGTACAGAGCATAGGTAGATTAGATATTGAGGATAAAGATTTTAGACAGATTATTTTCACAAGTAGGGTTCGGTTTTCGGGTAGATATATGCCTGAAACAAGCATAAACCAATTAAACAGATTTAATTATACAGATTTTGTAAAAGACAACCTAAATAGCGAAATAGATAGAGCCTTTGGTGGTGTTATGTACTTAGGATATACAGCAAATGTATTACTTGCAGTATGCAAAAACAAGACAGTTCCAATATACATCAATGCTACACAAACGTATGAGGTAGATGGTTCGGGTAGTCAAATTATGCGAAGCAATAGGATAGCCAATTTAGGACTACCAATAAAAGAGGAAAGAGGAACACAAAACCCAGAATCTGTAACAATAGAGAATGGAGAATTGTATGCTTGGGATATATCCAAAGGGGTATGGTGGAGGTATCAATATTCAGGAATATTTGATATTTCTGATTATGATGCTAATACATATTTTTCTAATATATCAAAGTTATTACTTGCACAAACTGACAAAAAAGTATTTTCTTCTTATGATAGAGATAATGACGAACTAATTGTAAGTATTCCATCATTAAATATTACAATATCTTTTAATAATACGCTTAGAGGTGAAGTAAGAAAAAACAGATGGATGACAACATATAGCTATATTCCAGATATGGTATGTCCTGTACAAAGAGGGTTTGTTTCTTTTAAAAATGGTGCTTTATGGTTGCACAATACCAATGAATCAAGGTGTTCTTTTTATGGAGTAAGATATGAATGTGGAGTAGATGCAGTAGTTAACTTAGAGCCAAACGCCAAGAAGATATTTTGGAAGATAAAAGAAATAACTAATGCTTTGTTTTACACAGAAAAAAAGGGAATAGAAGTGTATGGATTAAGAAATGACGACATACAAATTAGTCAATTATCGGCACAACATTTTGAAATACAAGAGGGAGATTGGAGGGCAGACTTTAGAAGAAATATGAAAGATAAGTATTTTAATGACATAGAAGAAGAAATACAAAGGGAGGTTACAGCGTTACTAAGAGGTGAAGTGTTAAAGGGAAATACTATGTTAATAAAACTTAGAAATTTTGACAAAAAAGAAGTAATATTGTATTTATTAAATATAGAAATGTCTGATTCACAAACAACAATAAAATAGAAAGAATATGAATCCAATGGCAATAGCAGGAGGTGTAATGGGTAGCATAGGCGGTTTATCCAAGATGATAATGGGAGCTGTCCAAAAGAAACAAGGCGAGAAAGAAAAAAGAGCCTTAGTAAGACCTGTATATGAAAGACCCGATGAAGCGAAAGAAATAGGTCGTTTAACAGCTTTAAGATATGCTAATCCTGAACTTGCAGGAGGTCGTCAAATGGAAGAAAACATAGGGCTATCAACAGCAAATGCACTACAAGCGGCTTCTGATTTTGGAAGTTCTGCGGATATATATAAGGCACAAATCAATGAGAATAATGCTATGAATAATTTAGGTGTTCAATCTGCACAACAAAGGTTGGCATCCGAACAGGGTCGTATAGATGCACTATCTACTCTTTCAGATTATTCAGACAAAGAATTTGATTATAACTTCAATATACCATTCCAAGAAAAAAGACAATCTGCATTATCTAAAATAAATGCAGGTATGCAAAATATAAATTCTGGAATTGATAGTATAGGAAGTATGGGTGCATCATTAGCAAGTTCAAGTAAAGCTCCATCAACCGAACCGACCAACCCTAAAACAAGCATAACGGGAAGAGTAAATAATAGAGCGACAGGGGTTTTGAATACTATAAAACCAAGTATGGGACTGCAAGGCATTAAAGGGTTTATGGGTGGAGCATTAGGCAAGATGGCTTTTGGATTAACACCATTTGAATAAAAATATATTAAATAGAAAATGGCACAAACAAGGGATTTAACGTATTTAGGTTCGCCTTTTGGAGAAGGAAAGGGTGAAGCGTATATTTTGCCAAAGAGCGATGCACCAGCTTATTTTTTAGAGTATTTAAAAAGAGGTCAAGACGAAGCTAAGGCACAAAAAGATGCCTTAGAAAAACAAAAAGAGGCACAACAGAAAGCGTTAGAAGATTGGGATGTTAATTATTGGATAGGACACCAAGAACACTTTAATCCTAAAGTAAAAGACATATATGATGAGGGTGTTGATTTACTTAGTAGAGGATATAACCTTAAAGACATGAGCCAAAAGCCAGTTGCGGAATGGGTAAAGAAACAGCACGACATAGAGAAACAAGCGCAATTAAGTACAACGTATGGCACACAAGCAGACAAGATACTTAATATGAAACCCGAAGATGCACAAAAATATACTAAAGCATCTTTGTTAGAAGCTAAACAATTTTATTTAGACCATCCGAAATATACCGAAGACATGGCTAAGTCAATATCGGGTATGCCACAGCTTAAAACGACATTAGATATGCCGACAGACATAAGAGATGGCAAGGGGATAACAGAATTTAAGAGTAAATTAGATAATGCGTATTTTAATGCATTGACGTTAGATGATAAAATTAAAGAAATATTAAATTACAGAGAGCAGTATAAAAAATCTACAAAAGAAAGGTTAATGCAAATGCCTGTTAAGGATTTTGACATATTAGACACTGTTGAAAGAGAAAAAGCAATAAATGAGTTTGTAGAAACACAAGCAAGACAAATAACAATGCCTTATTTAGACGAAGAAGCGATACAAAAGGTTAAAATAGAAAAAGCAGAATTAGCGGAAAAAATAAGAGCAAACAAGGCAGAAGAGGCGTTAAAAAGAAGAGAATTAGATATAAACGAGAAACAATTCAAGGTATTAAATACAACAATGGGTAGTGGCTATGAGCAGTTTATAGATGGATTGGTAACGGGGGATAAGTCGGCTTATTCTTTTGCACAGCCGAGTTCAATATCTAATGGTATGTTTACGACTACTATACAGACAAAATCAGGTGATAAAACAGTTGAAAAAACAGTAGTAGCAAGACCGAGATATGTAGATGGTTCAAAGGTAAATGGAGGTAAGGCAGGAGAAAAATATGTAGCATTTGATTATTATGATGCGAGTAATCCTACTAAGAAGATAGAGGGAAATGTGTATGGCAAGGCAAGTAATATAAATACTATCAGGGTTCAAAATTCAGATGGAAGTATAGACGAGGAAGGAAGAAGGGAATTATCAGGTATGGCACAACAGAATTTTGATAACTTTGCAAAAACAACAGGGTTTGGATATGAAACACCGATACAAGTAGGTGGTAAGTATTACAACATAGATGATGAAACGGATAAAGGGAAAAAGAAATCTGAAAAAGTAGAAACGAAAACAAAGACAAGTGGGAGTAGTGGGAGAAAAGTGGTAAAAACAGGAACATATAATGGGAAAAAGGTAATTCAATATAGTGATGGTACAATAGAATATCAATAAAAAATTATGGCAGATAATAAAATAGATAAAAGTAAAATTGTTTGGGATAGTGATCCTAAAATAGACGAATCCAAAATTGTTTGGGATAGTGAGCCATTAAAAAAAAAAGAAGATACACAATTTGGTGGCACAGCTTCTGCGAATGGTACACAAAATACTTCCCAATCCACATCAAGTTCAGTATTACCATCGAAAAACGTATCTACACCGACAAACAATATTGGACACAAGATATTTGATGTAAACCAAGAGGTACAGGATTTGGTTTATAAGAAAGAAGATAAGCCATTTTTTGAGAAAGCAAAAGAACCTACACCACAAGTTCCATTAAAGCAAGAACAATTAAAGAAAAAAGAAACACCTAAAGAAGAAAGTAGGTTGGTAAAAGTATGGTCGCCTACTGAAAAAGCATATATATACAAGCTAAAAGAAGTTCAACAAAGCACATCCCCCGAAAGTGTAGTTTCAGTAATGACCACACAACAGATATTGGATGCAACACCTGAAACAGTAAAATTTAGAGTAAATCAAGGTAAAAATCAAGAACAGTTATCTTTTGAACAACAATCAGACAAGAATAATAATGTTCAAGCATTTAACAGAGAATCCAAGTATTATACTACTTATTCTAAAGAAATAGGCAAAAGGATAGAAGATTCTGAAAAGGTAATAAAAGACAAATTAGGTGCGGACTTTTTAGGTAAACTCACTAAGACATCAATGTCGCTAAACCAAACTATTGCGACATTTAATGAGTATCAAAAAGACAAAGAGAAAAGAGCCAATCAATTACAGACAGAATTAACATCCATTGCTACTAAGGTAAAAAATGGAACATTATCCAAGTCAGATGCCGATTATGACTTTAACTTAAAAAGAGAAGAATTAGAGCAGATACAAAACGACCTTAATCAAAGGGTACAAAATATTAAAACGATACAAGACCAATTAGAATCATATAAAAACATACCAGAAGTTAAGTCGTATATTTTGTTGAATGAAAAACAGAATAAAGTAAATGAAGAAGCACGAGGTTTGATATTTAAAGATGAGTATAGCGAGTACAGAAAGACTTTAGACATAGCATCACAAAAGCAATTTGAAAAAGACACACAAAAAAAGGAGTTTTTAGATAAAGGATTTTTCGGCAAAGTAAGTGATGTTTTGGGTGCAATATCTAATCTAAGTCCTGTTGTATTGGCAGAAAAATTAATAACAGGAAACAAGGATAAAACATATACAGGAACAGCCATAAAAGATGAATCGCATAGATTAATGGCACGGACATTAAATGCTATTGCATCTTACCCTAAAATGGCAGAAAACACTAATCCTTTTGGGAAAGCAGATAAGTATGATTTCTTTGATAAGATATTTGATGCAACGACAGAATTTTCAAAAGAGAAAGAATTAACCAATCAAAACGCATCAGACGTACAAAGAGATATAAAACAGAAGTATGTAGAAGTAGATGGGTATAGGGTTTTACTGGATGACAAAGGCAAACCTACTAAGGTTACAGACGACAGATTTTTTAACATAGGAGGTTTAACGCAATCTTTGATTATTAATAAATATGAGAACAATAAGGATAAATACAAAGACGTTAAATCAGACATAAGTGTAGGAACTGCGGTAGCAAAGAGTGTTCCAACCATATTAGATATGGGAGGATTGATAGCCTTAACAACATTAACAGGGGGGGCAACAGCACCATTATTAGGAACAGAGATAGCGTATGGGGCAGCGACAGTAGCAAGTGCGGCGGCTCAAATGTATAGTGGATTATACGAGGGTGGTATAGAAGCAGGACTAAGTCCAACAGAAGCAGGAGATTTTGCGACAGTAGCATCATTAGGAGTAGGTTCTGTAAGTTTAGTAAATCCAATGGAGATGAGTATTGCTAAAAACCTTATGACAAGAAAAGTGGGTAAGGAGATAGCAGAAAAGATGACAAAATCGGAAATACAGTTAGTTTTAAATGGCAAATTAAAGGTGACAGATTTAGCGATAAAATATGGCAAGGACTATATAAAAAATACAGCAGGAGAGAATTTAGAGGAAATAGTATTAGAACCATTTGTACAACGAGGAGTAGAAGTGCTATATAATGAAAATGCGAAGAAACAAGGTAGTGGTTTTGAAGATTTAAACGAGCCATTTTTTAATGCTAAAGAGGTGGCAGAGACAGCTATTATAACATCAATATCTACATTGTTATTTTCGCCAATAGAAACAGCGAGTTCTATACCAAATGAAAAGAGATTAGCAGTATTTAAGGCGATAGAAAAACCTAATGAGTTTACGGAGGCACTTAATGATAAATTAGAGAAAGGCGATATAACAAAAGAACGTTATGATTTTGAGGTAAAAGCACTTGAAGATGTATCGAATCAATATAATTCTGTAAAAGATAATATAAAAGAGAAAGACAAAGAGAAATTAACGGAGTTATTAGCCAAGAAATATAATTTAAAAAAAGAGATTTCTAAAATCAATGATGATGTATTAAACAGACGAAACAAGTCGTTATTAGAGGATATAAATAAAGAGATTGAGGGAATAATAACACCTAAAGAAGCTACACAAGAAGAAGTAAATACCGAAGAAGAAAATGAAGAAGTAAGTACCGAAGAAGAAAATGAAGAAGTAAGTACCGAAGAAGAAAAAAGTGCTAAAAATGAGCTTGCAAACAAACTAAGAAGCAAGGCGCAAGAATTGAAAGAAGAAGATAGTTTTGACAATGAGCCTACTGAAAAAGTTGTATCGGAAGAAGGTGGTTTGAGTGGAGTGGTGAAGCCAACACCTAAGAAAGTTAAAGTTTTAGGTAAGGATGTAAATATGTATAATGATTACATTCCTTCAAAAGTAGAAGATGTAGAGACTGATGCTATGTATTCGTTTAATGCCGATTCAAAGGATGGCATACCTACTTTATTGCACGATAAAGCATATACAAATACAAGAGAAGTAAATGGAGTTAAAACTGAAAATTGGCACGCATCAATTAGTGGCGAAGAATTATTGAAATTATATCCTAAAGAGCAATCCCTCAAAGAAACGCCCAAAGCAGGTAGTGTTG
>Ga0302245_1001898_pt1 | contig 12980 bp, 7 predicted proteins | sample AAG_UR_Thr_MG_FD_193512 | JGI IMG/M metagenome (GOLD analysis project Ga0302245, IMG submission 193512) | Enriched activated sludge microbial communities from anaerobic digester in WTTP, New Holstein, Wisconsin, United States - AAG_UR_Thr | ecosystem: Engineered > Bioreactor > Anaerobic >... | reverse complement strand
TCAGAGCTATAAGTTCAGTATCAGATCCGATAAGCGATTTAAGTGAATTTATCTCTGACTTCTTGCCTTCAAGAAGTCTGTTGAGGTTATCGGTGAGATCATCTTTTCTGTTATCGATTATTCTCTTCTGGAGGTTTATTATCTGTTTTTCATCTCTTGCCTTGTTCCAGTCAAAAATGTTCCATTTGACGCCGGCCCCGAGAATATAATATGGAGCAAATTCATCCCTGAAAAAATTATTGCCGGGAGGGTTCCCATATCCTAATGTGGCAAATCCGAATACTTTAGGCAATTTTTTACTGTCGATCAGCCTCAGACCTGCAGAGAGCTGTTCTTTCCTGAGATCAAAAACCTCAAGCTCCGGCCTTGCCAACTGAGGATTTATGTCCTCCTCAATCTGTGGCATAAGAAGTTCTGACGAACTATCGATCTCCATACCGGTGAGATCATTAAGGATTTTGAGCAGGGATTCTTTCCTGATCTCATTCTCCTTTAGCTGCTGGGTGAGTTTGATCCTCTCGGATGTCATTACCTCGGCATCCGATTTCAGTGCCATCCCATTGACAAGAGCGGATTGTATTGAGGATATTCGCTTTTCAATCAGGTTAAGGTAATTCTTCAGCAATTCTTCCTGTTTTTCAAGCAGAAGCAGGTTGAAGAAATACTGGTTTATCTGGCTCCTCAGCTTATATAATTCAGTTTCTGTCTGTTTCTGGTTAAGCTGCAGATCGGATTTTTCAATGAGGCGTGCACCCTTAATGGTTCCGCCGTCATAAATGACCTGGTTGATATCAACCGTGAATTTATACTGTTCGTGAGGCAGGGGCTTGATAGCATCCGCAATTCCGGGTATAGGGATTGAACCCAGTGAATTACTCAGATCGATCACTTCCGAATTATATAAGAAACTCCCGCTGGCATCGAGGCTGGGGAGCCATCCTCTTGTAAAGTTTTTATCCTTCAGCTGCCAGATTGAAGAATAGGAATCCTTTTCACCTGCCAGGGAACTTGCCTCAGCTGCCTTCTCATAGCAATCCTTAAGGGTGATTGCCTTTTGTGCGGTTAACGATACCGTTGCAGGCATCGATATAATCAGCAAAATGAGAACTGACTTTTTCATTCTGTGCTTTTTTAATCTGTTTTCTCAATTAAGTTAAGGTGAGTTCATCCCGGTTTGTTTTACTTATAGCTTTTAGAATGAACTCGGGAGCATAACTTTTTCTTTGTTCGAGATATTCGTCAAAATTGTATCCGATCTTTTCCATTACACCGGAAATAATTGGTTTGGCAAGAAAAGGGAACACGCTCATTGCTGCGACGGATGTCATGAACTGAGGGATGTTCTCTTTTGTTATATTATATTTCTTGAGATCTTTTTCATGTTGTTTTTCAAGAGTCTCCCAGAGTTTTTCCACATCAAGGTTTTGAATGAGCTTTTTTATTCTTTCGGGATGCCGGCTTAGTTCATATAGTATAAATGCCGGAAGGCGGGGATTTTGCTGAAGGAAGGTTATATGTTCCCTGAAGAAGAATTTAATTTTGTCTTCAAATGACAGTCTTTCGTCGAAAACAGGGGCAAATTTCTTAAACATCAGTCCCGCCATTTTCTCGAAAACTGCATTAAAGAGATGGTCTTTTGTCCGGTAATAATAATGGAGCAGTGCTTTATTTATTCCGGCATGATCTGCTATATCCTTCATCCGGGCACCGTCCATCCCCTTTTCGATGAATATTTCAGTTGCAGATTCGAAGATCTTTTCCTCAGTCAGCTTGTCGTTCTCAGTCATGTTTTTAAATATCTGTTTAAACTAATTAATTAAACCAAATGATTTAACCGAATGGTCAAAATTAAAATAATTTTTCTGCAAAACCAATTTTTTTGGATTATTATTTAAAAATTTTAAAATGCCCGATAAAAAACTTGCAGGTTATGAAATTTTTCTTATTTTTATAAAGAACCTGAAACCTATGTCTTAACCTGGAATGAAAAAGATTGTCTTATGATCTTATAATTCCAGCATGTTATTGTATATTAAAGATTTGTAATTATAAGTTTATTTTTCATGATTGAAGTATAATTATGAAGAAGAATATTACAGATCATTTTTTCGGAGAGCAGCTCTCGTCACATCTGTATTTTAATCAAAAATTGATTTACCCGGGAATAATTTAAGCTCCTGGTTCCCGACCAGTATTTCCCGCTTTACGCATCGAAAAAATGTTGGCCTCCTTGATCAACATAAGAAATTTCCTGGATGTCGGAAAACAATATCCAATTATAAATAATAATTGTTCAATGTTTAACCTTAAAAAGAATACAATGGAAAGTATAAATGGTCCTTGATAGAATCAGTAAGAGACCACTGATCAGGTCTCATTAGTAATATCGCTTTATAATCAAAATTGAATATTACAAACCTGTGAAAAATCTTAATTAATTATGCGTTATGCTTTTACACTTCTCTTTCTTGGGATTCTGCAGGTAAACATTTTTGTTGCATACTCGCAGGATACCAGGCTTTCGTTGAAATTTTCAGATACCGGACCTCAGATAGCATCGGAAAATTTTACAGCGGAAAGCGAATTCTCTTTTCTCTTCAAGGATAAGTTAACTAACCATGATTATAATGTTAACTTAATTGCAGATGATCGGTCACATGATGTGATCCCTGCAAATCTGTTTGCAGGCAACAGTATAAATTATCTGGCTCCTGAACCCAAAACCATTCGAACCTCTCTTCTCCCTGGAAATCCTGAAGATCTGATATTGCAGCAGCAATCAGTAACCGGGACAATAACAGATGCAACGACCGGAGAGAAAATGGTTGGAGTAAATATCCAGGTGAAGGGGACTACACTGGGAGCAATATCAGATATTAACGGAAGATTCTCTTTACCGGCAGTTCCCGGTGATGCTGTTTTGGTCTTCTCGTTTGTAGGATACAATCAACAGGAAATTGCCATCAAAGGCAGAAATGTAATCGATGTTGCTCTTTCCAGCCAGGAAATAGGTCTTGAGGAAGTAGTAGTTATCGGTTACGGAACCCAGAAAAAGGAAACTCTTACAGGGTCAGTAGCGCAAATTCAGTCAGATGCTATTGTAGCTACAAAGACCCCTACTCTTGCAGGAGCAATACAAGGAAAGATCGTAGGTGTTCAGATCAGGCAACAAACGGGTGAACCTGGTGTATTTAACAGTAGAATAAGCATCAGGGGATTTGGTGAACCCTTACTTGTAATTGACGGGGTAGTACGCGACGGGATGTCAGATTTTGAGAGACTTAATGCAGACGATATAGAAAGTATTTCCGTCTTGAAAGACGCTTCTGCCTCAATCTATGGAATGAATGCAGCTAATGGCGTTCTGATCGTAACTACTAAGAAAGGATTCGCCGGGAAAACAGAATTCACAGCTACTGGTATCTATACAGCAAAACAGCCTACTACTAATGTGTATCAATCCCTTGTCGACGCTTACACATTAAGAGTGATGAACAACGAAATGCTGAGGAATTCAAACCTTCCGCTGGCTACAAGTGAAAGTGATCTGGCAAAATGGAAAGCCGGGACCGAACCGGGCTATACTGATTACAATTGGTTTGAAGAAACTACCCGGGACTGGGTTACTTCGGAAGAAGCGAACTTTTCGGCAAGGGGAGGTAATGATGTTATTACCTTTTTCTCAAGCCTTGGATATATGACTGACCAGGGATATTTTCAACAGAATGAGCTTGAGAGATATAAGAAATATACTTTCAGGACTAATGTTGATGCTAAGCTGTCTAAAGGCTTAAGTGCGAGATTCTCATTTTCAGGAAGATATGAAAACCAGACTCAGCCTCCACAGGGTGTTTTCTGGATATTCAAACGAATAGTTGCTGCCGACCGCGGATATGGAGCATATACTCTGGCTAATAATGGTCATCTCAGCAGGGTCCCTGCCGAAAATACTAATGCCTGGGCCGAGCTTACCAAAGATATATGTGGATATAATCAGACTATAAATTTCCAATACCAGTCAACTATAGATGTAAATTATGAAGCACCTTTCTTAAAAGGCTTATCATTAGGAATTCTGGGTGCTTATGACGGGCTGGTAGGTGACAACAGATTATTAAATACACCGTATCAGCTGTATGATTACAAAACTGATGCACCTGTTGGTACTCCCGGTAAAGCAACATTTCAAAATACTATTACACATATGGTCAGGAAAAATATCCAACCCAAGATATCTTTCAGGACCAATATCGCACAGGCTCATAATATTAGTGCAACACTTGTGAATGAGATCAGAAAAGTTGATTACAACAATCTAAGCGGCAAGAGACAATATGATGATCTGTATACAAGGGATATCATAAATCAGGGTAGTTTAACAAATGCATCAACGACAGGATATCGCACTGAGCAGGCTTATGTCTCTTTCCTTGGACGTTTTAACTACGACTATAAGAGTAAATACCTTCTTGAATTCACCTTCAGGGAGGATGGCTCATACCGTTATGCTCCGGGAAGAAGATGGGCATTTTTCCCTGCATTTCAGGCAGCATGGCGAATAGGGCAGGAAGGTTTTATAAAGAATAATTTTCCAATAATATCTGACATGAAGCTCAGAGCAACCTGGGGCAAATCGGGGTACGATGCCGGAAACGCATTCGAATATGTTGAAGGCTATACATTTACCGGAGTCAGCGGAGGATACGCCTTTAGTGATGGAGTACTTACATTAGGAATGGTACCGCCGGGAGTAGTAAATAATTACTTGACCTGGGTCCATACAACAAGTTTGGATCTGGGTATTGATATTGAGTTATGGAAAGGAAAATTAGGATTTACGGCTGATTATTTCGAAAGGCTTGAAGATGGATTGCTGGCTACCCGTGTTGCCACTGTGCCAAATACTTTTGGTGCAAGCTTCCCCCAGGAAAACCTTAACAGTCAGGAAACAAAAGGTTTTGAGTTAATGGTCTCGCACAGGAACACAATTGGGAAACTGACTTATGGTGTAAACGCTAACATGACTTATTCCCGCTTATATTATCTGCACAGGGAGCAGTCACCCTACAGAAGCACCTGGAGCAGGTGGAAGAGTGGAACAGACGGCGACGGACGTATTCAGGGCAGAGCCTGGATATATGACAGAGATGGTATATGGACCAGCATAACAGAGCTTGAAGAAGGTGTACCTTTAATGGGTACTACCCTTGGTAACTCTCTTATGTTACCCGGAATGGACAGAATAGTTGATGTAAACGGAGACGGTATAATAGACAGTAATGATCAGATTATAGGTGCATGGGCCGGTTCGGGATTCTTCGGTGATGCACTGAACCCTCCTCTGCAGTATGGTATGAACCTGGATTTCCATGTTTACAATTTTGATCTCATTATTGGTTTATCGGGAGCCAGTTTGTTTTCTATGAACAAGTCAAGATACGACCAGTGGGGTTATGGTACCAGATACCCAATGCAATGGTCAAAATATCTTGACAGATGGCACACCCAAAATCCGACTGATAATCCTTTTGATCCCGCAACTGTCTGGATACCTGGTGAATGGGAGGCTCTTACAGCAAACGATGCTAATCAGACCTCGAACCTGACAACTGATAAGTGGAGAATGGATGCGACTTTTTTAAGACTCAAAACAATAGAACTTGGTTATAATCTGCCTTTAAAGTATGTTAATGCAATAAAGCTCAATAATGTCAGGGCCTTCATCAATTGCTTTAACCTGTTTACTCTCTGTAATAAAAATCTTAAGGATGTGGACCCCGAACGTGCTGAAGGAGCTTATGCAACAAGCAATACATATCCCTTAATGAGAACGTTCAATTTTGGTCTGGAAGTTAAATTTTAAAACCTAAAGAGATGAGAAAGATTTTAATGTATATAACAATTTTCACCTGCTTTCTGTTTCTGGCAGCATGCGAAGATTTCCTGACAATTGAACCTCTTGATAAGACCCCAGCAACAGTCCTGTTTAAAGATGTTGCCGGAGTTAAAACTGTTCTGGCTAATATCTATCAGAGGATGCCGGTAGAAGACTTCAACTGGACCGTGGGTGGATGGAATCAACATCCCGGAGGGGCATTCGGAGGATGGCACAAAGCAGGAATGACCGATGAAGCTGTTCTTGAAGGTAATCAAGGTTATCAGCCGGGAAGCACCCTGGGAGCATATTGGGATTATACCTCAATCAGACAGGTGAATCAGTTCCTGGAAGCCATATTGAACCTGAAAAACGAAGGTAAGTTGGCTGAAGCAACATATAAGTCACTTTACGGTGAAGGTCACTTTATTCTTGCATATATGTATTTTCAGATGGCTCGGCGCTACGGTGGTGTCCCATTGATTGATCAGGTTCAGAAACTCTCAGAAAGTGGCGACAATTCCGCATTGTTTGTTCCGCGTTCCACCGAGAAAGCAACCTGGGATTTCGTTCTCAGCAAGTGCGATCTTGCAATAGCCAATCTGCCAACATCATGGTCCACGACAGACGGAATCTACAGGGCGACCAAATGGGCAGCTCTGGCTCTTAAGTCAAGGGCAGCTCTTCATGCAGCTTCAGTGGCAAAATACTGGGATAAGGCTGCACTTACAGGTGATGCTGTTACCCAAAAACTTGTCGGAGGAATGACAGCAGCAGATGCCAATAACTACTATCAGATTTGTATAACTGCATCAAAGGACCTCATCGATAATTCCGGTAAGACTCTGTATAAGCCTAATCCTGTTAATAAAGCTGAAGCTGCCAAGAATTACCAGGACATATTCGAGACACCATCAATGGCATGGGATGAAATTATTTTCATGAAAGCATATATCGATGGTGCCGTTACAGGTCAGCAGGGTCACGATACGGATTTCTGGTTATATCCTCAACAGTGTAAGTTCCATAATCTTTATATGTCTTCAAGGTTTGGAGCTACTCTGGATATAGTAGACCTCTATGAAGATTATACCGATGATGGTACAGGTAAGAGCGCACCGGTTAAAACCAGGACTGATGGGATTGAGGATGATTTTATAAGTGATCCGAAAAATCTGACAAGTTTGACACAGCCATTTATTCATTATGATAATCAATATGATATTTTTAAGGATAAGGATGCAAGGCTGCAGGCAAGTGTTATTTTACCGGGTTCCATATTTCAGGGGACTCTGATCAATATGCAGGGAGGATTGGTTCAGACTGATGGTAAACCGGTGATCTATACGGTAAGTACTGCGGTTGGACCTGACGGAAACACCTATTATACCTATGGTTCCCCAAACGAAGCCGGATATTCCGCTTTCGGCCTTCTTGGTACAGCTGCAGCAAATTACAGCAGCACAGGTTTCGCCTTAAGGAAAACCTTACAGGATACCAAAAATGTCAGTACTAAGGCTCTCGGCGGTTCAACACAGCAATATGTTGATATGCGGCTGGCCGAGGTTTATCTGAATTATGCCGAAGCAGTTATTGAAAGCAACCAGGGTGATGCAGCACTTGCAAAGACCTACCTGAATGCTATACGTAAAAGAGCCGGACACACAGATGAGATCCCTGCCACAATAGAAAACATACTTAAAGAGCGTAGAATAGAGTGTGTTTTTGAAGGTACACGTGCCTGGGACCTTATAAGACGCAGAGATTATCATTTGGTATTTAACTCGACAAAAAGAACTTCTCTGATCCCGATAATGGATCTGCGGATTAATCCTCCAAAGTACCTGTTCCTGAGGGTAACCAACTATTATGATCAGGCTGCAAACGGAAGGACCTTTCAGCCGAGATCCTATTATCTCGAAATTCCCGGAGTTGCTTCCAATAAGTTAGTACAGAACCCGGGATATTAAACTGTAAAATATTATAGTTATGAAAAAGATATATTATTTGATATTTCTGATTACAGGTCTTCTGATCGGAGCAACTTCATGCCAGAAAGATAACTTCCCCGGGCCGGATGCTCAGGTTTTTGGAGCGATAAGGGACAGTGTAGGAGGAGGACTTGTTGAGACTGATCTGGTGAACGGCTCAAAAATAGGGACTTATGAGCTTGGGGAATATGCAGGGAATCCTGAATTGAGAAACTGGGTAGTAATGCAAAACGGAGAATATCGCAACAATCTGGTATTTTCGAATACGTACAAGATCGAGTTCATGAGTTGCAACTTCTTCCCTTATACAATACCCTCACTGGTTATTAATCCGGGTCCCAATCAGATCGATTTCAAGGTTGTACCTTTCATCCGTATCAAGGATCTGTCTATAACCCATGATGCTACAGCGAAAAAAATAAATGCTTCTTTTAAGCTCCAGGCCGGGAAACCTACCGTGAAACTCTCCAGTATCACCTTATATGTATTTACCGATATGTTTGTAGGAGAGTATGTAAAGAAAACAATTTCAGCAGGTACCGGTGTGCCTGTAAGATCTTTTGTACCTGCGGCTACAATTGATCCGGAGGCAATTTATACTTTGTCTATCGATCTTGCAGCTAATGCCTCTGTATTCTCTGTGCACAGAAACTACTATTTCAGGGTAGGTGCTAAGGCATCTCAGGCGGGCGTTGGGACTATCAGGTCTAATTATGCCCCTTATGTTAAAATTGCTCTTTAAGATCCTGAAAGCCAATAAGCAGGATTTATTGAGTAATAAGAATTGTTTTGTAGCGACGGCAAATATTCCGTCGCTACAACAATTTTATTGATCCAAAATAGTATGAATCATGAAAAATATGATTTTTAACTCAAATTTGAAAGTTAGTATTTCCGGGATGATAATAATGGCAATCTTAATTTTCGGTAATGCGTTCATTATTAAAGCTGAGGCGCCGGACTTTTCATATTCTGAACAGAAGAAATCTAAGGTTGTGGTACCTGCCCGGACGGCTGCGGACTTTGATCTTCTTCCAAACGGAGAACGATTTGCTTTCTGGGAGGATAAGACAACATATACAAAAGTTCTGCATGTTGCCATGAATAATCCCCAGGCATCTGATGACAACCCCGGCACACCGGAAAGACCTTTGAAGACAATCAATGCAGCTGCACAGCTCCTGCAACCGGGTGAAAAGGTAATTGTTCATGAAGGTATCTACCGTGAATGCATCCAACCGGCAAGAGGAGGTACTTCTCCAGACAAAATGATTGCCTATGAAGTTGCCAAAGGTGAAAAAGTTATCGTAAAAGGATCAGAAGCATGGAAACCGGTATTTCGTCCGAGTACAGGGTTTTCTATAAGGATGGGTCCTCCGGTAGCTGCAGGTGAAATACCTGCTGCTGAAGAGACAAGGGTATGGATGGCAGAAATGCCTGCCAGCTTCTTTCAGGGCTATAACCCGTTTACAGTAAGAAACACTTACAGGTATATTTCCAGATGGGGTCGTGCAGGTGAGCCGGAATGGCTGGCAAGAGCATTATTATACCGCGGCGCTGTCTATGCCGATGGTAAACCGCTTAAACAGGTTCTTGGCCCGGCTGAACTGGCTCAGAATGAGAATGCTTTCTGGGCTGAGGACCCGGGATTAAGACTGCATATACGTTTATCGAAAGGGGTGGATCCTTCAAGTGTATCTTTTGAAGTGACAGCCAGAGAACAGATATTTGCCCCTAAGGAGTTCGGGCTGGGATATATAAGAATAAGCGGTTTTGAATTCGAACACGCTGCCGACGGACCTCCTGTACCTCAGAGAGCAGCTATAAGCTCTACGAGGGGCCATCACTGGATCATCGAGAATAACAGGATAGAATGGTGCAATGCCGAAGGCATTGATCTTGGCAGTCAGGATTTTGCTGCTGACCGTTCCACAAAAGGAGTCGGATTTATTGTCAGGAACAATATTCTCAGAAATATCGGGGTTTGTGGAATAGCCGGCCCTGCTCTTGATCACGTTCTGATTGAAAAGAATATCTTCGAATACATAGGTCATCTGAACATTGAGAGAAATTGCGAATCGGCCGGTCTTAAATTTCACGGTCCTAATAACACACTGCTCAGGAATAATATATTCCGTCATATACACCATGCCAGCGGCATATGGTATGATATAGCTGCGGTAAATTGCAGGATCGTTAATAATGTATTTACCGATATCAAAACATTGTTCGGAGGTGTTTGGATGGAAATAAACTTTGAACAGAACCTGATCGATCAGAATATCTTCTGGGATATCCATAATGATGTGGAAAATGACGGGGCAACTCCGACACCAGGGCAATGGGCTTTTGGTAACGGGACTGCTATCCGTGCCGACTGCAACGAAAAAATGGTAGTGGCACATAATTTCTTTGGGAAAGTATCGCGACATGCCGTATCGTTAAATGTCTATCAATCAGACAGGCTTGTTGCTGGAAGAACAGGTCTCGGATTTGCAAATAAAATAGTCAATAATCTGTTTTTCGATACTCCTAACAGGGTTTATATGGCTAAGAAATATGATAATTTCTTTGACGGGAACCTTTATGATTCACGGAATGATCAGGGATCGTTCCTGATAAACTATCCTGAACCCATCGTATGGCAGAATCTGTCCGGTTGGCAGCAGTATTTTGGTCTTGATTCTCATTCAACACAGGCAAGAATAACAGCCGATTTCAATGCAGAAACCTGTGAACTGGAGCTTACTATTGAAGGCAAACTCCCTCAGTGTCAGAGTTTAGGGGATGTTATGAATGGAAAAGCCACATCAGCATTCCCGGGTCCGTTCATGCCTGATCAAAATCAGTTGACCCAACAGGTAATCAGGATCAAACAAAAATTCCCGATAGAATTATAACCGGGATATTCTTACCTGCCTTAAAAAGAAATGGTCATGAAATCTTTAAGTAATTTGTTTTATTTTAACCATTTAACTTATTCCTATGAAAACAAGAAAATTAAACCTCAGGTTACTCTTTAGATTAATATCCGTAATTATTTTTGGCACCGTAATAACCCTGTTAAGCAATTGTACCGGAGCCGGAGGCAAAAAAACGGGTTCAATTGATTCCACTAAAGGCCTTAAAGACTTCTATAAAAGCTATTTTGACATCGGAGTTGCTATAGCACCTCAACATACTGAGGGTGCAGATGCAGAATTCCTGAAGAGACATTTTAACAGTATTACAGCTGAAAATGTTATGAAACCGGCTCTGATTCATCCGGAAGAGAACAGATATTCCTGGGAGAATGCCGATAAGATTGTCGATTTTGCCATAGCGAATGGAATGAAAGTACGTGGGCATACCTTGTGCTGGCATGCGCAGACAGGAGAGTGGATGTTTAAAGATGCTTCGGGGAACCAGGCTTCGAAGGAGTTAGCCCTTGCCAGACTGAAAGATCACATTACAACAGTAGTGACACGATACAAGGATAAAGTATATGCATGGGACGTGCTTAATGAAGCCATAGTAGACAGCGATACTGCAAAGAATCCATACAGGGAAACCCCCTGGTATAAAATATGCGGGGAAGAATATATCGCAAAAATATTTCAATGGGCACACGAAGCTGATCCGGACGCTTTACTCGTATATAATGATTATAATACAGAAAACCCCGGTAAGAGAGACAGGATCTATACCATGCTTAAAAAATTGCTTGATGAAGGTGTGCCTGTGCATGCTGTAGGACTACAGGGACATTGGAGTATCAATGATCCTACGGAAGAGAATCTAAGGGCAACAATTGATAAATTCTCATCTCTTGGCCTCAAGGTACAGATAACCGAGCTTGATGTTTCTATTTATACCGACAGAGCAGATACTCTTAACATAGGATTTACTCCTGAAAGAGAGCAGAAGCAGATTGATCTGTACAAGATGGCCTTTAATGTATTCCGCGAAAAGAAAAATGTTATTAACAGCGTGACCTTCTGGAATTTATCCGACAGGGCCAGCTGGCGCGACAGGAGAGGGCCAGGTAAATGTTACCCCTTATTGTTTGATGTGGACATGAAGCCTAAAAAAGTGTTCTGGGAAGTCGTGAAATTCTGATCCTTTAAAAGTCAAATTGCTACAGGAATTGCCATTCCCTGGAATGGACCAGGAACAGTGTAATCGATTATTCTTTCTATATAAAAGAAGTCAGATTCATAGTTTTTCATTACAGGTACTATGGACAATCATTTTTCAGGTTTCCAGTATAAAAGAAACCGGCCTGTTTTCATTTTAATCTGTTTATAGTTTAAAATTCTGAAATTTTGAATGAGTTAAACTTCATCACGATTCCAGGAACCACCGGCAAGAAAACCACCATCTACCACAAAATTCTGACCAGTTATATATGAAGATGCATCTGATGATAATAAAATAGCTACACCCACGAGTTCATTTGTATTACCGATCCGGCGCGCGGGTATGCGATTGCGAAGCCATTTTTCTTTTTTTTCATCGGCAAGTAAAGGTTTAATCAGCGGAGTGGTAAAAAATCCAGGTACAATACAATTGACCTGGATATTATCAGCTGCCCATTCGACTGCCATAACCTTTGTCAACTGACCAATTGCACCTTTTGTCATTCCATAAACTGAGACCGTATCCAGTCCGTAGAAAGTATTTAATGAACCGATGTGGATTATTTTTCCTCCACCCTGGGATTTCATTATCGGATGAACAGCCTGGCTAAGGAAATACTGACTTTTAAGATTCACAGACACGATTTCATCAAAATCCTCCGGCGAAACGTCGCTTATTCGTTTTCTGCGATTTATAGATGCACAATTGACAAGTATATCGATTCTCCCGAAAGCTTTAAAAATATCTTCTGTCAGTTTTCTGCAATTCTCGGTTTCCATCAAATCGGCTTTAAATGGCGACGCTTTTCCATGGTTCCGGTCTATAATTTTGCATGTTTCCAATATCCGGTCATGATCCCTTCCATGTACCGCTAAGATTGCTCCGGCTTCAGCGAGTGAGACCGCAATTTCCCGTCCTATTCCGCTTGAAGAACCTGTAACAAGTGCAACTTTCCCTTTAAGTGAAAAGAATCTCTGCAGAATATCCGGTTTATT
>Ga0302245_1001887_pt1 | contig 13026 bp, 17 predicted proteins | sample AAG_UR_Thr_MG_FD_193512 | JGI IMG/M metagenome (GOLD analysis project Ga0302245, IMG submission 193512) | Enriched activated sludge microbial communities from anaerobic digester in WTTP, New Holstein, Wisconsin, United States - AAG_UR_Thr | ecosystem: Engineered > Bioreactor > Anaerobic >... | reverse complement strand
GGAAAGAAAATGCGGCTGCAATGCGCAACAACGGAAAAATCAATTTTGCAACTTTCTGGAAAATGGAGTTGCAATTTTATGGAAAAATGATTTGCAACTTTCTGGAAAAATGTCTTGCAAAAAACAGATCGTGGCTTGGCCACTGACTATTTAATGCAAGGATATTTTGATGAAAAGGAGAATCTTTTCGAGCGCTATGTCGCTAAGGACGGCGATGCAGACGTGATTGCCAGACTGTTGGGCGTAGCAAAACCGGCCATGACTAATCATCAATTACGGCGTTTTTACAGTCATGTGCGCGAAGCGGAAAATCGATTGAAAATGACGGATGATTTTAAAGCGGCTTACATTGATCTGAAAAAACTTGAGCCTTTCGTATCTGAGGCAAAAGGAAAAGGTAAGATTCCTGATTTATTCTTCGATTTTATCTTGAAGAATGTGTCAGCAGTAAAAAGCAAGAAAGATTTTCTTGATGGATTTCTTGAGCATTTTCAAGCAGTTGTTGCATACTTCACTTTTTACTATCCAAAAAAATAAAATAGGGGGTTTAAAATGAAAATAAAAAATTACAAAACAATCAGTGGCCAAATTGAGTGTATATCCGGACTTCATATCGGCGGTTCGGCGGATCAAATTGAAATTGGTGGCGTTGATCTGCCAATCATAAAAAACGCGGTTAATGGTGAACCTTACATACCGGGTTCATCGTTAAAAGGCAAAATGCGTTCGCAATTGGAGAAAAAACTCGGCAAATACGACAACAAGGGGGAGCCCTGCGGGTGCGGTGATGCTTCGTGCATGATATGCACGGTTTTTGGCGCGCATAAAAACGTGCGGCATAATCTTGGTACAACGCGCATCATCGTCCGAGATGCCAGCCTTTCAGAAGAGTCCAGGAATATTTATAAATCAATGATGGCCGAGAAGGGGAAATCATTTATTGAAAAGAAGGTTGAGAATATTGTGAATAGAAAAACCGGAACCGCAGAACACCCGCGTTCCCAAGAACGTGTGCCAGCAGGCGCGAAATTTGATTTTGAGATTGTTCTTCAAATATATGAAAACGATGATGAAAAGAAAATTGTCGATTTCGTCAAAGAAGGGCTAAAGGAAGTACAGCAGACTTATCTTGGAGGCTTTGGTAGTCGCGGTAGCGGCCAAGTCAAATTTACGGAGCTAAAGCTGAATGGTGAAAATTTCAGCATCTGAGGTGAAATGATGGAAACCTACCAGTTTACCTTAAATGTTCCTTCGGGGTTCGTTACGCCCTGGCAGGCGGATACGATTTTTGGTCATCTGTGCTGGACGGCCGAGCGGCATGATTGTTTTCAGCGTTTTTCAGGAGCAGCCGGTCTGATAGAACTCTTCCGGAAAGGCGATCCGCCTTTTATACTTTCCGATGGTTTTCCTTCCGGAATGCTTCCTGCACCTGTTAGCTTGAAAAATCTTTACAATCAGGCCGGAGATGAGCCTGTCGATATAGAAAAATATGCTTTAATGAAGCGGGCTAAAAAAATTACACATTTGACTATTGATGAATTCCGAGAGTTTCAGAAAGGCCACGTTCCGAAACTGGCTGATGACCGACCCAAAGGTTTTATTTATGCAACGGTACTGCATAATTCTATCAGCCGGATTACCAACACAACGGGAACTCAAGGCAGTCTTTTTGAAAGCGATGAAATGTATGCGGCAGAGGGTGAAATTCAAATTTATATTAAAATCAAAGAAGGTTTTGAAGATGATGTAAGGTTGCTTTTCGAGAAGTTTTCGCAAGGAAGCTACGGTGCAAAGAAATCAACTGGGAAAGGCGCATTTTTTGTAAAGAATATCAAGACCTATGATGGATTTTATATGGCGGATGAATCAACCCGTGCGGGGAAGGTCAATGGTTTTACTACACTTTCGCATTTTGTTCCGGTTGCAGGAGATCCTACCGAAGGGACATATAAAATCATGATTAAATACGGGAAACTCGGCGAAGAAAAAACATTCTGCGGTCAGCCGTTTAAAAAACCGATAATCATGCTCAAACCAGGCGCGGTATTCTACACGGATGATGTCAAACCGTTTTATGGAGGGCTTGTGGAAAGCATATCCGATGCAGAACCGTCCGTCGTTCAATATGCCTTTGCGTTTGCCGTACCGGTTGTTATGGCCGAAAGACAAAAAGGCCTGGATAATTGTGAAGGTTGAACCGGCGGCATAGCGTAAATCGGGTGGCGCCGCATAATATGATCATTGCGGGAGGACGTTTTTACCGGGATGAATGATTCTCTTGACATGAAGCGAATAACCGCTATAATCGCTTCATATAATGATGCGATTATAGGGTGGTTATGATGCAATATTTGTGGCAGCGACCGAATTGGACAAATTTTCGCTGGCAAGATGAAAACCTTCTTGCAGCGATCGGCAGGTGCCGTTTTCTTCAGGGCCGGCTTTTGGGAAGATTGACCGGCATTGGATTGTCCCTTGAAAACAACGCTCAGCTGGAAATCATCACGGAAGAGGCTTTGAAAACTGCCGCCATCGAAGGAGAAAATCTCAGCCTGAAGACTGTTCGATCATCGGTCGCCGGAAAGCTCGGCCTTCCGTCGGCCGGTCTTTCCCGTGATCGTCATGTGGACGGCCTGGTTGAAGTTCTGCTGGATGCGACAAAAAATCACGATCAACCCCTTGGGGTGAAACGGCTCTGGAGCTGGCACGCGGCGCTTTTTCCGACCGGTTATGCGGGAATGCACAAAATTGCCGTGGGAAAGTGGCGCGGGGAAAAGCCCATGCAGGTCGTTTCCGGGCCGGTGGGCCGTGAAACGGTTCACTTTGAAGCTCCCCCCTTCAACCGCGTAGCCTCTGAAATGAAAGATTTTCTCAAGTGGTTTGTTGACAGCAGAGACGCCCTCGAAGGTTTGTTGAGGGCGGCGATAACGCACTTTCGCTTTGTCACCATTCACCCTTTTGCCGACGGCAACGGGCGCATCGCCCGCGCCCTGACCGATATGGCGCTGGCTCAGAACGACGGCCAACGGATTCGCTATTACAGCCTTTCTTCCCAGATCATGGCACAGCGCAAGAGCTATTATGATGTTCTGGAGCGTTGCCAGAAGGGAAACGGCGATATCACCGGATGGTTAGCATGGTTTCTCGATTGTTTTTGCAAAGCCATCGAGAGATCGGAAACGCTTTTGGCGACAGTGCTTGACCGGACGCATTTTTGGAAAATGCATGACCAGAATTTCATTTCTGAGCGTCAGCGTAAAATCATCAACAGGATGCTGGATGAAGGCCGTGGCGGTTTTGTCGGCGGGATGACAACCAGAAAATATGTTTCGCTGGCTGATGTCAGCCGGGCGACGGCTTTCCGGGAGATTAATTATCTGGTCGAAATCGGCATGTTGAAATTGAACCCTGGGCGGGGACGAAATGCAAGTTATGACCTCAACTGGGATGAGATGAAATAAAAGGAGATTTTCATGAAAAAAGTGATGATTTTATCGCTGGGCGGGTCACCGGAACCTTTAAAAAAAAGTATCGCCGAATATCAACCGGAGCATCTTATTTTTTTCGCCTCACATGATTCAGTTTTAAAATCAGGAGAAGTTCTAGAAATAAAAGACTATAAACCCCAAAAAATTGAAACGCAAATCACCGAAGATCCCAATTCGCTATATGAATGTTACAAAGCCGCACGAGAGTGTGTGGATCGCGCCACTCGCACTGGCGTTTTGGAAAATGACATTCTGGTGGATTATACAGGCGGGACTAAAGTCATGTCCGCCGCATTACTTCTGGCTACCGTTGGATTCGATTTCAGTTTTAATTATGTCGGAGGTGATACCCGCTCAAAGAACGGCTTGGGCATTGTTCAAGACGGTCACGAAAAGATGTACCCGGACATGAACCCCTGGTCGGCTTTTGCGGAGGAAGAAAAAAGACAGATCGTTACTTTATTCAATGCCCGGCGCTACTCGTCTGTTATTCAGATTATGAATTTGTGTACAAGAGAACTTCCTGCCCAGATCAATCTGTTTTTTAAATTTGTTCGGATGCTGGCTACTGGATTCTTGTACTGGGAGCAATTCCGTCACAAAGAGGCGCATGACTGCCTTAAAAAAGGCATGGTATTGCTCGACGAATATTTGCAACACTATCCCTCTAATGTCTATCACCAACTAAAGGACGAGTTAAGAAAACACATCGACTTTTTAGAAAATCTTCTTTCTAAAACGAAAAATTTACAAACGTACGATAATATTCTCATCAAAGAACTCATCAACAACGCACGACGGCGAATAGAAGATCAACGTTTTGATGACGCGGCCGCTCGTATTTATCGCGCATTGGAGCTTTACGGCCAGATTTGCTTTGAAAAGAAAATAGGCAGCTCCAATGACAAGGTCAAACCCGGTAAAATTCCGGATCAATTACGCGATGAATTCAACCGCAAATACCTCGATCCGCAATTGGGGCTGATGAAATTGCCGCTTCAAGCCACGTTCGCAGTTCTTCGTGTTGCGGGCCACGAAGCGGGCATTCGTTTTTTCAGCTTTGAAGACAAAATTAAAAATATTCAAATTGCACGCAATAAATCAATACTTGCACACGGCATCCAACCGGTTACTGAACACGCGGCGCGCAGCATTTTGGATACAGTCACAGATTTTGTTCAAATGAAGGAGTTTTTTGATTTTCCTAAATTATAGGGATGAAACAAGTTCTTTGACAACTTAATATCGAAACGAACATAAAATCCCTCCGTGTCCGGGGCGGCAACGTTGCCGTTGTTGCGCCGGAATCAGGTCCTCGTTAAACTTCTTCCCGCGGGAAGAAAAAAATTTTCCGCGGAAGGAGGAGTTTTATTATGGTCGTCTACATTAAAACCCAGGGTGCCAGGCTGGTGAAAGAGGGCCGCCACCTGCTGGTGAAAAAAGGGGAAGACATCTACCACACCCTCTTCACCTACAAGCTCAAGCAAATTGTCCTGTTTGGCAACATCGAGCTCACCCATCGCGCATTGGCTCAGATATTGCGCCACTCGATCGACACGGTCTTTCTCACACAAAACGGTCGCTATCTTGGACGCATCGCCTCGTCGGAATCACGCAATGTCTTTTTACACAAAAGACAGTATGCGCTTTTGGATGATGCGCCTTTCGCGCTACGGATGGCCAGAGCCATCGTTGCGGGGAAAATGGCCAACATGGCCACTCTTCTGTTGAGGATACGCCGCAGCCGCGAGGCGGCCCTTGCAGGGAAAAAAGCGCGAGAAATTCAGGATCTGATACCGATGTTGGAGAAAGCCGGGACTATCGACAGCCTCCGCGGCTATGAAGGTAGAGCCAGCGCCTTGTATTTTGAAGCCTTCGCTTCAGGATTTATTGAAAAACAAGGCTTTACTCGGCGCGTCAGAAGACCGCCTACAGACCCGGTCAATTCTGTCCTGTCGCTTTTGTACACGTTTTTGATGAATCGGGTTTACGCGGCGGTGCGCGTGGCCGGCCTTGACCCTTATCCGGGCTTTCTGCATTCCATAGACTATGGCCGCTATTCTCTGGTTCTGGATCTGATGGAAGAATTCAGGACGATCATAGCCGACACGCTCACTTTATCCTTGTTCAACCTCAAAATACTGCAGCAGGATGATTTTATTGAAGAGCGTCCCAAAGATAATGAGACGCGCCTTGAAGAGCCGGACAGAATGCCCCTTCCTGATGTCAGCGCGGATCCGATCGGCCTGATTTCTTTCAACATGGATGACTCAGTCTCGTTCGACATACCCGAACAGCGCATGGAAGAGGGCGTCGAAGCACGACCATCGGCCAAATACCCTGTGCGGCTTCAGCCTGATGCCTTCGGACGTGTGATTGACGCTTTCGAAAAAAAACTGACCACCGGATTTTATTATCCGCCCGCGGAAAAGAATCTCACATACGCCGATGCCCTGATTTATCAGGCGGCACATTACCGAAAAGTCATAGAAGGGGAGGCAAAAGTATATTCTCCGTTACTTTTAAAATAATCAGGCAGGAAATTGAAAACCGGGACTGCCTCGCGCTGCCCTGTATGCATGAGGGGAAAAACAAATCCGACCAGGGCGAGGCACAATGAAAGCAGAGGGATAATTTATGATTACACTCATCACCTACGACATCACGGAACCGAAAAGACTCAACAATTTACGGGGTTTTCTAAAAGAGTTCGGTCTGCGTACACAGAAATCTGTTTTTGAGTGCGATATAGACGCGGATGCCCTCAAGCGCATCCGCGCCTACTGTCGCGACAACCTGGAGATCGTTTCCGACTCCGTGCGCATCTATAAAATCTGCAACCACTGCATCAACAAAGTGGTTTTATCCGGCAGCGGCCTTAAAGTTACACAACTAGACTATATGATCATCTGAGGGAAAAGAAATGAACATGATTGTTGCATACGATATCACAGAAACAAAGCGACTTGCCCGCGTGGCCAAGGTCATGCTGGATTATGGAGTGCGCGTGCAAAAATCAATTTTTGAAGTGGAAGTGACGCCTCCGGTTTTCCGAGAAATGAAGGCACGGATAGATAAAATCATCGAACACGATACTGACGGCGTGAAATACTTCCCACTTTGCGAGAAGTGTGCGGGAACTGTGGAGATCATCGGCCAGGGGCAATTCACCGACCCGGACCGGGAATACTACATCTATTGAGAGGAGGAACCTGTTAACAACGGCTGATGGTCACGAGACTTAAAATCTTTTGACCCGGTGCGATGCTGGCCCGAAATGAACCTGGGGTGAAAAACGAACATCTTTGTATGTGCCTGAATTCACAGAGTGTATTTTTATCTCGCCCCGGAGGTTCGCGCAAACTTTAAAATGCTTTTATAAACAATGATTTATGATGTACAATGATCATTCGAAAGGAGGGATTTGCAAAAATGATGATCTTTTTGAAAAGAGGTTCGCGAAAACGGGAAGCCAAGATACAGATATTAAAGGCGAAAGGAGGACCGCAGAAACAAACGACCTGACCTGTGAAGGGATTGCGACAATATCTTCAATGGGTTTCGGCTCGTGGTCTGCTATGTGAAACAAACGACCTGACCTGTGAAGGGATTGCGACTCCATATGATTTCTGTCCAATCTCCGTCAGGTTCGTGGTTGAGAAACAAACGACCTGACCTGTGAAGGGATTGCGACGTTAGCTTCATGTTGCACTGTCTAACCATAGCTGGCGAAACAAACGACCTGACCTGTGAAGGGATTGCGACGGGCTCTTGTTTCTTTATATAGTAATAGTCAATATCCCAAGAAACAAACGACCTGACCTGTGAAGGGATTGCGACTGCACAGGCATCGCCAATCTTTTGTGACAGCCCGTGTTTTGCCGAAACAAACGACCTGACCTGTGAAGGGATTGCGACAGGATGTTTAGCTCCAATTACATCACGCTCAAACGAAACAAACGACCTGACCTGTGAAGGGATTGCGACAAGGTCAGAAAGGTCAAACGAAAAGTGGGGGAAAAGAAACAAACGACCTGACCTGTGAAGGGATTGCGACAAGATTGCTTTTGCTTCGCCGGTTTCAGCCACGAGCCGAAACAAACGACCTGATCTGAGAAGGGATTGCGACTCTTCATGCTGTTTCTTGAAACGTTCTAAATCCGCTTCGAGAAACAAACGACCTGACCTGTGAAGGGATTGCGACTTTGTCATTTTTCATGCCTCCTTTCCTTTTGGATTCAACAGAAACAAACGACCTGACCTGTGAAGGGATTGCGACGCCATCAACTAGCAGTGGATTATTCTGGCCGTGCGGAACCCCTCGAGAAACAAACGACCTGACCTGTGAAGGGATTGCGACGCCATGAGGCGCTGGTTACGAACTCGGTAAGGCGTCCCGTGAAACAAACGACCTGATCTGAGAAGGGATTGCGACGAACATATTGAGATTGATATTGATTGTCCTACCTTCCACAGAAACAAACGACCTGAGCGGGGCGTACGTAGCGCAAGGCGTGCGCCTTGCGCGGCACAACAAAAAAAGGAAAAGCCCTTTTCCCTGCCGCTAATTTTCGCCTTTAGGCGGAAATTACTCTGTGAAGGGATTGCGAGAGTGGTTCAGTAATTGCTTTTTCAAGAGGGGGGTTGCTAATGAAAAAATGCCCTAGACTTCAGTTATTATTTTCCACCCCCGGCTTGCTGAAGCAGGACACTCCCGCCGGCGGGGGATACGAAACAGGTTCCGCTCATCCTTCGACAGGCTCAGGACGAGCGGGGTTTTTTTACGCTGCTGTTGAATCACAAACGACAAGCTACGAATCATGTGCCTCCCTTCGACAAGCTCGGGGTGAACGGGGGGATACGAAGCGGTGCTTTTCGCGTTTTATTGCCGTTCGTGGTGAACTTTTACTATCCGTTCGTGGTGCGCCTTAATAACCGTTCGTGCTGAGCCTGTCGAAGCATGAACAGATAATCATATTCCCTCTCACCCCCCCCCTTCGACAGGCTCAGGGCAGGCTTCGATAAGCTCAGGATGAGCGGGGTAAAAGTGGACTGAAAAAAGTATGCCCATAAAACAGTTATCATCGTTCAGTCCATGGCGTGAAAGTCAACCATGCTCCATGGCCGCTTTTGTGATTTAAACACCCGGGCATTCATGTCTCAAAACTTTTAGCAGTACCGGTGCCGTAATATGCCCCTAGAAATATCTTGAATATTTTACCGAGAACATATAATTAACAAACTTGTTAATTATATATCCCTGGTGAAAAGATGATCCGATTACAGGAACTCGGCAAAAAAGACTATTTTACACCTGACGAGGCGGCGTATGATTTAGGCATCAAGCCCTCGTCGGCCCGAGTGTTTTGCAGCCGCTATGCGCAAAAAGGTGTGCTGATTCGCCTGAAAAAGAACCTCTACACTACCGCATGGCGCTGGGAAAACATGGAGCAGACGGATTTTTTCAAAATAGCCAATATCCTGCAAGTTCCCTCCTATATTTCCCTGATGACGGCGCTGGCGTATCATGAAGTGACCACGCAGGTGCAACAGGGTTACTTTGAAAGCATCGCCCAAAAACGGACTGTAACCTACAGCGTCCGGGATCACGTTTTTCAATATACAAAAATTGCCGGGCGGTATTACGGAGGTTTCGTCCGCAAAGGAGGAATCTTTATCGCCCAGGCGGAAAAGGCTTTTCTGGATGCGGCCTATCTCTATTCCTTCGGTAAATACAGATTCGATAAGGATTCTTTGGATTTGAACAGGCTGGAGATGAAGCGGTTGAAAAGCCTGCTTAGGGACTATCCGCCAAAAACAAAAGAAACGGTGAGGAGATTGTGCGGGATTTGATTTTACATGAACAGTTCGAGCTGGAAATTCTCAGCCGCATGCAAAGTGGCCGTCTTTTGGACGCGCTGGTCTTCACCGGGGGGACTATGTTGCGCCTCTGCCACGGACTCGAGCGCTATTCCGTAGATTTGGATTTCAGGGCGCCAAAAAACGGCATGGACTGGACCAGGTATGCACGCAGTCTTAAGGAGCACCTGTCACGGGATTACCGGGTTGTCGATGCGGCAAACAAGCGCTACAGTATTGTGGTAGAATTGAAGTCACCGGCATATCCGAGGTCGCTCAAGATCGAGATCCGCAAAGATGTCAGCGCGGTAAAAACTGAAATGAACATTGCCTACAGCCCCGCTTCAACGATTCAGGTTATTGTAAAAACCGTGGCACTCGACGAGATGATGAAAATGAAGATAGAGGCCTTCCTCAACCGCAAAGAAATAAGAGACGCCTATGATCTGGAATTTCTGATAAAACGAGGGATCAAGTTTGGGGCCGACGCAAAGACCGCCGGACGGCTGCTCACAGGAGTGGAAGAGCTTGGCAAAAAAGATTTTTCCGTCAAACTGGGGGCACTGCTTCCCGCTGACTTGCGTAAATACTATCGGCAAAACGGCTTTAAAATTTTGAGGACTGAATTGACAGGTATTTTAAATAACAGTCAACAATAAATTCAGCTTAATATGAGTGCATCTACGAACCACGCGCTCCCCCCCCTTCGACAGGCTCAGGGCAGGCTTCGACGGGCTCAGGGCAGGCTTCGACAAGCTCAGGGCGGGCTTCGACAAGCTCAGGGCGGGCTTCGACAAGCTCAGGGCGGGCTCCGACAAGCTCAGGGCGGGCTCCGACAAGCTCAGGGCAGGCTCCGACAAGCTCAGGGCGGGCTCCGACAAGCTCAGGGCGGGCTCCGACAAGCTCAGGGCGGGCTCCGACAAGCTCAGGGCGGGCTCCGACAAGCTCAGGGCGGGCTCCGCTCATCCTTCGACAGGCTCAGGACGAGCGGGGTAAAAGTTGATTGAAGAAAGTATGCCCAACAACCACCAGCCACCATCATCCACCCCCGGCCTGCCAAAGCAGGCCACCCCCGCCAGCCCTTCGACAGGCTCAGGGTGAGCGGGGGGATACGAAGCGGTACTTTTCGCTTTTTGTTGCCGTTCATGCTGAGCTTTTACTTGCCGTTCATGCTGAGCCTGTCGAAGCATCCTTTATCCTTTATCCTTTAGCCTTTATCCTTCATCCTCTAACCCTCTACAGCTTCAACATTATCTCTGCGGGTAGAGGGCAAATTCCGGCGATATCCGTAGCATGCCGTCGGTCAACATTTTTTTGGCCCGCCGTGCACCCCGTTTCCCCCAAGGTTTATACAAAACCAAGTAATTCACTTCGTTAGCGAGGGGTTGGAAACTACTGTTCACTTTTCTCCACCCGCGCGGTATTTTCGGGCGGCAATTCGCCTCACATTTTTTCCTTGCGAATGAGCGTCATTGCACATATACTCGCGACACTTGGCGGCCCTTTTACAAGCGGGAGGGAAATATGAAAAAAGTAATGTGTGTGCTGATTGTGGCGGTGATGATGTTCGCACTGGGGGGGCTGTGTGCGGCTGCTGATGAGGCCATCGTCGGGGTGTGGTCTATGCCTGTGCTCAAGGGCAAGGACAGGGGCAAAGAGAGAGCGCAGGTGGAAATTTATGAAAAGGACGGAACCTATTTTGGGAAAATCGTCAAACTGACAACTGCTCCGCCCGATGCTGTGTGCGTCAAGTGCAAAGGCGATAAAAAAGACAAGCCTCTGTTGGGAATGGTGATTCTGCGTGATATGACCAAAGAACCGGGGCAGTATGCAGGCAAGGTATTGGAATTTGAAGAGGGCAAGGAATACAAGTGTAAGATCCTGCCCGTGTCGAAAGAAAAACTAAAGGTCACCGCTTGTCTGATGTTTATTTGCGATAGTCATTACTGGACCAGAATTAAATAAAAGTCAGTCCAGAGGTTGGGGGGGTTAAAGTTAACAATAAACAATTTTACCTACAAAAAGAAAGAAGGAGGTACAGATGAATCGGTTACTTGATTGGAAAGGTGTGATTGCTCTTGTTTGTTTTATCGCCGTTTGGGCATCCTTCGGAACAGCGCAGGCCGCCTCAGTCGGTCAGGAATTGGCAAATGTACAGATCAGGGACGCCAATGACAAACCGGCGACTATTCCGGATTTCGGCACGCATTTGATCAGCCTGACGTACAGCAACACCAACGCGTCGGATCTGGGTGACCCGGTGAATGACGCCATTAAGGCTAGAAATTACAATAAGGACCTGTACCGGGGTATGGGAGTGGCAAATCTGAAAGACTCGGCTGTGCCGAATTTTATTATCCGCAAAGTCATTAAGTCTAAAATTGAAAAGTACAAAACCACAATTCTGGCGGATCCCGACCTCACGCTGGCGAAGGCCTGGAATCTGGGAAACTGTAAGGACAAGGCGGTGTTCATCCTGATTGGTGCAGACAAGAAAATTAAATATATTCGCTACACGGACAAGAACAATCTCTGGAACCAGGCGGAGATCGACAAAGTCCTGAAGCTGATGGATGAGCTTCTGGCCAAAAAATAGCATAACTTTTTCAAGCACTAAGATAAAGAAAGCCCCGCGTCGTTACCAGCGGGGTTTTCTTTTTTTCTCACCTTGCCGGTGCACGCGCCGCTCGTTGCCCGGTTAATTTCATCCTTGTTTTTCAGTACCGGATGCTTCACTGGTCGGGCCGGCGATCTGGCTTGGGGAAACAATGTCCTGCGGCCCGCGGTTTTTGCTGTCTTCACGGCAAGATCACAAGAGGAACGACGCGGTGCGCCGCTGGACAAAATGAGCCCTGTCTGCTAAAAAAGCCGCGTTTTCATAATTTTGTACGTAACTGAGGAGTCTGAGCAATGCTGGTGAAGATTTCAGAAAATATTTACGCTATGGTGTGGACAGACTACCGCCGGAATAATTGCAATACTTACCTCATCACCGGCCGGCCCAATATTATCATCGACCCCGGCCATCGGCAACTGTTCCATCATGTGCGCGAATCGCTGGCGGAGCTCGGCCTGACGCCTGCTGATATCGGTGTTGTGCTTGTCACTCACGCACATCCGGATCATTTCGAGGCGGCACGGTCTTTCGGAGAAGATACTCTCTTTGGTATGGGGGCGCTTGAATATTCTCTTGTTCGGCAGGCAGGTTATCTGGCCGTGCCGGAGGCCGACTTCCTGCTTCAGCCGGGTGTGATGACGCTGGGGGATTCCTCTTTTCAGGTGCTGTTGAGCCCGGGACATTCGCCCGGCTCAATTTGCTTTTATGAAGAAAAAAACGGGGCGCTTTTTTGCGGTGATGTGGTTTTTGAAAACGGGATCGGCCGCACGGATCTGCCCGGGGGCAGTGGCCGCGAGCTGAAAGAAAGTATTATCATGCTGGCCAGGCTGGGCGCTTCCTCGCTTCTTAGCGGCCACGGCAACGTCGTGACAGGTAAAAAAGCTGTCGCCGCCAATTTCAAATCTGTTCAGGAAAACTGGTTTGGCTATCTCTAAAGCCTGCCAAGCTGCTCCTGAAGCGACGTCTTGAGGCCGGAGAGGTTTTCTTTCCAGCCGGGGTCGTCGTCCATGTTGGGGAGCACCGCCGGGCCGCCGATACCGCGCCTGTGGAGGGCGGCAAGTT
>Ga0302245_1001880_pt1 | contig 13035 bp, 8 predicted proteins | sample AAG_UR_Thr_MG_FD_193512 | JGI IMG/M metagenome (GOLD analysis project Ga0302245, IMG submission 193512) | Enriched activated sludge microbial communities from anaerobic digester in WTTP, New Holstein, Wisconsin, United States - AAG_UR_Thr | ecosystem: Engineered > Bioreactor > Anaerobic >... | reverse complement strand
GCTCCCCGGCCTTGTCCTTGTAGAGGTTCCGGAACTCGCGCTCGACGAAGGGAGCAAGGCCAGCCTTCAGGAGGTCCATTGCCTTGCCCACGCGCTCGTAATTGGTGATCGCCATCGCTTACTCCTGATCGAAGATGGTTCCCTGCGGTGATTCCGGTTTGCCTTCTTCCCTTGCAAGACGCACGATTTCGGGCCAGCTCTGCACCAGGGCGTTGTAGGCAAGTGCTTCCTGTGCCCGTTTCTTCCTTTCGCAGATGCTGTAGAGCCGATAGGCCAGTTCCCGGGCCGTGTCGGCCTCGCTGCCAAGCTTTGCGACGAGTTCGGCCGCGGCGGATTCTCCCTGTTCCATGGCTCGTATCAACCGGTGCGTCATGTCCCAGACCGTGAGCCGGGGATCGGAAGCCGGATCCCAGTTGTCGGGGAGTTCGTCAGGCCTGAGGAGCCGGACCTTGCCGCCTCGGGAGACAAGAACACCATCGTCGTCCATGGCCGACACGCTGGTGTCCTTGGCCTTGGAGAGGATTTCCGCAACGCCGTACTCCCCCTCCGAAAAGCCGAACTGCTCGAACCAGGCAAGAGCCCAGCGGCTGTCGGCGTCAAAGTCGCTCTCCTGCTCCGCCAGCGTCTCATCAAGCACTTGGTTGATCAGCGCCAGGGCGTCGCGCACCGGGACAGTCTTTCCCTCGGCATCGAGAACCCTGGCATAGCGGGTGTAAACGGCCATGCCGGGGCCGATGGCGGCTTGGGCTAGATCTACGGGAGCTATATTGCCACGCTGTAAATGAGCAAGCGCCGTGGGCAATTCGGTCTTTAACGCAGCAACGAACTCCCGGCGTGTGGTAGCTGTTGCGCCCGCATTATGTGGGCGGCAGACAAGGATGATGCTGGATGCGAGGGCATTAGTATCTTTGCCGATCATGCGATTACTGAGTTCGGTACGCATTGGCCACGTGCCGCTGACGCCGAAGCCGGCGCGAATTAGCGCATCAAGGAATGTCCCCCAACCGGTGCTCGCCGTACCCGTCTCCGTCTCGTTTTCAGATTGCTTGAAAGCGTAATAGATGGTGACAGGAAAGGCCGGGTGCGCCTGCTCCGCAAGCCGATTCATCGCCTGCGTCATTCCACTCAGGAAGAAGGTCTCGGCCTTCTCCTTGCTGCCGTGGCGGTATGGCGAAGCGATCAATTCCTCAGTCTTAGGAACTGCCAACGTCGCGAAGAGATCGGGGAAGACGGATTTCAACGAATGACGCAGCCAGACATAGAAGAAATCTGACAGATCAGCGTAACCGATGTTATCGTAATAAGGAGGGTCAGTTGAGATGAGTCTGTCTCTCGATATGTCTTGTATCGACGCGTCTGCCTGCGTGGCATACCCAGTCGCCATCATCATACCCGGGATGCCCTTGATCACTCCGTCCACGGAGACTCCGTAATCACCAGCAGCATTCGCGAACGGATTGACATCGGGAAAGTCCCAGGTCATCGGTATCGCCTGTCGCGCAAAAGCAGTCACAGTTTGCTGCCTCTCAGGAGTCCATCTGGCAATTGTGCAAAGAGTGTTTGCCATTCGGTCAACAGCCAATGCCAGATACACACTGGCCGCCTCGGCGTAGGCGGCGGCGCCGGTGCCGCCGTCGCGCAGCGGCGTGGTGTCATCGGGGAGGCCGGCTTTGATGCCGTCGCGGCGGATAAGCTCCATCGCCTCTCCCACCAGATCCGAGAAGGTCGTCAGCGCCACAAGCTGACGGGGGGTGAAAGCATCGCCCCAAGTAGGCATGCCATACATGGGCAGCCGGTCAACATCATGACAGGGCGTCGGTACTTTCAACTCCGGCTTCCACGTCGGCTGCGCCTTCGTTGCAATGGCTTCGTGCTCAGGCGCAGGCGAGAGATAAACGCGCCCGCGATCTCCTTCCGCCACTATTGCCATTAGTCGTGCCCCCATCCGACCAGCCTGGGCCTCCGACCTTATGTAGTCTGCCATAATCGGTGAACCGGACATTACGCAGAGGAAGTTCGCCCCGCGCGCCAGCTTCGTCCCACGCTTCGCCCGCTCGGCATCCTTCGGTTTGCCCGTTTTCACTGTGAATCGGTATCCGGGTGCCCCCTCTTCCTTGCCCGCTCCCGCCGGGGGGGAGGGAAAGAGCATGGGTTCGACGTACGTCTCCTTGCCAGCCTTGGTCGAGAGCATGAATGTAGAGGCGAGCGGCACGTCCACGTTCGCAAACGCCGGGTTCGGGCTCTTCACCGTGCGTGCCCAGAGCCAGGCGATCACCGTGAGTTTTCTGCCCACATAGGGCTTCAGGTCCGGCCGCTCCTTCGCCATTTCGGCTGAAATCTCGATCTTCGGGTACAGATGGCCGATGCGTTTCTCCGTCTCGTCGCGCATCCATTTCCCGTAGTGGCGCACGTCATCGGCGAGGCCCTGAGCACCGCGCCAGGTTTTCTCGAAGAGCGCTTTGTCTTTGCGTGCTTCGGGATTTACCGGCGGCCTGCCGGCAAATTTCGGCGGGATCTCTATCATGGCCTTGTTGATCAGCACCGCCACCGGATTGAGGTCGGACGCGTACGCCTCCAGCCCCAACCGTTGAGCCTCCAACGGCAGCGTCCCGCCGCCGGCAAAGGGATCGTGGAAGGCAGGAAGCTTGTGCCGGTCGAAGAGTTCCTTCGCCCGGGGGTGGTCGGCGTTGTCGGCGCAGGCCCGACGCCAGCTCTGCCAGATCTCGTCGCGGGCCTGCTGCAGCACCGTCTCGTTGGTGGTGTTCTCCCATTTCACGAGCTCCTCGATGATCCGGAAAAGCCTCTTGCGCTCCTTCTCCTGCGCCTTCTCCGTCGGGAAGAGGTCCGGCCAGCTCGACGGATCGTCCACCATCTGGGCGAAGATAACCGCCCGCGCGGCAGCCAGCGGCCGTCTCGCCCACCACAAATGAAGCGTGCTCGGATGCCCGTGCCGGATGGACTTCTCCCGCGCCGACGCCTTGTTAATCGCCTCCAGCGGCAGGGCGACCTCGATGAGTTTTTTCCGGATTACAGCCATTCAGGAAATCTCCCGTCGGTTTTGTAGGCAGCTTTGTGCCGGAATTGCAATCATTCGCTTGCAGGTTGCAATACCTGCAATTTCAACCCGTTGATGTGAAAAAGGAATTTACTTAACAGCCGCCCCCGATTGCAACCTGATAGCGATCACTATTCCCCATGGTTGCAATCCGGCCGTTCAGGCCCGGGATACCAATGACCTGCTCGAGTAGCCCCATGGACGTGAACAAGCCCTTGTTTTTTCATCTCTCGCAGCAATACCTGAATTTGATTGCGCGAAAGCGCAGGAAGCACCTGGCGAAGCTCCTCCATCTTGGCGCCGACCGCCTGGTTTTCCTCGATGTGCTTTTGGAGCAGGGCCTTGTTGGTATCCCGGTCAAGTCCGCGTTTTCGCGTGTAGACGCCGGCCTTGCCGAGATGGCGGTAGAATCGTCGGGAGAGAAGCAGGCGTGTTGCCCGGCCACGTCCATGGCGTTCAATGATTTCCTGTTCCAGAAGATGCTCAACCCGTGATTTCAGGATATCGGGCACAGGACGGCCCCGATGAACAAAATCGACCACGAGGAAATCATCCGTGCTGAATGTCGCCAGTCGTTCCCTGCCGATTTCTTCCAGAAAGCGCAGGAACTCCGGATCCAGGATTTCGCCGTAGAGTGTAAGCCATACGGAGTGCGCATCCGTGCGGGAAAAATCCGGAAGCCGTTTGCTCTGCCTGATGCACTCCCGGAAGATAAGGTCCACTCCCTGTCCGGCCCGCTCTACAAGCCCGCATTTGCTGAGGACCTCTGCAATGCGGCGGTTCCTGGGATTCTGCTGCCAGAGTATATTCTCCGGGGTGATGCCGGGAGGGAACCCCCCGGGGCTGACAACTTCAATGCGACGGGGATATTGACGGACAAATACGGAGCCGCTGCTTCGGTAGTCGCGATGGCTCACAGCATTCAGAATTGCTTCCCGAACCGCGCGCTCGTTGAAGGTCGGGACGTCCCAGACAAACAACCCCTGCTGGAAATGCTGGAGATCATTGCGCAGGTTGATGAGTCGCCAGATTTCATCCAGTACGGGGAGGAAGCCCTGTCGGAACTCCCGTCGTTCGGCGGCGGGCCCAGGCGCGTCGCTGGACCGATATTCGAATACGACTTCTGCCTGTCCGAGGTATCGTCCGAGGGCTTCCCGCTTACCGAGCAGAATAAGCGCAGCGTACGTCAATTGCCCGCACACGACCAATTCCGCATCCGCAAGGAGTTGTTCCACGGAACGTGAAGCAATGTTCTGGTCGGTCGCTTTCCGTTGCCATAGGCGTCGCAGGGTCTCTATGGCATCCGGATCAAGGTCTTCCAGCCGTGCCGGCGTGCAGAGCTCGGCAGAAAAATCCGGTCCGTATTCATCATGTATGCGGCGTAGCTGTTCGTCGGTCATCGGGACCAAAGAATCCCCTGCCCGCATCAAGAAAGCGCCTTTGTATTGCCAGGCTGTTCCCGGAAGTCGCCCTGGAACATGGACAAGCAATACTCTCTTGCCTTCGTGCATGTACTCTTCAATTGGGATTCGGCGGTGCAATTGCTCGTAAAGACCTGCCTCAGTACGACCTGGCTCAAGAAAAGCCTGTGTTCCGACGACCTCACGCGGCCGCCTGTCCGTGACACCCAGCACCATGGTTCCGCCGCCTTCGTTTGCCAAGGCGACACAGTAGTTCACGAGCTCCTCGAATTGGTAACTGGTAGCCGCAGTTTTGAATTCGATGCGATTCCCTTCCGGACTTGCCAGAAGCACCTGAAACTGTTCAGGGGTTGTCATCTTGGCACCTCCGCTCTTGCCAGCAGTTCGCCGAAATCGTAGTTCACGCTCGTGACGCCGAAATCCGGCTCGCGGTGGAAGGGGCGCCTCACGTAGTGAATGCGATGGGCGTTGCCTGCCGTGAACTCGACAATGGCCAGGATAAAGTCCTCTGGCTTGTTCAGGGAATAGAGGATCTCGTTGCGGGTTACGGTGATCGTGGCTGCGCCGGAAATTCTGCCTTTCACTTCGATGAACCGCAGCTTCCCCGTTTGTGGATCCCGGCTCTCGATATCGTACCCGAGCTTCTCTGTTTCCCGGTCAACAGGCTCGAAGCCCAGGCGGCGCTCTATCTCCATTACGGCGCTGCGGGCAGCCGCAGCCGAAACCGTCGTGTCGATGGCTTGCCCGACAGGTGGTTGGCTTTGTCCCGTCATTTTGAGGATCAGCCCCACCGGAACGACTACCAGCGCCCCCATAACCACTGGGGGCAAAGCTGAAATCTGCCCTTCCTGCTCCAGTTGCTCCATGCGCTTCTGCAGGCGCGCCTGGAGCTCGTCGGCCCGCCGGCGGGCCTCCTTCGAGTTCAGGCGGGCGTTGGGTTTACCAGCCTGCTCCTGGAGTTTCAGCTCCTCGGCCCGGTGATCCCAATAGGTGATTTCCTTGGTCAGCCGATCCTTGACCGCCGCGCGGGTCTTCTCGATCCATTCGAGGCGGCGGCTGCGAACCTCCTGCAGGTGCTCCGGAACGACATGGGTAATGGCGTACCCCTGGGCCTTCTGTTCCAGTTCGCGCGCGATCCATGCGCATTCCGGACGCTCCAGTATGGCCTTCACGTCCGGTTCGTCTTTCCGCAGGGGCCGATAATCGAGGTAGGGCGCGTAATGGAGGTGCCGGGCTTGGCCTGCCGAATCCATTTCGATGTATAGCATTCGGCGTGAGACGGCCCGGCGCTCCCCGGAACGGGTCAGACTCGCGTCCTGAACGGTATGCTCCAGGTAGCAGAGCACCCTTGGCGCCTCCCCCGTGTCGCGTTCATCGATAAGTACGGTACCGCGTCGCAACAGGTCACGATGACGCTCCAGGGTCAGATCGAGGGTAGCATCGAGAAGCGGGTGCCCCGGGCATATGAAAGCAGCCAACGTCTGGCCCTGGGGTGAAATCAGCGATTTTTCGAATACGGCACGTTCGTAGCGCGACAACACCGGCTCGCCGATCCCGATGAGGCGGTCACGATTGCGAACGGGCGCCGGCACGTGGGTGATTTCGTATCGCCGTGTCTCGCGTTGACGAACGGTCCCGCCGAGGTTCTGGAAGGCCTCCAGGAAGAAGGATTCGATGTAATGCGGCTGCAGCCTCCGCGCTTCGGCCCGCTCCATGTCCTCCCGGACCCGCCGGACACGGCTCACGTCCATGGTCTCGTGGGCGAGGGCGCGCTCTTCCAGGAGGTCTTCCATCCGTGATTTGTCGACGGCGTCGGTGATGACCCTTGTCAATCGGGCGCGCACTTCCGGCAGGTCGCCGTAGCGGATTGCCTCTATGAGGAGGTCACGCAGTGGCTTTCCTTCGAACTGCAGCTTCCCGAGGACGTCGAACACCTGACCGCCGAGGGCCTGTCGTGCCTCCTCGAGCTTGTCCAGCAGGGTTCGGTATACGTCGCCCTCCCGGGTTTCCTCCGCGACAAGATTCCAGAGGTGGCATACCTCGGTCTGGCCGATGCGATGGATTCGCCCGAACCGCTGCTCCAGCCTGTTGGGGTTCCACGGCAGGTCGTAATTGACCATCAGGTGGGCCCGCTGGAGATTGACTCCTTCGCCCGCAGCGTCGGTGGCAATCAGCACCTGTACTTCCGGATCGTGTTTGAAGGCCTCCTGCGCCTTCATTCTCTCCTCTCGGCCCATCCCGCCGTGAATAACGACGATGGCTTCCCGCCGGCCGAGGAGCGTGGTCACCCTCTGCTCCAGGTAATTGATCGTGTCGCGGTGCTCGGAAAAGACCACCAGTTTCTGCCGGACGGACGGGACCGGCTTTGGCCGGCTTTTCGCATCGTATTGCGCCGTTTCTTCCGCAACGCGGTTTACAATGGCCGCGGGTGTGAAGATTTCGGAGAGCAGGTTGGCAAGCTCCCGCCATTTCCGGTCTTCCCCGCTTCGCCTTACCGACAACGCAAGATCCTCGATCTGCCGGAGGGTTTCTATCTCCGCCTTCAGCTCTTCAATGGTGCGGGCAGCCGTAGCCTGGTCAAGGATCTCCTCCTCGGTGGCTGCGACCTCGTTTTCCGGCGCGTCTTCAAGATCTTCTACATCGTCGGGGTCCAGTACCGGCGTTTCATTCGCAGCGCCCATAACGGCGGCGCCGCGCTGGAGAAGCTCGAGCTCTCGGAGCCGTTTCTCCAGTCGCTCCCGGCGACGGCGCAGCGACTGATAAATGGCCTCCGGCGAGGACGCGAGGCGGCGTTGCAGGATGGTGAGGGCGAACCCCACGGTACCGGCGCGCTTTTCATTTGCAAGCTTCTCGGCCCGGTTGAACTCCTCCCGAACGTAATCGGTGACTTGCTTGTAGAGGCGGGCTTCGGCGTCGGAGAGCCTGTAAGGCACGGTATAGGCAATTCGTTCGGGGAAAAGCGGCGTTCCGTCGAATTTGAGCAGCCGCTCTTTCACCATCCGGCGCATCAGGTCGGAAACGTCCGCGGTGTGCACGCCGTCGCGGAACCGGCCCTCGAAGCGATCGCCGTCCAGGAGAGCCATGAAGAGCTGGAAGTCTTCCTCTTTCCCGTTGTGGGGCGTTGCGGTCATCAGCAGGAAATGTCGAGTCAGGGTGGAAAGCAACTGGCCGAGCCGGTAGCGTTTCGTGAACTTGACCTCGCCGCCGAAGAAGGAGGCCGACAGCTTGTGCGCCTCGTCGCAGACGATCAGGTCCCAGCGGCAATCCGGGGCCATGAGCTTCTGTTGCACGTCTTCGTTGCGGGAGAGCTTGTCGAGACGGGCAATGACGAGATTGCTTTCCAGAAACCAGTTGCCGGTTCGGGCCGCCTCGAGCTTGTCGTTTGTCAGTATGTCGAAGGGAAGCTGGAAGCGCTGGAAAAGCTCGTCCTGCCACTGCTCCGCGAGGCTTCCAGGACATACGACAAGGCAGCGCTGCAGGTCGCCGCGGGCGATCAGTTCCTTCATGAAGAGGCCCGCCATGATCGTCTTGCCGGCGCCCGGGTCATCGGCAAGCAGGAAGCGCAGCGGCTGTCGAGGCAGCATGGACTCGTAGACGGCGGTTATCTGGTGCGGAAGGGGTTCGACCAGCGAGGTATGAACGGCCAGGACGGGGTCGAACAGATGGGCAAGCCGGATGCGGTGAGCCTCCGATACGAGACGGAAGAGACCGCCGTCGCCGTCGAAGCTCCAGGGCCGGCCCTGCTCGACCACTTCCAGGCGAGGCTCATCATGGCGATAGAGGAGAACATTTGCGACGCGTCCGGCCGGATCCTTGTACGTCAGCTCGACGGCCTCCGATCCGAACCACTGAACACCGACAACGGTAACCAGGCAATCCGGAAGGATGCCCCGCACGGCGGCATTCGGCCGCAGGTCCTCGAGTCTGCTCATCCTGCCTTGCCCTTTTGAGACGCTTCTCTGTTACGAGCCTCCCATCGACAGATCGTTTTCCGGCGACGCCGCGTTGCGCGACATTGTTATAGTAAAATGCAGGCATCCCGGCAAGAGAAAAGCATTGCGTAACAAGGAATTACCGTGAATCGCATCGGAAGAAAGGCGCTTTCCCCGGTGACGCGCGGGAATCCCGCGGTTATCGGGCCTTCTCCGGCGCAGTCTTGTCGCTGTTCGCGGGAAAAACAAGGCGGGAAAGTCAACCGTGTGTCGCTTCACGAAAAAAATGGGTTAAGCCTTGCAGCGTTAACCCATTGCGTTTTCTGGAGCGGGCGATGGGAATCGAACCCACGACGTTCAGCTTGGGAAGCTGACATTCTGCCTCTGAATTACGCCCGCTCGTCTGGTCTATTATACCCGGATCCAGCGTTAAGAAGCCGGTCGCTCCAGTTCAAGGGTCATTGCGAGCACCCGCAGGGTGCGCGGCAATCTCTTATGAACGGCGAGATCGTCACGCTGCCCCCCACGCTGCGCTCGGGGCTTCGGCTCACCGCGATGACATGGGCTTATCGCCGGATTCGGGTTATGAAGGAAGCAGAGTTTAATAACTCGGATCAAAATTTGTCAAGATTTTTTTGGCCTTAGCCTCGCGAGGATGGACTTCCCGTGGGCATCCAGCCCCTCCATCGCGGCAAATTCGGCGGCGGGTTTGCCGTACTTTGCGAGCGCTTTCCCGTCGAAATTCAGCACGCTGATCCGCTTGACGAAATCGTAGACCCCGAGCGGCGAGGAGAACCGCGCCGTCCCCCCCGTCGGCAGGATGTGGTTGGGGCCCGCGAGGTAATCCCCCAGGGCCTCGGGCGTGCAGTGGCCGAGGAAGACGGCGCCGGCGTTCCGGATGCCCGGGAGCAGCCCCTTGGGATTCTTCACGAGAAGCTCCAGGTGCTCCGGGGCAAAGCGGTTGGCCACCTCGACCGCCTCCACCAGGTCCTGAGTCACGACGATGAGCCCGTAGTCGCGGATCGCCTTCACGGCGATGGAGCCCCGGGAGAGCCCCTTGAGCTGTGCCCTGACCTCGTCGGATACTTGCGCGGCCAATTCCTCGTCGGGAGTCAGCAGGATGGAGCTCGCCAGCTCGTCATGCTCGGCCTGGGATAGCAGGTCCGCCGCCGCGACGACGGGGTCGGCCGATCCGTCGGCGATGACGAGGATCTCGCTGGGCCCGGCGATCATGTCGATCCCCGTGCGCCCGAAGACGAGCTTCTTGGCCGTGGCGACCCAGGCGTTACCGGGACCCACGATCTTGTCGACGGCAGGAATGGACTGCGTCCCGTAGGCCATGGCCGCCACGGCCTGGGCGCCGCCCACCTTGAAGATCCGGTCGACGCCTGCGATCCGGGCCGCAGCCACGACGACGGGGTTGAGCCCTCCCCTGCCGACGGGGGTCGTCATGACGATCTCCTTCACCCCGGCGATCCGGGCCGGGATGGCCGCCATGAGCACCGTCGAGGGATAGGATGCGAGCCCGCCGGGCGCATAGATTCCCACGCGAGAGAGAGGAACGATCTTCTGGCCCAGTTCGGCGCCGCCTTCCCGGTAGGACCAGGAGGCAATGCGCTGTCGCTTGTGATATTGTTCGATGCGCCTGGCCGCGAGCTTCAGAACGGCCGATTCCTCATTCGTGACATTGCAGAGGGTCTCCCGGATCTCGAGGGGAGAGACCTCGATGGTATTCGCCGTGAGCGCCACGCCGTCGAAGCGTTTCGTGTACTCGAAAAGGGCCCTGTCGCCCCTCTTTTCCACGTCCTGCAGGATGGCGGAGACCTTCTTTTCGAAGGCCGGGTCGAAGGACTTACCCCGGTTGACGATCCGCTTGAATTCCTTTTCGAACCCCTTGCCCGATGTATTTATGATTTTCATCCCCAGGCCCTTTGCACTGCAACCCTCTAAATGAGGAAATTTCAAATCCCCCTGCGTCCCCCTTTATGAAAGGGGGAAAAGGAGATGGCTTTTATCCCTTTACCCTTTTGATAACCGCGCCGAGCGCGGTGAGCTTCTTCTCGATGGCCTGGTAGCCCCGGTCGATGTGGTAGACGCGGGAGAGGGTCGTCTTGCCTTCCGCCACGAGGCCCGCCACGACGAGCGATGCCGATGCCCTGAGATCCGTCGCCATGACGGGGGCCCCCTTGAGTCTCTTCACGCCCTTGACGACGGCGTTGTGGCCGTCGACGGCGATATTCGCCCCCAGGCGCCGAAGCTCCGCCACGTGCATGAAGCGGTTCTCGAAGATCGTCTCGGTGACGACGCTCGAACCCCGTGCGACGGCCAGGAGAGCCATGATCTGGGCCTGCAGGTCCGTCGGGAAACCCGGGTACGGAAGGGTCTTCACGTCGACGCTTCGGATTTCCGGAGCGCCCCGGACCCGGAGTCCGCCGTCGACCGGCTCGACGGTGATCCCCGTTTCCCTCACCTTCAGGATGAGGGCATCCAGGTGGTTCGTGTCGCAGCCCTCCAGGACAACGTCGCCGCCCGTGATGGCCGCGGCAATCAGGAAGGTCCCCGCCTCGATCCGGTCGGGAATGACGCTGACCTCGCAGGGCCGGAGACTCTCGACGCCCTCGATGGTGATGACATCGGTGCCGGCGCCTTTTATCTTCGCCCCCATCGCCTCGAGCGTGTCGGCGAGGTTCACCACCTCGGGCTCCTTGGCGGCGTTCTCCAGGCGCGTGGTCCCCTTCGCCAGGGCCGCGGCCATCAGGATGTTCTCGGTCCCCCCGACGGTGGAGATGTCGAAGTAGATCCGGGCCCCTTTCAGCCGCTTGGCCTTCGCCTCCACGTAGCCTTCCCTCAGGTCGATTTCGGCCCCCATGGCCTCGAGGGCCTTGAGGTGGAGGTTGATGGGCCGCGCCCCGATCGCGCAGCCGCCGGGAAGGGACACCCTGGCCTTCCCCGTCCGGGCCACGAGCGGCCCCAGCACGAGGACGGAGGCCCGCATGGTCCGCACGAGATCGTAGGGAGCCTCGCAGTTGGAGATGTTGCCGCCGTTGATGCGCAGGGTCTCGCCCTGCCCTTCCATCTGCGCCCCGTGGTTGGCCAGGAGTCTCTTGATCGTGCGGATGTCGGCCAGGTCGGGGATGTTGCGATAGGTGCTCCAGCCGTCGGCAAGCAAGGAGGAGACGAGCACGGGCAGCGCGGCGTTCTTCGAGCCGCTGATCCTCACTCGCCCTTCGAGTCTCTTGCCACCTTCGATGATGAACTTGTCCAAAATATTTCTCCCAGAAAACGCAGGCTATTCATTCCTTGACCTGAGAGGTGATAACCTGTTCAAAGTCAGAGTACGGAATTACTCCCCGGAGGCTTTTTTCAGCCGCTCGGCTACCCACACCTTGATAATTGATTGACGGGGCACACCAAGCCGTTTTGCCTCTTTGTCCAATTGGTGAATCATCCAGAGCGGAAAATCCACATTGACCCGTTTCTGCTCCTGCCTGGGTCTTCTTGCCTTCGACAAATCGAGGTATTGTGTAATATCCTCACCGGCATCGAACTTCTTGTCCAAGTCTTTAGCTTTCACCTTCATAGATGTCGATCTCCTTCTTTCTGGACCGTCGTACCGAGATGATTCTTAACTTCTCTCCCCGATACGTGATGATCGCAGACCAATACTTACCGGCAACTTTTCCAATAATCACGAATCGGGGCTCGTCGCTTGCCGTGGTCGGAATCGCGATAAAGTCGGGATCATCCCAAAGCGCCTGTGCTTCAAGGAAATCGATCCCGTGTTTCTTTTTGTTGCCTCTGCTTTTTTCCGAATCGAATTCGAAATCCATGGTATATTTATTATACATTTATTATACCATTGTCAATACTTTTCGGCGAGTTGGCCGGCAGGTTCTGGTTGCAGAATTTTAGAAGGGTTATGAGATTTTTCTCGCGATCGCCACCCGGTCGAGACCCGCCAGATCGGCCCGGAAGCGGATCTCCCCGAACAGGCCTGTCCGTTCCAGGATCTCCGTGAGGGCTGCCCGCTGTTCCGCCCCCATTTCCATGAGAAGCCGGCCCCCGGGCTTGAGCTTCTCCCGCACCCCCTCGGCAATGCGCCGGTGGACCTCGGTGCCCAGGGGCCCCGCCACGAGGGCTTCCCGCGGTTCGTAGAGCGTCACCTCGCGCGCTAGCGTCTCGTACTCGGCCTCGCTCACGTATGGCGGGTTCGAGCAGACGATGTCGAAGACGCCCTCGGCCCCCCCGTAGAGATCTCCCTGAACGAACGTGATGGACCGGTCTGTACCGAGAAGCCGTATTGCGTTTGCGCGCGCCACCTCGATGGCCGCCGCCGAGAATTCCGTCGCCGTCATGTCGCAATCGGGCCATTCCGAGGCCACGGCGATGCCGACGGCCCCCGAGCCGGCGCCGATGTCCAGGATACGCGCCTTTTCTCCCCGGTATGCATCCCGGAGCGCAAGCACTTCCTCGACGAGGCACTCCGTTTCGGGGCGGGGGACGAGAACGGCAGGGGTCACGGCGAACTCGAGGGACCAGAACTCGCGAAAGCCCCGGATGTAGGCCATGGGCTCGCGCCGCTTGCGCCGGCCGGCCAGTTCGAGAATGCGGAGGATCCGGTCGTTTT
>Ga0302245_1001879_pt1 | contig 13042 bp, 12 predicted proteins | sample AAG_UR_Thr_MG_FD_193512 | JGI IMG/M metagenome (GOLD analysis project Ga0302245, IMG submission 193512) | Enriched activated sludge microbial communities from anaerobic digester in WTTP, New Holstein, Wisconsin, United States - AAG_UR_Thr | ecosystem: Engineered > Bioreactor > Anaerobic >... | reverse complement strand
GGGAAATACCTCGAACTCTACGGGGAACTTGCGAATATTTGAAAACATGGTATTCCTTTCAATCCTCTGGCACATGCACCAGCCCTGGTATATTAACCGTGAAACAGGGAATTTGGATTCCCCTGTACTGCTCTTCCGGACGATCTTCAACTATTATCCTATGGCCCTGATTGCGTCAAGCCACTCCCGGGTAAAGGTCTGTTTCAACATTACCCCGGTACTCATTGAACAGCTCGAAGCCGTCTCGAGAGGTGAAACCAGGGACGATTTCCATGAAACACTCCTTGAAAAAGAACCGGAAAAGGAAAAGCTGGAGCTACTGATATCCCAGCTTCCGGGTCCCGTACTCGGAAGTCACAGAAGACTTCTCCTGCTCGCCGGCAAAGTCAGGGACAACTCCCACACGGCGCAGGATCTCTTCGATCTGAACGTATATCTCCATCTTGCATCTTTCCATCCCGTTCTCAGGGATGAAAAAATATCCGGCCTTTTAAGAAAAGGGAGGGGATTTGACACGGAAGACGCAGGGTTTCTTTACAGGAAGGAAAGCGAGATACTCAGGAATACCCTGCCCCTCTATAAAAGACTGCAGGACTCCGGACAGGTTGAAATAAGCACCAGTCCTTTTGCTCACCCCATAATGCCCCTTGTTTTCAATACCGACAATGCCTTGAAAACCTCGACATCCATGACCGTGCCGGGAGGCCTTTTTTCCCGGCCAGAGGACGCTTCGGCGCAGCTTGCCGAGGGGATCAATTCATACGAGAGAGTTTTCGGCCGCCGGCCTGCGGGCATATGGCCGCCGGAAGGAAGCCTGGACGACGAGACACTGAAACTCTTCTACTCCTCCGGGATAAGGTGGACAGCATCGGACGAGAGCCTTCTGTCCGGAACCCTTAACCGGCAGTCCCAGGGACTCCACTATTCCATATGGGACTTCAGGGATGGCCTTTCCATATTCTTCAGGGACCACGGGCTGTCAGACCTCATTGGATTCGCCTACCAGCACACGAAAGAGGAAGAAGCGGCTTCGGATTTCCTTGGAAAGATAGAAGAGGCGGGAAAAGGGGATAAGGAAAGGATGGTTGCGGTAATACTCGATGGGGAGAACCCATGGGATTTCTACCCGGAACACGGAGCTCGTTTCCTTTCTTCTCTCTACGGGATGATCGGGGAAAGCAGCAGGATAAGGATGTTAACCTTTTCGGAAGCCATTGAAGAAAAAGGGCTCCACAGGGGAAAGCTTGAGAGCATCTCACCGGGCAGCTGGATGGGAAACAACTTTGACAACTGGATAGGAAAGCCGGCGGCCAACAGGGCGTGGGAAATGCTGGGCCGCGCAAGGAAACATGCAGAAACGTTTCAAGGCTTGATTGGCGAAGAAAAAAAGAAAATCCTCCGCAGGGAAATACTTCTTTCAGAAAGCAGCGACTGGTTCTGGTGGTACAGCCTTCCGGCCGAGGCGAAGATTAAAAAGAGGTTCGACCTCTATTTTCGAAACTCCCTGAGCAATATTTACGGGATAACAGGGAAAGCCCCTCCGGAGGAGATCCTTTCCCCCGTTGAAAACCTGCAGAAAAACGAAATGATTCCATACATAAGGCCCGTGATAGACGGCAGGAATACCCATTTTTACGAATGGTCAAACGCCATTGAAGCCGATCCTTCTGCCATGTGGGCAACGTTCAGGCCTGTTGGATTCCCCCTGGAAAAGATTTACTATGGTTACGACGAGAAGAATATTTTCGTCAGGATAGACTCAAAAAATGCAGGGGATCTCAGAATAACCATATCACTCGGATGGCCTGAAGAGAGAAATTTCGAGATAACGGGAGGCCATGGAGACGGAGGAATCGTTTATGCCGCGCAGGAAATAATCGAGATAGCCATTCCGAGACATCTCGCAGGCAAGGACTCCGGAACGGTATCTTTCGGCATATTCGTGGTAACGGTAGACGGCAGGCGTTTCAGGATACCGTCAACTGAAAATTTCAGGATAACCTTCAAGGATGAAGAAAATTGGATAGTATAGAAAGGCTGCGGCTTTGTCAATCTCACGACCCTTTCGGGGTCCTTTCCTGGCACATGGAAAAGGGTTCATGGATACTGCGGGTCTTCAGGCCCGACGCTCTCAGGGTGGCGGCTGTAAGTCTTAACGATGGAAAAAGGCATCCTCTTCCTGACCAGGGAACCGGCCAGGGCATATATGAGGGAGTATTCCGGGAAAGGTTTGCCTATCAGCTGGAAATAGAGTCCCACGGCGGGGTTACATCTGTGGAATACGACCCTTATTCCTTCGACTCATCGGTGTTCACCGATTACGATTTTTATCTCTTCGCGGAAGGCAACCACCTGGAAATACACAGGAAACTGGGAGCCCACCGCAGACAGGTTGCCGGGATTGAAGGTTTCAACTTTTCCGTCTGGGCGCCAAATGCAAGGGGTGTCAGCGTTGTAGGGGATTTCAACAGGTGGGACGGCAGGATACACCAGATGAAATCCACCGGGAGATCCGGCATATGGGAACTTTTCGTCCCGGGTATGAGGGAATACTGCCTTTACAAGTTCGAGATAAGGACAGGCTCTTCGCTCCTGGTGAAAAGCGATCCTTTCGGAAGCTTCTTCGAGAAAAGACCGGGAAACGCCTCGGTAACATACTCGTCCGGGTACAGGTGGAAAAACGGCAGGATCGAGACAGGAGACATCTGCTCCCGTCCCGTAGCCATCTATGAGATCCATGCCGGCTCATGGAAGAAAAAGGGGGACGGTTTCATCGGGTACAGGGAAATGGCCGGGGATCTTCCGGGATACCTTAAGGATACGGGCTTCAACTGGGTGGAGTTCATGCCCCTCGGAGAGCATCCACTCGATTCGTCCTGGGGATACCAGTCCACCGGATACTTCGCACCCACAAGCAGGCATGGCTCCCCGGACGATTTCAGATACCTCGTTGACAGCCTGCACGAAAAAGGAATCGGCGTGATAATGGACTGGACCGCGGCACATTTTCCCAAGGATTCTTTCGGCCTGTACTCTTTCGACGGAACACACCTTTTCGAACATTTCGACCCCCGCAAGAGAGAGCATCCCGACTGGAAAAGCGCCATATTCAACTACGGCAGACACGAGGTGGCCAGCTTCCTTTCCGGAAGCGCACTGAACTGGCTGGAGAGTTATAACATAGACGCCCTGAGAGTGGACGGGGTCGCCTCGATGCTCTACCTTGATTACTCGAGAAAGAAGGGGGAATGGATTCCCAACGAGTACGGGGGCAACGAGAACATCGAGGCCGTCAATTTTCTGAAAAAGCTGAACACGGCCGTCAGCGAAAGATTCCCGGACGCCTTTACAGTTGCTGAGGAATCCACATCATGGCCGATGGTAACCGGGCCGGTAAAATCCGGGGGGCTCGGATTCAGGTTCAAGTGGAACATGGGATGGATGCACGATACCCTTGGATATATCTCGGCCGATCCCCTGTTCAGGAAGTATCGGCACCAGATGCTTACATTCGGCATGCTTTATGCCTATTCTGAGAATTTCATTCTACCGTTCTCACACGATGAGGTCGTCTACGGAAAAAAGTCCCTTATGTCGAAAATGCCTGGTGACGAGTGGCAGAAATTCGCAGGGCTCAGGCTTTTGCTGACATACATGTACTGTTACCCGGGAAAGAAACTTCTCTTCATGGGAAACGAATTCGGTCAGGTTGAAGAATGGAACCACCAGGGCCAGCTTGACTGGCACCTTCTCCTGAAAAGCGAACACGCCGGGATAAAAAAACTTGTTTCCGACCTGAACAGGATATACATGGAAGAAAAAGCTCTTTACGAGGCAGATTTTGAACAGCAGGGTTTCCAGTGGATAGATTTTTCCGATTTCGAAAAGAGCGCCATTTCTTTCATCAGGAGGGGCAGGGAGAAGAACGATTTTCTTGTTGCCGCGTTCAATTTCACTCCCGTGGCGCGCTTCGATTACAGGATTGGAGTTCCTGCAAGAACGGACTACTCGGAAATAATGAACAGCGATTCGGCATTTTACGGGGGCGGAAACAAGGGAAACCTTAACATGGTAAAGGCTGAAACAATCCCCTTCCACTCCCAGCCGTTTTCTGCAAGGGTTACCCTTCCCCCGCTTGGCGGAATAATATTGAAACCGGCCGTAAATCTCAAAAAGGCCGGAAGTCCTCAGTAGGCCCTGGAATAAATATCAATAATATCCTTTTCGGTGACGGGAACGGGATTATTGGCTATGGGAACAGCCACCTGGAGAGCATCCTTTGCGAGCTGCTGAAAAGAAGAAGGATCAACGTTAAACTTCCTCAGTCCGGGGATGGAGAACCTTTCAAGAAAACCTTTTATGCCCTCTATGAACCTTTCCGCCTTGTATCCGCTGTCGGAAGAGGAAACTCCACGGTTCACGTAATCGTATACCATGGCTATATCGGGAGCAATTTCATCCTTCTCGAATCCGAGCACGTAAGGAAGCAGCAAACCGTTGCCGATGCCGTGAGGCACTCCGTACACCCCGCCGAGAGGATAAGAAATGGAATGGACCGCCGTGACCCCGGCATTGGCAAGACCTATGCCCGCAAGGAAACTGCCGTAAAGCATGCATGACCTTGCCTGGATATTGCTGCCGTCCTCCCATGCAGCGGGCAGGTTATCCCATATGAGTTTTATGGCATAAAGGGAGACAGGCCTGCTCATGAAGGTTGATTTCTTTGAAAGGAAGCTCTCAACGGCATGGCACAAAGCGTCAAGACCCGTGGAAGCCGTAACGGCGGGTGGAAGAGAGACCGTCAGGCACGGGTCAAGAATTGCCGCATCGGGAAAGAGAAACGGGCTGTTTATCCCGCCCTTCTTCTTTTCATCCTTCCTGATAAAAACAGCGGTAAAAGTAACCTCGCTGCCAGTCCCCGCAGTGGTAGGAATCATTATTTTGGGAAGCCCGGGGCCCGGAACCTTGTCAAGTCCCTGGTAATCCCTTACGCTGCCCCCGTTGGTTATGAGCACGGAAGCGGCCTTCGCAGTATCAAGGGCGCTGCCTCCGCCAATACCGCACACGATATCGCAGCCCTCGCTCCTGCCAAAAGAAGCGCAATCGTCCCCCGTAGAGGTTAAAGGCTCTCCGGCAATCTTGTCGAAAACCCTGAAATCAACTTTTTCATTTGCAAGAAGGCCGGTAATTCCGGAGAAAGCTTCCTGGGCAGAAAAGCCCGGATCAACTACCATGAGAAGTCTTTTGCCTTTAAACTTTTTTATCGTTTCAGGCAACCTCGAAACGGAATTTTCCCCGTATATTACTTCCGGACTGCATGAAAACTTGAAGCTATTTGTCATATCCATGTCAGATCCTTTTTAAATATGGCAGAAGCCGGAGAAAGAGAACCGGAATCTCAGGGGAAATCCTTTCCCCTGCACCCCTTGCACCGTTGGGGTTAACGATTCTCTTGCAAGTTGGCTTACCGCAAATCGGGATGCTTATCTTTGTGCCGAAGTGGGGAGTCGAACCCCAACGGTGTTGCCACCACCAGGTCCTGAACCTGGCGCGTCTGCCTATTCCGCCACTTCGGCTTCAAGAATTCTTCAGCAACTGGTATATCCCAAGAAAAAGGCTCTCGAGTCCCAGCTTCAGGTTTATATTATACCTTATTCTTTCTTTCATTTCTACAACATCTTCCATTATTTGCAGCAGGTTGCCTTCTGAATCAGAAAAACCCGCTTCAACCCCGGCTTCAAGAAGAAATTTTTTTTCAATCCCGAAAGGTTCCAGGTATTCCTTCCTGCAAAGGTAAACGGCTTTCTCGACCCAGGATTCAATTTCCTCCCTGTCCTTTCCCTTGACAAGGGCGTCCACTCTTTGAAAAAAATCGAAAAGCCGGCCTTTGCCTATAAGGTCAAGGATTCCCACGAATTCCTCCTGGCTGGAGGCAAAACCTTCCGTGCCGGAAGGCAGTGAGTAATTGAGGCCGAGCTTCTGGCACCTCGAAAGTATGGTTGGCAGGAAATAATTCATATTGCTGCTGGAGATAACCAGTACCGAAGACGGGGGAGGTTCCTCGAGGATCTTCAGGAAAGCGTTTGCAGCCTCGTCCCTTATCCTTTCGATAATGAAAATGTACACCTTCCAGCCGCCTTCGTACGAGGTGATGTAGATATCCTTCCCGACATCCCTGACTTCATCTATGGAGAGGATGCTTTTTTCAGGCACGATCCACCGAACGTCAGGAGACGCCCTGCGTGAAATCAATTTACATGAAGCACACTCCATGCAGGGAGGATTCTCTCTGCACTTGAGAAGACACGACAGGTAGACCGCTATATCTCCACGGTCCTGCTCATCTCCGCCGTGGATGATATACGCGTTTGAAATCCTGTTTTTTTCCTTTGACCTGGAAAGGAAATCCTTTATTTTATCCTTCTTCATTCAAGTAGGCTTCTGTTATTTTCACTATCGTCTCGTGTGTTTCCTGTACGCTTTTCCTTGCCACGATCCTTACCCGGTCGTTTTCTTCCGCTATCCTGAGATATCCTTCCCTTACCCTGTTCTGGAATGACATGGATTCTCTTTCCATCCTGTCCTTCTCCTTTTTTTCCAGGACCTCTGCGAGCTCCCGGGCCGTGGCATCCACAAGGAATGTCAGGTCTGGGAAAAGGCCGCAAAGGAAGGATGCGTGGATATCCCTTATAAGGCCGACAGGCAGCCCCCTTCCGTATCCCTGGTAGGCCGTTGTGGAATCTATGTACCGGTCAAGAATGACAATCCTGCCTTTTATTACATGCCCCCTTATGACATCCTCAAGAAGCTGGGCACGGCTTGCCAGGTAGAGGAAGAGCTCGCTCCAGGCGCAGGGTTTCTCCCTGCCGAAGAGAAGCAGGTTCCTTATACTCTCTCCCACCTCCGTACCGCCTGGTTCAAAAAGGATAACCGTTTCCAATCCCTTCCTGGAAAGGTACCCGTGAAGGAGTTTTGCCTGGGTGGTTTTCCCGCAACCGTCTATCCCTTCGAAGCTTATGATCCTTTTTTTCTCCATACGCGTTTCCGAATAGTGTATCTTTACTTTGAAAATATTATGTAAATGCTTCCTATATGCTCCTTCTCCTTAAGTACCTGTATCTCGTATTTATCCTTTTCGCCTTTCATTTTCCAATGCTTGAGAATGGCGGGATACTCTATCCAGTAACCGGTATCCTGCAGGTCGTTTGACCGGGCGTTGCCAGCAAAACCTTTGAAATCAGCCTTTATTCCCTCCACCTGCGGTTCCGTCTTTACTTCCTTTATCCTGAACTTCGACTTCCTGCTTATCTCTATCTCGTCACCATCCGCAACCTCGTAAATGTTTCCATTGACCTCGAGGAAAACAAGGAAATCAATATCCGGACGGGGCAGCTGCGACATCTCCTGCGTGGAGATATCCTGAACGGGAGGACACTGGGCCGGTATATCCCCCGGCTCTTTGCCCCCGGGAGATCCGGCCATCCCGGCAACGAATACCATGTATAAGTAGTAACCTGCAAACAGGCTGTACACCAGGGCTGCAATACCTGCGGCTATGCCCTTCTTCCTGTTTAAATTCCTTATATGGGAAAATATTATCCATAACAGTACGGCGATGCATGCCGTTATCACAGAGACTATCTTAATTCCGTTGAAATTCATCTGGTTTCCTCCTGTTCCATATAAACAGTTATACTGTTCCTGCCCCCGTCCTTGGATAGGAAGAGGGAATGGTCGGCCTTGGCAAGAATATCCTCCTCGGTCTTACCGTGTTCGGGAAAACTGGCAATTCCTATGCTCAGAGTCAGGTGGACAGGGTTTTCATTGACTTCGGATAAAAAGGGGTACTGGGAAACTGCCTTTTTCACCCTTTCAGCCACTGCTCTGGCCTCTATGCTTGAAGTAAAGGGAAGCAGGTATGCGAATTCATCTCCCCCGAACCTGCAGGCGACATCGGTTACCCTCAGGTTTGTATTTATGACCTGTGCCGCCTCCGAAAGGAGTATGTCTCCCTTGGGATGCCCGTAAGTGTCTATGTAATTCTTGAAATTGTCAAAATCGGATATCATGATGGATATGGGAAAGCCCATCCTTTTGGCCTTCGAAAACTCTTCTTTCTTCCTTAGGTTGAAAAACCTCCTGTTGTAAAGGTTGGTCAACGGATCCTTTATGGAAGCCTGCTTGACCTCCTCGTGCAGGATGCAGTTCTCAAGGCCTATGTTTATCTGCTTTATGCAGATATCCATTATATCCCTCATCTCGTCGAATATCTTCATTGCCGTCCTTCTTGAAGCCGGTATCCCGACAATCACAACGGCGTGTATCCTATTTTTTTCCGACAGCGGGATGACCATTACGGAGCCCGAGTTCCCAAAGCTATACTGCCGGAACAATTCCTTTATCCTGTTTTCCACTTCGGGAGTTATGTTCCCTGAAGCAAAAGTCAGCATACGGTAAGTGTCTCCAGCCTCCTGGCATTCTGCCCCGATCAGGCTGGCATTTATGGAAAAGACGTCCTGGGAGATGTGCTTTTTAATCCTGTCGTCGATAACCAGGAGTATACCCCTTTTGCCCCTGCAAAAATCCATGATGGTCTCAAGGCTTGCCATGAGGAAAGAATCTATCTTGAGTTTTGAACTCAGCAATAAAAACCTTTCGCTAAGCTTTTCCATAAGCATCTTACGGTTGACAAGCTGGTAGTAATAGTATTCCAGTATCTTGAAAGAAAGGAAGAGGAAGAAGTGGGCCACAAGCAGGAAAGGAATGGATCTCCTTAAAATCTGCCAGATTGACATGTAGGGTTCCAGCCATGCAACGGTGAAAATCAAGACGGCCGTCAGAACCCCGAAAACGAATATTTCCACCGTCAGAAGAAAGCGCCCTCCCTTTTTTTTCATGTTGATATAATATCATTATTTCAAACGCTTCTCAACTGCCCCGGCCCCGGCAGAGAACTTGTTCCCATGTCCCGAAAGTAAGGATTGACTTGAAAATTTCAATATGATATACTTGAATGCATGTTTAAAAAAGAACTCGAAAAGCTTTTCGAATTGCAGGAGATAGATATAAACATATTTGATCTCGAGGAAGAGATAGCTTCTTTCCCTGGCAGAAAGAAACAGATGGAGAAGGAAATAAGCGATGCCCTCGCAAAAAACGAGGCAGCCAGCAAAGAGCATAAGAAACTCCAGCTTGAAAGAAAGGAAAAGGAACTCGAGCTTGAAGGGCTTGAAACAGAGATCAAAAAACTCCAGGCCAGGATCAACGAAGTAAAGACCAACAAGGAATATACGGCCATCCTCTCCGAGATTGAGAATCTCAAAACCCGCAGGACCAGGACCGAAGACCTGATACTTTCTGTCATGGATAAGGACGATACCCTTTCCGTTCAGCTTAAGAAGCTTTCCGAAAATCATGCCAAGCTCGCGGAAGATGTAGCGCTGAAGATAAAAGAAGAGACCGAAAAAAACGAATCAATCATGATAAAACTGAAAGACCTGAAGGAGAAGAGAAAGGATATTGTGCCCGGAATTAACAAGGACATCTACCTGGTATATGAACGGATCCTCAGGGGAAAGAAAAACGGGATGGCGATGTGCAGGCTGGAAAACGGCAACTGCGCCGGCTGCAGGGTCTTTGTTCCAACCTACATTGAAGAGAAGGTGAAGGAAAAGAAAGAACTGGTACATTGTGAAAACTGCAGCAGGATTCTCTACTGATGGAAAAACTTGTCTTTTACGTTGACGGCGCATCCAAGGGAAATCCTGGAAAAGCATCCATCGGCTTTCTGATACAGGACTCTTCAGGAAAGATACTGAAGGAATGCGGCGCCCCGATAGGAATTACCACCAACAACGTGGCAGAATACGTTGCTCTTATAACCGCCTTGATAGAAGGACTCCAGTTCAGCCAGGGAGAAATCGAAGTCAGAAGCGACAGCCTTCTTCTTGTTAAACAGATGCAGGGATCTTACAAGGTCAGGGAGGAGTGGCTCAGGAGGCTGCACTTCATAGCCAACCGTCTTTCCCAGCGTTATGAAAGGATAACTTTCATACACGTGCCGAGGGAAGAAAACGCTAGGGCTGACAGGCTTGCAAACTCCGGCATTGAGCAAACCCTTCTCTGATAAACTTCCAGGCGCCCCGTCATGCTGCAACAGGGAGAATAATGCCCGGCTTTCAAGTTTATCCCCGCGTGTCCTGCAATGGCGCACGGCTTTTCCTGAAGTTTACATTGTGGAATGGATAAAATATCACGGTTTGCCATCTGCAGCGGCCAATCTCTCATGAATAACCCATGTGTCAAAAAATTGCCCATCTCCACTAAAAGATTTAAAAAGTGTATAATTATTCCCGGAGAGGCGGCCGGATAGCCGCCCGTTTGAAAAAACGGGAGGAAAGTCCGGACTCAAGCAGGCATGATGGCCCCTAACAGGAGCAGTCCGCAAGGGCTGGAAAGTGCCACAGAAATCATACCGCCTGCCGCCTTTTGCGGCATGGCAAGGGTGCAATGGCGAGGCAAGAGCTCACCGCTTTCCCTGCAAAGGGAGAGGCAAAGGCAAACCCCATCATGAGCAAGGTCAAGCAGGATCCAGGGCGCCTGCCCCCAAGGATCCGGGTAGACCGCGCGAGCCATGGAGCAATCCATGGCCAAGATGAATGGCTATTTAAACAGAATCCGGCTTATGAGCCGCCTCTCTGCACATGGTTGATTTTCTCCCGGTTCAATAGTCACAATCCCTTCTGCGTCTTCAGGCGGTTCTGCCAAACCTTGCTGTCTTTTTTTCTCTCACGTGAAACTATCCCTGCCCATATATCCTCCATTGAGGGGATTAAGGGGTGATGGGAAGTGAGAAGGAGTATCTGTTCACTCCCATCTGCATCCTCACCCCTTACACCATTGATGCTTTGGCGGACTATGCAAGGGCAGAGGAGAAGAAGAGGGAAAGGAAAACTATTGATTTTGGAGTTCACCGTGTAAAACTTTTCATCTCTTTCCTGGCGCCCCCTTTAACAGGAAAAAACGTTTCAAGCGCTCAGTGACGGCCGGACTTTCAAATGAAGCCGCCGTTAAATACCATATCACAAAAAGGGCTGGAATCCCCAGGAAACTTTTATTCCCAAACACTTGACAAGAATTTTGCAGTGGTATAACATATTGGAAAGGTGAAAAATGGTATATTTTGGGGAATTCAGGGGAAAGGCAGACAAACAGGGAAGGATTGTCATTCCGGCGAAACTGAGAAACCAGTTTGAAAAAGGATCCGGGAAGAGAAACGTTTCCCTTTTCATTACCAAGGGCCTCGAGAACTGCCTTTTCATATTTACCGAACAGGTATGGGAAAGCCAGAATTCACGGCTGCGTGAACTGCCTTTCACCAAGGGAGATCCGAGAACCTTCACGAGACTTTTCTTCTCGGGGGCAGCCCAATCCGGCATTGACAGCCAGGGAAGAATTCTTCTTCCCGGAAACCTGATCAATTATGCCGGAATCAGGGAGAACATAGTACTTATCGGAGCAGGTACCAGGATGGAAATATGGGATGAGGAGAAATGGGACTCATACTATGCAGATTCCCTCAAAACATACGAAAACATCTCGGAAAAACTGATGGAAATGTGACGAACACCAAAACCGGGCCCCGCCGGAATATGATCCTTTCCCGGTTCCCGGAGGACATGTTTCCGGCATCCCGCACATTAAATTCTTACAAAGGCTTTTGCCAAGGATGTTCATGGAACACGTGGAAACAGGGCACTTCCCGGTTTTGAAAAAGCAGGTTCTTTTTTATATCAACCTGAAAAAAGGCGGCGTTTATATAGATGCGACTTATGGCAGGGGAGGACACTCTGCCTGCCTGCTGGAGTCTGAAAAATCCATATCTCTCTACGCCCTCGACAAGGACATGGAAGCTGTGATGGCAGCCCGGGAGAGGTTCCGGGGAATTGACAATTTCAAAGCCATCCACTCCGGGTTCGAGGATATTGACCAGGTGATAGAACGGGAAGGAATAACCCGCCTTGACGGTGTTATTTTCGACATAGGTTTTTCTTCATGCCAGATAAAGGACGGGGAAAGGGGATTCAGTTTCCAGGAGGAAGGCCCCATCGACATGAGGTATGACAGGAGCAAACCGCTGACGGCCTGGGAAATAATCAACAGGTGGGACAGGAACAACCTGATCTGGATATTCGAAAATTACGGCGAGATAAACAAATCCCGCAAGCTGGCCGATGCAATCATAGAAAGGCGTAAGGCGAAGAAGTTCGAATCGACCCTTGAACTGGCAGGGTTCATATCTGAATATTACGGATACAGAAAAAAAATACACCCTGCAACAAAAGTTTTCATGGCACTGAGAATTGCCGTGAACGATGAGCTGGAAGCTCTCAGGAAGGGCCTTGACAAGGCCGGCAAAGCACTCTCGGAAAAGGGAAGGCTCGTGGTAATTTCCTTCCATTCACTGGAAGACAGGATAGTAAAGAGGTACATGAAGGAAACGCCCTTCATGAAAATCATTACCAAGAGGCCCGTATCGGCGGAAGAGGAAGAACTGGACATAAATCCTGAAAGCAGGAGCGCTAAACTCAGGGCGGCAGAAAAAAATGAAGAGTAAATTCTCATTACCCAACTGGGCGCTATTCCTTGGCTTGACATTCGCATTCCTTTGCATATACGTTCTGCTTTCCGTAAAGGTGATAGCCATTGGCTATCGGATGGAAGATGCAAAGAAAAAGCATGAAAACCTTGACATGCTCAACAAGAATTACAAGGCTGAAATACTCAGGCTCACTTCCCAGGCCGAGCTTTTGAAAAGGGCCGAGAAGTTCAACCTCCAGCTGGTAACACCTTCCAGGTGGTGCTACATGGAGATCGAAAAACCGGAGCAGGATGGAAAGAACAATGGAAAAGCTGCGGCAGGAACAGATTGAAGACCTGTTTTCCCGAAGACTGAAGAATACGAGGGCTATATTTTTCTTCTTCTTCCTGCTCGTGTTTGCTTTCCTTTTCAAGATCCAGGTGATACAGCACCAATCCCTGT
>Ga0302245_1001868_pt1 | contig 13083 bp, 10 predicted proteins | sample AAG_UR_Thr_MG_FD_193512 | JGI IMG/M metagenome (GOLD analysis project Ga0302245, IMG submission 193512) | Enriched activated sludge microbial communities from anaerobic digester in WTTP, New Holstein, Wisconsin, United States - AAG_UR_Thr | ecosystem: Engineered > Bioreactor > Anaerobic >... | reverse complement strand
TGTAGCCCCGGGAATAGGTCCGGCAGACCCGGCAGGGGCATTGCGGATCGATGGGGTCCTGCGACTGTGCGTGGGTCTCCCTCTTCAGGGCGATCCTGCCGCCGGATGTGAAAACCGTGCCGTTCCGGGCTATGCGGGTGGGAAAGACGCAGTCGAACATGTCGATCCCGTTCTCCACCGCGGCGAGGATGTAGTCGGGAGTGCCGATCCCCATCAGGTAACGGGGTTTCTCCCGGGGAAGGAAGGCCGCGGTGTGGCTCAGGTACTCCAGGAATATTTCGTAACTTTCCCCCACCGACAGCCCTCCGATGGCGATGCCGGGAAAATCCAGCTCCAGTATCTCCTCGGCGCTTTTCTCCCGGAGATCCTTGTAGAAGTTTCCCTGGATGATGCCGAAGAGCCGGTTCTTTTCCATCATGCCCGAACGCAGCCACTCCTCCCTGCTCCGACCTGCCCAGAGACTGGTGATGTCCGACGCCTCCCGGGCTTCCCGGTGGCTTATCCCCGGGGGGGTGCAGAAGTCCAGGGGCATGAGAACATCGCTTCCGAAAACCAGCTGGGCCCGCACCACGTCTTCGGGAGTCAGCCGGTGGGAAGACCCGTCGATGTGGGATTTGAAGGCCACCCCCTCGGGCCGGATCTTCCGGAAGGGAGACAGGGAAAAAACCTGAAAACCGCCGGAATCGGTGAGGATGTTCCTGTTCCAGGTGGAAAAGGAGTGGAGTCCGCCGAACTCCCGCAGAACCTCCAGTCCGGGACGCAGGTAAAGATGATAGGTATTTGCGAGGATGAGCCGGAACCCCAGGTCCTCCAGGTCCCGGTGGGACAGGGCCTTTACCGCGGCATTGGTCCCCACGGGCATGAATACCGGAGTCTCCACCTCACCATGAGCGAGACTCACAATGCCGCAGCGGGCCCGGCTGTTTCCGTCTTCGGCGACGATCCTGTACAACACGACCTCCGGATGCTCAGGTTCGGGCGTTTCGCATCAGAAACACACCCAGACCGAGAAAGACGATGAAGGCTGCCCAGGCCCCCGTCAGCGGGGCGATGTAACCCAGCTTGGCGAAAAGCATCATGAGCATCTGCATGACATAATAAACGACGGAAAACACCAGACTGGTCAACAGGCTCATCAGCAGGATGTTCCGCCGAAACCTCCCCCCCACCGCCCCCGACAGAAGGGCCACCACCAGGGGAGCGAGGGAAAAGCTGTATCTTTTGTAATACTCGGCCAGGGCCCCCCGGTACGCGAGCCCCGCCTTGCGGAGGGCCGTTATCCATTCCCGGGCCTCCGACCGACCCATCTCTTCCACGTTGCCCGTCATTTTTCTGAAATTGGAGGGGGGAGCCGCGAGCGCGTCGTCCACCAGCTCCGGATAGGAATCCTCGAGGATGTCGTCCTGATGACGGCGGAAAACCCTGACCCGGCCGAGCTTCCATCTGCCGTCCTCCCAGACCGCGGACTCCGCGTCGATGCGCCGGTAAAACTCGCCCCGGTCGTCCCGCTGCACAACCACCAGTCCGGTCAGGGACTTGTTGGTGTCGTTGTAGTAATCGGCATGATACACCATTTTCACGTCGGCGCCGATTATGGTGACGTTGGAGTTGCTGAAGGCGAGGCTCTGATCCAGAACCTCCCGGATGAGGTCGTTCTTTTTCTGGTAGCTGCGGATGACCAGGTTTTCTTCGAAAAAGAAGCCGAAAACCGACACGACGAGCCCGAGACCGAGAAAGGGAAGGATGAAACGCCCCAGGGGTATGCCGGCGCCGAATACGGCGATGAGTTCATTCCTGGCGTAGAAGTCTCCGAGACAGTAGGACGTGCTGAAAAGAATGGATACGGGAAAGGCGAAGGAAAGGCATTTGGGCATGTAGTAGAGCTGGATCATCATGACGTCCCGAAGCGGCACATCCTGGTTCAGGTAGCGCCAGAGATTGGCGAAAAGATCCACCAGCTCCAGCAGCAGCACGAAAAAGACCAGGGACACCAGGAAGACGGGCACGACGGAGCGCAGCACCATCAGGTGAAGCCTTCTCATCCCCGGGCCCTCACGAGAAAGGCCGCAGCGGCCAGCGCCAGTATGGCCAGGTTGGGGATCCACATGGACAGGAAGGGGGAAAAATCCGAACGGATTCCCAGGGTCTGTCCCGCCACCAGCAGTCCCCAGTAGAAGATCGAGATGAACAGCCCGATCCCGAACCCCACGGTCTTGCCGCTCCGGCGGGTGAAGAGCCCCACCGGAAAGGCGAAGAGGATGAAGGGCAGACAGCTGAAGGGGATGGAAAACTTCTTGTAAAACTCCATCATGTAGATCCGCAGAGAATGATCGGAGACCCGTTTTTTCCCCGCGGTCCGCAGCTGTTCCAGGCTCCGGTCCAGGGAGTTTTTCGCGCTCTCGTAGCTCGTGCTCCCCTCCTGGAGACGGCGGACGACGGAATCGTAGGTGAGCCGGTATTCCAGCTCCTGGATGAAGGCCTTGACCCGGTCCTCATCCCACCTCAGCTGGAGATCGCTCCGTTTTTTCCGGATCTCCCGGTACACATCGTAGGAGCTCATTTCCCGGGGCCCGGGGCTGCGGAAGGCGGTGGAAATATTTTTCAGCAGTATGTTGTAGGACATCCGCTCCGCCACGGTATAGCTATACCGGTCCCGCTCTTTCTTCCCCGCGGTGTGCACCGTAACCTCTTCCAGAAACAGGCTGACCACTCCTTCGACGGTTTTATCGATCCGGCCCCTCCCGGCGGAGATGATCCTCTTTCCTCCCTCGGGGTTCTGGTCCAGGATCAGAATGTCCTCGATGGAGCTGGCATCCACCTTTCCTGTGGCGATGATGCTGTCCTGGTATCTTTTTACGGTGTAGCTCTCCATTTCCAGCTCCGGGTGGGAGTACAGCAGTTTCCGGTACAGACGGCCGAAGTTCACGGTCCCCAGGGGAAGGAAATAGTCGTTGACCACAAAGGAAGCGACGGAGAAGACCGTACCCATGATGAGAAGGGGAAGAAAAACCTTCCGCAGAGGTATGCCCGAGGCCTGGATGGCGATGATTTCGTTGTGGGACGCCAGCTTTCCCACCGCCATGAGACAGCCCACCAGCGACGCGAAGGGAAAGGACAGGGCCACAATGGCGGGAAGGGAGTAGATGATGATGAGGGCCACATCCCGGAGAGGAACCTTCTTCGAGAGAATTTCCTCCGCAAGCAGCAGGATCTGGTTGATGAAAAAAATGATGAAGAAAAAAAGAAAGGCCACCAGGGTGGAGAGGGCGAACTCCTTCCCCACATAGGCGCCGATCCGGGAATGGCGGCCTTTCACCCCGGGGACCCGACGCCTGTGGACCCGAAGCCCCCGGCGCCCCGGGCCGTTTCACCCAAGACTTCGGTGTGAAGGAACTCCCCCCGGAGCACCGGGGCGAATACCAGCTGGGCGATCCGATCTCCGGGCCTGACCACAAAGGGCTCCTTCCCGTGATTGATCAGGACCACCAGTATCTCGCCCCGGTAATCCGCATCGATGGTCCCCGGGGCGTTCAGGACGGTGACTCCCCGGCGGGACGCGAGGCCCGAGCGGGGCCGCACCTGGGCTTCCACTCCGGGCGGAATTTCCAGCCGGAGACCGGTGGGCACCGTTTTCCATTCTCCGGGGCCGATGACGGTCTCCACCGCCGACGACAGGTCCGCTCCCGACGCGTTTTCCGTTTCGTAGCGGGGAAGACGGTCGTCGGAGCTTTGACAGGGTACGACAACCTTCTTCATACGCCTCTACCCGGCGCGGTCCGGCCCGTTTCCGGAGCCGGACCGGACCGGACTAATTACCCTCCGGCTTCTGCTCGTCGTGCATCAGGGCCAGGTTGACCCGGCCCATCTTGTCGATTTCGATGATCCGGACCTGCACCTCCTGATTCAGGCTGAGGACATCGGTGACGGAGTTGATCCGGCGGTTGGCCATCTTGGAGATATGGCAAAGGCCCTCCTTGCCGGGAAGGAACTCGATGAAGGCCCCGAAATCCATGATCCTGCGCACCACGCCGGAATAGGTTCTGCCCACCTCAGGCTCTTCCATCATCTGCAGAAGACTGTTGCGGGCGCCCTCGCCCCCCGCCCGGGCGTTGCTGTAGATGGTCACCGCCCCGTCGTTTTCCACGTTGATCCGGACGTCATGCTTTTCCGACAGGCCTTTTATGGTTTTCCCGCCGGGGCCGATGAGGAGGCCGATTTTTTCCGGATCTATCTTCATGTTGATGATCCGGGGCGCGTACTCGGACAGTTCGGTTCGGGGCTTTTCGATGACCCTGTTCATGATGCCGAGGATGTGGAGACGGCCCGTTCTGGCCTGGTCCAGGGCTTTTTTCATTATCTCCGTGCTGACGCCGGAAATTTTTATGTCCATCTGGAACCCGGTGATGCCCTTTTCGGTCCCGGCCACCTTGAAGTCCATGTCCCCCAGATGGTCCTCTTCCCCGAGGATGTCGCTGAGAACCACGGTTCTGGACCCATCCTGGATGAGGCCCATGGCGATGCCCGCCACCGGCTTCCGGAGGGGCACCCCGGCGTTGAGAAGAGAGAGGCTTCCGCCGCAAACGGTGGCCATGGAGGAGGAGCCGTTGGATTCCAGCACCTCCGACACCACCCGGATGGTGTACGGGAAGGAGGGTTTGTCCGGAAGGACCGCGTCCAGCGCCCGATAGGCGAGATGGCCGTGACCGATCTCCCGCCGTCCGGTGCCCAGTCTGCCGGTCTCGCCCACGGAGAAGGGGGGGAAGTTGTAATGGAGCATGAAGTTTTCCCGCTTGCCCCCCTCGATGTCGTCCATGATCTGCTCGTCGAAAACCGTTCCCAGGGTCGTCACCGCCAGGGCCTGGGTTTCTCCCCGGGTGAACAGGGCGGAGCCGTGGGTCCGGGGAAGGACATCGATCTCGCAGCTGATGCTCCGGATGTCTTCCGGACGGCGCCCATCGGTTCTGACCCCCTTTTCGACGATGGATCGGCGGACCACGGCGGTTTCCATCTCTTCCATCAGGGCGAGGAAGACCTTTTCGTGGGTTTCCGGTATGGAGTCCGCGAACCGGCTGCGGGCCTCTTCGGCAACGGCCCTGATGGCCGCCGAGCGGTTCATCTTTCCCTTGACGAAGCAGGCCTCTTCCATTTTCGGGTAGGCCCAGCTCCAGATGGCCTCCCGGTTTTCCAGAACCGCCTCGTCGCCGGTTTTCAGCGGGAGTTTTTCCTTTCCCGCGAGCCGGCGGAGCTCCATCTGGATTTTACAGAGTTCGGTGATGGTTATCCGCGCCTTTTCCAGGGCCTCCAGCAGGGTTTCTTCCGAAGCTTCCTTCGCCCCTCCCTCCACCATGGTTATTCCGTCACTGGTCCCGGCGACGACGATGTCCAGCTGCGAAACCGCGATCTGCTCGAAGGTGGGGTTGACCACCAGACGGCCGTTCACGTGGCAGACCCGCACCGCCGCCACGGGCCCGGCGAAGGGGATGTCGGAAACCATCACCGCCGCCGACGAGGCGATCATGGCCAGGATATCCGGCGGATTTTTCTGGTCCGTGGAAACCGTGGTGGGGACGATCTGGATTTCCTTCTTGAACTTTTTATCAAACAGGGGCCGCATGGGCCGGTCGATGAGACGGGAGACCAGGATTTCCTTGTCCCGGGGACGCCCCTCCCGTTTCAGGAAGCCTCCGGGGATCTTTCCGGCGGCGTAGAACTTTTCGTTGTATTCCACCGACAGGGGGATGTAATCCAGGTCTGCCCCGTTCTTGTCCTCGCAACAGACGGTGGCGAGCACGGCGGAGCCGCCGTAGGTCGCGAAAACCGCCCCGTTTGCCTGTTTGGCCATTCTTCCGGTTTCCAGGACCAGGTCTCCCTCGCCTATCCGGTATGTGACTCGATGTACCATTTACGATCCTTTTTACGTTATTTACGCAGATTGAGCTGTTCCAGAATGGTCCGGTATCGTTCCAGATCGACCCGGCGCAGATATTTGAGAAGGCTGCGGCGGTCGCCGACCATCTTCAGAAGCCCCCTTCGGGAGGAATGATCTTTTTTGTGAATTTTCAGATGCTCCGTAAGTTCTTCGATTCTTTTGGTGAGCAGCGCGATCTGAACGTCGGTTCGTCCCGTATCTTTTTCGTTCGCGCCGAAAGTGGAAACGATCTTGAGCGTTTCTTCCTTGTTCAAGGGCATGATCTTCTCCTTTTACCCTATGGATACAAAAGTTATGGCTTCGACTGCGCCATCATAATGCCACGAAATGCATTTTTCGTCGATATCCAAGATCCCCTCTTTCGCAATTCCGCCGGGGCCTTCGAAAAGCGCCGGGAAACTACCCGACCGGGGCGTCACCTGGGTCAGGGCCTCCTTGTCCAACCTTTTCCGGCCCCGGAACCCCTCCACCGTGGCGGCGGAAAGGTCCAGCCTGTACCGGCGGCCCAGCATCGCCTCGGCGGGGGCGAGACTTCCGGCGACGACATGGTTTCTGATCCGGGTGCTGCTGATCCTTTCTCCGCTATAAAAAATGGGGGGGACGATGTCTACCCGGACTCCGTCTTTTTCCAGCAGTATTTTCGCCTTCTCCGCTCCGGTATCCATTTCACTGCCGCAATGAAAATCCTCTCCCACCACCAGACACGACAGCGCGCAGTGTTCACGGATCAGAGATAGAAATACCGCGCCCTTCAGTCTACTGAAATCCCGGGAAAAGTCAACAATGATCGTCCCGGCGATGCCCATGCCGGCGAAGGCCTCCAGTTTGTGCCGCAGACTCATCAGGTCTCCGGCGTGGCGCCGGGGACTCAGGGACAGGACCGGATTGCGGCTGAAGGTGAGGAGCCAGGGTTCCAGGGATCGCTCCTCCAGAACCCGGCCGATGAGGGCCTGGTGGCCCCGATGCACCCCGTCGAACACGCCGATGCTCAGGGCCACGGGGGCGCTTTTCCGCTGGACGGACCCGATGAAAGCGTCCCAGCCGATGACGGTCATTTTTTTTCCGCCGCCACGAACCGGTAGGAGAACCCCCCTTCTCCGTAGTCGATGAAGGCGGCCAGGTCCCCTCCTTCCGAAAAAACGAGATGGGGCCCGAAGCCGGCGGGGGGCTCCCGGAAAAAAGCCGGAGACAGGTCCCGCCCCGCCGACAGATCCTGCAGCCGGGCGTCCCGCACCGTCAGGATCCTCCCGGAGAACAATGTGCGCAGCGCCGCCAGCCCCCGGTGGAAGGCGTCCCCGGGCACCCCTCCCCGGGGGTCGAAGGCGTCCTCCACATCGAAGGGGCCGACCCGGGTGCGCCTCAGGGCGGCCAGTCCGGCGCAGCTTCCGCAGGCCTCTCCGAAGTCCCGGGCCAGGGAACGGATGTAGGTCCCCTTTCCGCACCGGACCCGGACACGCAGAAAAGGGGGCGTCCACTCCAGCAGGGAGAACTCGTGCACATCCACCGGCCGCTTCGGTATTTCCAGGTCTTCCCCCCGCAGCGCCCTCCGGTAGGCCCGCTCCCCCCCCAGACGCACCGCCGAAAAAGCCGGCGGACTCTGAAGGATTCGCCCTGTAAAGAGGCCTTTTTTCTCGTGAAGCGTCGACTCCTCGGGGATGGGGCCCCGCCGCACCGTTTCCCCCTCGGGATCCAGCGTCGTGGTTTCCCTGCCCATTTCTATGACGGCGTAATAGGTTTTATCCAGGTCGACGATATGCGGGGCAAGCCGGGTAAAGCGGCCCGCCAGGGCCACCAGCAGACCTTCGGCGAATTTGTCCAGGGTTCCGGTATGGCCCACCTTTCCGGTGTGCAGGGCCTCCTTTACCCCCTTCAGGGCGGCGAAGGATGTGGCGCCCGGGGGTTTGTTCAGGAGAAGGATGCCGTCCGCGGGGGGCATCAGGACATTGCATCCTTCAGTTTTTCGGTGATCTGAAAACCCTTTTCTATGGCGTGGTCGACGATGAAAGTGAGTTTCGGCGTGCTGCGGAGTCTGATCTTCTTTCCCACCTGACTCTGGATGAAGCCCGCCGCGCTGTTGAGACCCTCCACGGCGGACTGGAGCCGTGTGTGATCCTCGAAGGAGGAAACGAAGACCTTGGCGTAGGACAGGTCCCGGGAAACCTGGATGTCGGAAATGGATACCATGCTGGAGACCCGGGGGTCCTTTATCTTCTGTTTCATGATCATGTCGCTCAGCTCTACCCGCAGCAGGTGGGCGACCCGCTGCAGACGATGCCTATCCATGAATCGCCTCGCCGAGTTTTTTCGCGAACTCCTTCAACTCAAAGATTTCGAACTGATCGCCGACTTTGAGGTTGTTGAAATTGTCGATCCCGATGCCGCATTCGAAACCCGCCTCCACTTCCCGGGCGTCGTCCTTGAACCGCCGGAGCGACGAGACTTTTCCCGTGGCGATGATGATGCCGTCCCGGATGACATGCACCTGGGCATTGCGCCGGACCTTCCCGGAGACGACGTAACAGCCTCCGATCAGACCGATCTTCGGGACCTTGAAGGTGTCCCGGACCTCGGCCAGTCCGATGGTTTCCTCTTTGACCTCCGGAGCCAGAAGGCCTTCCATGGCGGACCGGATGTCTTCCACCGCGTCGTAGATGACGTTGTACTTCCGGATTTCCACCTTTTCGATGTCCGCCAGCTGCTGGGCTTTCGGTGTGGGCCGGACATGGAACCCGACGATGATGGCGTCCGAAGCGCCGGCGAGGCGGACGTCCCCCTCGTTTATGGCGCCCGCCAGGGCCTGGATGACCGTGAGCTTTATCTCGGCGGTGGACAGTTTTTCCAGGCTCGTCTTCAGGGCCTCCACCGAACCGTGGACATCGCCCTTGATGATCACCTTGAGCTCCTGCACCGTGCCTTCCTTGATGCTGTCGTAGAGGTTGTCCAGAGTGATCTTTTTCAGGTTTCGGGACTCCTCCAGCCGCCGCAGCTCCTGCCTCTTGTCGCCGATCTGCCGGGCGATTTTTTCCGTCTCCGTCACATGCAGGGGATCCCCGGAGTTGGGAATGCCCGTGAGGCCGAGGATTTCCACCGGCATCGACGGGGTCGCCTCCTCCAGGCGATCGCCCTTGTCGTTGAACATGGCCCGGATCTTGCCGGGATAGATCCCCGCGACGAAGGTGTCACCCACCCGCAGGGTCCCCCGTTCGATGAGGACCGTGGCGACGATGCCCCGTCCGTGATCGATCTTGGATTCGATGATCTTTCCTTCCGCGTTGCAGCAGTAGCTGGCCTTCAGATCCAGCATCTCCGCCTGCAGAAGAATGGTGTCCAGAAGCTCGTCGATGCCCAGCTTCTTCAGGGCCGAGATCTCCACGTACAGGGTCTTGCCGCCCCACTGCTCGGGTATGAGGTCGTGATCCGACAGCTGCTGCTTTATCCGGTCGGGGTTGGCTTCGGGAAGATCGATCTTGTTGATGGCCACGATGATCGGGACCTTCGCCTCTTTGGCGTGATTCACCGCCTCGATGGTCTGGGGCATGACTCCATCGTTGGCCGCCACCACGAGAACCACGATGTCGGTTATCTGGGCGCCCCGGGCCCGCATCATGGTGAAGGCTTCGTGTCCCGGAGTGTCCAGGAAGGTTATCCGGCCCTGGGGCAGATTTACCGTGTAGGCGCCGATATGCTGGGTGATGCCGCCGAACTCCCCCGCCGCCACGTTGGAGGTCCGGATGGCGTCGAGGAGCTTGGTCTTTCCGTGGTCCACGTGTCCCATGATCGTGACAATGGGAGGCCGGGGGAGCAGGTCCTCTTCCCGGTCCTCCGCTGATTCGATGATGGTTTCGTCGTAGAGTGAAACGATATTGACCTTGCAGCCGTATTCCTGGGCGAGAATGGAGGCGGTCTCGGCGTCGATCTGCTGGTTGATGGTTACCATCATGCCCATGGACATGAGCTTTCCGATGAGCTCCGAGGCCTTCAGGTTCATCTTCCGGGCCAACTCGGAAACGGTGATCGCCTCCATGATGTCGATCTCTTTGGGCACCGGGTTAAGGCGGGTTACGGTTTTCTTTTTGACCTGAAGCTCTTTCTCGTAGACCTTGTCCCGTTTGGGGTATTCTTTCTTCTTGGCCTTGAATATCTTTTTGTTCGGGGACTTCCCGTCACCCACCGGGGCGGCGGGCGCCGGGGGCCTTCCCCGCCCGGCGGCAAAGGGAGGCCGGGAGCCTCCGGGTCCGGACCCGGGTCCGGGTCGGTAGGGCCGGGCGCCCACGGGGGGCCTGCCTCCGACCGGCGGGCGTCCGCCCATGGGAGGTCTTCCTCCCATGGGGCTCCTGCCGCCCGCGTATCCTGTTCCTTCCGGCCGGGGGCCCTGCCGGTCGGGAAAGCGGCCGCCTTCCCGGGGGCCCGGAGAGCCGGGTCCCTGACCCGGACCGCTTCCGCCGTCCCGGCGGAAAAACTGTGGCCGCCCTCCGTCTCCGGTGGGACGCGGTCCCTGAGGGCCGCCCTGGTAGGGCCTGCCGGAGGTGAACGGCCGGTCCCCCTGATAGGGCCGGTCGCCCTGGTAGGGTCTGCCGGAGGTGAACGGCCGGTCCCCCTGATAGGGCCGGTCCCCCTGATAGGGCCTTCCAGGGGAAAAGGGCCGGTCCCCCTGATGGGGCCGCGGGCCTTGCTGAGGCCGGTCGGGGGCGGCAGGCCGGGGGCCGGGCGCCTGTCCCGGAGGGGGCTGGGGGGATTCCGATTCAGGGGCCCGGGGGGCAGGTGTCTCTTCCCGGGATGCGGGGCTGTCGTGAGGAACGGGAGGAGCCTCCGGAACCGCCGGGACCCGGGGCTCCGCCGCCGTTTCCTTCGGGGCGAGGACCGGGACCGGGGAAGCGCTCTCTTCCGGGGCCTCGGGCAGATCTTCCCGAGACGCCGTTATCTTCGGCACAACCTTGGGCGACGCCTTTTTTACCAGGACCTTTTTTTTGACCACGACGATTTTTTTCTTCTCATCCTTGTCCGCGGCCTCGTCCGCCGGCTTCGGCGACAGATCCTTCTTTTGCTTGATCAGGGTTGCCTTCGGTTTGTGTTTTTCCTGTTCGTCAGACATACTCTTCCTTTAACTATTTTCTTCTTCTTCCTCGACTTCAAAACTTAACCCAACTCCGCAGTTTGGGCAAGACGTCATGTCCAGGGTGATGGCGCCGCCGCATTCGGGACATTCGTAGGTTTCTTCCTGATCGTCGTCCGGGGAGTGAAACTCCGCCTCGTCCTGCTCCTCCCCCTCGTCCTCCATCGCCGGTTCCGCCCGGGGCGCTTCGTCCTCGATTATTTCCACGTTGTTCGCGATGATGGTGCGGATGGCGGAAATGTCCTCGGGAGTAATGCCTTCCATCGCCGAAAGCTGGTCGTTGGTCAGAGCCACCAGATCCTCGATGAGTTCCACCCCGTTTTTTTCCAGCACCTCCACCAGGTGATTCGAGATCCCCGGCAGTTCGCCGATGAGGGTTATCTCCTCGTCCCCTTCGTCCAGATCGCTGAAGAGGGCCGAAACCGCCTTCTTGGATGCGGCGGATATATCCATCTCCGCGAACTGGGAGTCGGTTTTGACGTCTATGTTCCAGTCCACCAGGCGGTTCGCCAGCCGGACGTTGAGCCCCAGCTTGCCGATGGCCAGGGACAGCTGGGAATCGGGGACCACCGCCAGGGCCTGCCGCTTTCCCTCGTCGAGAATCACGATCTGGGACACCTCCGCAGGGGACAGGGCGTTCCTGATGAAGGTCCGGGGATCGTTGTCGTATTTGAGGATGTCGATCTTTTCCCCTTCCATTTCACGGACCACCGCCTGGATGCGGACTCCCTTGAGCCCCACGCAGGCCCCGACGGGGTCCACGTCTTCCCGGTTGGAGTAGACCGCGAGCTTCGTCCGGTACCCCGGCTCCCGGACGATTTTGAAAATTTCCACGGTTTTGTCGTAGACCTCCGGGACTTCCAGTTCGAAGATTCTTTTAACGAAATCCGTATGGGTCCGGGTGAGGACGATCTGCAGACCCGTGGGGGTCTTGTTGACCTCGTAGATCATCGCCTTGATCCGGTCGTTGGGACGGTAGGTTTCCCGGGGAGACTGATACTTCTTGGGCAGAATGCCCTCGGTTTTTCCCAGATCGACGAAGATGTTCCCGTTCCGTTCCCGCTGGTAATACCCGATGATCATTTCTCCGACCTTGTCCTGGAACTCGGAGTAGAGGGTGTCTTTCTGAATTTCCCGCAGAGTCTGCCGGGCCCTCTGCTTGGCGCTCTGCACCGCCACCCTGTCGAACTCCCGGGGGTTGATTTCGATCAGGAGTTCGTCCCCCACTTCGCAATCCTCGTTCAGCTCCAGCGCCTCGGACAGCCCGATCTCGGTCACCGGGTCTTCCAGGTCGTCGTCTTCGACGATTTTCTTCTTCGCGAAAATCATCACTTCGGTTTCGTCATCGTTGAAACGGACCACGGCGTTCTCCGAGGTTCCGAACTTCCTTTTATATGCCGCGAGGAGAAAATCCTCTATGGTTTTCATGACAAGCTCTTCGGTGATGCCCTTGTCCTGCACGAGCATTCTTATCGCATCCGCCAATCCAGACGCCATGGCTTATCGCACCTCCTGTGTATGATCGAGCTTCGCTTTCCTGATATCTTCATAAGAAAAGAAGGTCCTTTTCCCTTTCGTGTCCAGTTCCACACCCTCCTCGGATGTTTCCGCAACTACCCCTCCCACCCAGTCGCCGCCGTTTCGGGGGAGGACGCTGATTCCCCGGCCCCGGAAGATGGCGAACTCCCGCCGGCTCTTCAGGACCCGCTCCATGCCGGGGGAGGAAACCTCGATGCGGACGGAGGGGCTCTCCGTGATCATCTGGATCCGGGGGCGGAGGGTCTTGAGGATCTCCGAACAGGCCTCGTGATCCACCCCCTGGGGCCGGTGCACCACGGCGAAGACCTGCGCGCCGGTCTTCGTTCGGACCGCCCGCAGCTCCACCAGTTCGAAACCCATGCCTTTCACGATGGGTTCCGCGTCCTGAAAGATTTCCTCCCCGAGGGTGTTTGGAATCATAGGGCTCCGCCTGTCAAGGAAGATCACGGGGGTACAAAAAAAGAGTCGAACCTTCGACTCTTCCTCCCTGAAGAACATGAAT
>Ga0302245_1001862_pt1 | contig 13091 bp, 10 predicted proteins | sample AAG_UR_Thr_MG_FD_193512 | JGI IMG/M metagenome (GOLD analysis project Ga0302245, IMG submission 193512) | Enriched activated sludge microbial communities from anaerobic digester in WTTP, New Holstein, Wisconsin, United States - AAG_UR_Thr | ecosystem: Engineered > Bioreactor > Anaerobic >... | reverse complement strand
ACCTGGGTGATGAGCCCCGATTCCCCCTGCCAGTTGTCCTCCGGCTGGGGCTCGGACAGGGCGGCGACGAAATGGAATTTGTCCCACTTCTTTTCCATCTCCGCCAGTTCTTCCAGATAAAAGAGGTCCTTCCTGGTCCGGGCGCCGAAGAAGTACCAGATCTCCCGGTCCTTCTTCCCGTTTTCCAGCATGTCGTTCAGGATGGATTTGAAGGGCGCCATCCCCGAACCCCCGGCCACGCAGATCATCATGGCCCCGGTGTCGTGAACGCCGAACTCTCCGTAGGGCCCGGTGAGTTCGATCGGCTGACCCTCCTTCAGCAGGGTGTGGACGTAGGTGGTGACGATGCCGCCCGGGACCAGCCGGATCAGCAGCTCCACATGGTTCCTGTCCGACGGCACCGAGGACATGGAGTAGCCCCGCTGGGTGGATTCCTTCACCTTGCCGTAGGGCGGGACCACCAGCTGGATGTACTGGCCGGATTTGAACTCGATGGCCTCGGGCTGGTTCAGCCGGATATAGACCTCCTTGATGTCGTGGGTCAGATCCAGGATCTTCTCCACCGTGCCCTGGAAGCGGCGGATGTTGAAAAGTTCGTCGGGGATCTCGATCTCGATGTTCTTCTTCAGCTTGATCTGGCATGACAGCCGGATGTTCTGATCGATTTCCGTCTTGGACATGTAGGGGGTCTCGGTGGGGAGATGGGGCCCCACGTCGGAGAGGACACGGACCTTGCAGGCGCCGCAGCTCCCCCTGCCGCCGCAGGCGGAGGGGATGAAGATCTCCTGCTCCGACAGAGTCATGAGAAGCGGGGCCCCCCCCTTCACCGTGAGCTTCCGCTTTCCCTTGTTGATGTCGATGACCACCTCGCCGTAGTTGTTGACGATGAGGTCCGTGATGGAGATGAACAGGGCCAGGACCGCGCCGATGAGGCCCACCGCCGTGGGGGCGAGAACGACCGTCAGGAACATGAAGGCCTCCTCATTGCACCGGCAGCATGCCGGAAAAACCGATGAAGGCCATGGCCATGAACCCGATGGTGATCAGGGTGATCCCCGGGCCCTTGAGGCCCGCCGGCACCGGCGCCTTGTCCACCTTCTTCCGGATGGCCGCCAGGGATATGATGGCCAGCCACCAGCCCAGCCCCGAGCCCAGCCCGAAGACCACGGACTGGACGAAGTCGTACTTCCGGATCTCCATGAACAGGGCGGCGCCCAGGATGGCGCAGTTGACGGTGATCAGCGGAAGGAAGATCCCCAGGGCCATGTACAGCGGGGGGGAGACCCGGTCGATGATCATCTCCAGCATCTGGACCACCGCGGCGATGACGATGATGAAAACGATGAAGCGCAGGTACAGGAGGTCCAGCGGGATCAGAACGTAGCGCAGGACGACCCAGTTGACCGCGTTGGTCAGGGTCAGCACCACGGTTACCGCCAGGCCCAGGCCGTTGGCGGATTTCAGGTCCTTGGAGATGGAAATGAAGGAGCACATCCCCAGGAAGTTGGCCAGCAGGATGTTGCTGGTGAAGATGGACGCGAAGAAGAGCGTCAGCGGGGCGATGTTCGGAGTCATGCTTTACCTCCCTTGGCTTTTTCCCGGGCGGCCATGATGTTCTTGGAGATCCACAGCAGGGTCCCGACCATGAAGAACGCGCTGGGGGCCATCACCATGATGGTCCACGGGACGAAGCCCTTGGGCGCCACGGGATAGCCCATGAGGGTGCCGAAACCCAGGAACTCCCGGAAGAAGGCGACGGTGAGAAGGACCCACATGTAGCCCAGACCGGAGGTCAGGCCGTCCCAGAAGGCCGCCGCCGGCGGGTTTCCCTGGGCGAAGCCCTCGGCCCGGCCCATGAGGATGCAGTTGGTGATGATGAGCCCCACGTAGGGGCCCAGACTCTTGGATATCTCCGGCAGATAGGCCTTGAGCAGGATGTCCAGGATGATGACGTAGAAGGACATGATCAGCACCTGCACGATCATCCGCACCCGCCGGGGGATGAGGTTCTTCAGCAGGGACACGGTCCAGCTGGAGAAGGCGGTGGCGAAGGTGACCCCCAGGGTCATGATGACGGTGTTGGAGAGAAGGTTCGTCACCGCCAGGGTGGAACAGATTCCCAGGATCTGGATGAATATGGGGTTGTTGAACCAGAGATTGTCCACCAGGATTTGTTTCGCTTGTTTTGAGTTCATCGGCTCGCTCCCAGAAGCTTTTTGATGTCACCGATTTCCCGGTTCACGATCACCTCCATGGCCTGGGTGGTCCGGGTTGCGCCGGTGATGCCGTCCACCACGCCGTCGCCGGGGTCCACGGGGCCGCCCCCCGCCTCGGCTCCGGAGCGGATTTTCAGTTTCCCGTCCTTCAGCGCCTCCCCCCGGAACTGGTTCTTGAAGGAGGCGTCGTCGATGCGCCCCCCCAGACCCGGGGTCTCGTTGTGCCCGATGATCTGAAGGCCCACCGTGGAGGTCACATCCCCGTTCACCGCCAGGATCCCGTTGATGGTCCCCCAGAGACCCATGCCGAAGAACTCCTTGGCCGCCACGGTCTTTCCCCCCTTGTCGTAGGTGTAGAGGACCTCCCCGTCCTTCTCCCGGGCGGTGACGCCCTGGAACAGGGAGGCCGCTTCCGCGTCGCCTGTGAAGGGGATGTCCATGGCCGTCAGGACCGCCTTGCGGCGGGCGTTTTCGGTGTTTTTCGCCACCATCTCGCTGGTCCCCTGCTCGGCCAGGGTCAGCGGAAGGACGAAGGCGAAGGTGACGATGAAGGTAAAAATGATGGTGTAAAATACGCTGTCCCGGTTCATGCTGCTGCCCCCTTTGTCTCCGGTTTTCGGGCCACCAGCTCGTCGATCAGGGATGCGAAGGTGTTCCCCACCAGAACGGCGAAGCTGGTGCCTTCGGGGAAGGCGGAGAAAAGCCGCAGCAGAACCGCCACCGTGCCGATGACGATGCCGAAGATGACCTGGGCCGGCGTCTTTTTCGGCGCCGAGACCGGGTCCGTGGCCATGAAAACCGAGATGAACAGGAGGCTCCCGCTCATCAGGGACTTCAGCGCCGGGAAGGCGCCGGGGACCCCCAGGAGGTCCAGGGCGATGGAGAGCGCCGCCGCGGAGCCGAAGGTGGACAGAATGATCCGCCAGCTGGCGGTCTTGGTGTACACCAGATAGACTCCCGCCAGGAGGATAAGAACTATGGAACTTTCACCGATGGAGCCGCCGTGGAGGCCGAAGAAAAGGTCGGAGAGCCGCAGCTCCGCCGCCGCGCCGGAGTGGAGCATCATCAGCGGAGTGGCGGCGCTCACCGTGTCGGCGGCGGCGCCGAAGTTTCCAGGGGTCATCCACGAGGCCGCCAGCAGGGTGGGGAAGGTGATGTAGATGAAAAGCCTCCCCGTCAGAGCCGGGTTGAAGACGTTCCGGCCGAAGCCCCCGTAGACCTCCTTCCCCATGAAGACGGCGAAAACGATGCCCACCGCCACCACCCAGAGGGGGGTCTTGGGGGGCAGGGCCATGGCGAAAAGAACGCCGGTGACCAGCACCGCCTCGCTTACCTTTTTCTGCCGCCCCTTTTCGACGATATACTCCGTCAGACTCCCCAGGATCAGCGAAACCGCCAGGACGGCGACGCTGCGCCACCCGTAGAGATAGACGGAAAACAGGAATATCGGCGTCAGGGCGTAGAGGACGCGGCGCATCATCAACTGTTTCTGAAACACAGGTTATCCTCCTTCATCGTGGGATACTCTCGAGGATCTATCCCATCAGATTACTTTACTTGAAGCGGTCTTGCAAGAAGAAAAAAAGGAGGGGCGGCCGCCTGCGGCCCCGGCCTCCCGGAGCCGCAGGCGGCCGCCCCTTCGCAGCGGGCCTGACCCCCGGGGGCCGGGGGGCGATCACAGCCGGGCCGCCGGGACTCCGTTCGTTCCCATGGGAAGGTATAGCCCGTCATAGTGAGCCCGCTCGCACCACGCCCTGCTCTGCCGCGGCCTCGTGTCGTCCGTCATTCCCCGGGAAAAACCTCCGCCAGAGATTCCCCGGCCCCCCGGACCAGGATGGCCTTCAGGCGCCTCGCCACCGCCTCGGTGAAGCCGGGTAGTTCGTTCAGGTCCCGGTCCCAGAGCCGCCGGGATCCCAGAACCTCCCGGGCAGCCCGGGCCGGGTCCGCCCCTGCCGGGGAGGACCAGAGGTCCCGGAAGAACTCCAGGACATCCCCGTCGTCTTTTATCAGGTATTCCTCCCCGCCGCGGCGGCCCACCAGGGCACCGTCCCGGATCTCCGTCCCCCGGTAGAAGGCGATGAAGGCCGCCAGGGACCAGGAGAGACCCTCCGGGGGGGAGCCGAAGCGGTGGAAATAATCGATGATGGTGGGAAGGACCCGGGCCTTGTACTTGGCCGCCGAGTTCAGGGCGATGCTCAGGAGGTAGTGGCGGATGAAGGGGTTGGCGAAACGCTGGAGCACCTCGTCGGCGAAGAGCCGCAGCTCCTCCTCCGGCAGGGTCAGGACGGGGATGATCTCCCTGGCGATGGTGCTTTTCATGTAGCCCGCGATGAGGGGATCGTCCATGCACTCCTTCACCGTGTCCTTCCCCGCCAGATAGGCCCCCAGCACCGTCATGGTGTGGGCCCCGTTCAGAATCCGGACCTTCCGGGTCCGGTAAGGGCCCATGTCGGAGGTCCAGACCACCTCCATCCCCGCCTCATGGAGGGGGAACTCCCTTTTTATCCTCTCCGGCCCCTCGATGACCCAGAGCCGGAAAAGCTCCCCCGTGTCGTACAGGTCGTCCCGGTACCCCGCCTCCCTCTGGAGACCGTCGATTTCCTCCCGGGGGTACCCGGTCATGATCCCGTCCACCAGGGTGTTGTAAAAGATGTTGGCCTCCCGGAGCCAGCGGGAGAAGTCCTCCCCCAGCCGCCACTCCTCCGCCAGGGCCAGGACAATCTTGCGGAGATTGTCCCCGTTCCGGTCGATGAGTTCGCAGGGCAGGATGAGAAAGCCGCTGTCCCGGTCCCCGGAGAAGCACAGGAACCTCTCGTGGAGGAAGCGGGTGAGTTTTCCCGGAAAGGAGGCGGGGGGGGCCTCGTCGTAGCCCTCCCCCTCCCGGTAGGCGATCCCCGCCTCGGTGGTGTTGGAGATGATGATCCGCAGCTCCCTCTGCCCCGCGCAGGCCAGGAAGGCGGCGAAGTCCCGGTAGGGGTCGATGGCCCGGCTGATGGAGGAGACCACCTCCCGGTCCTCCCGGACCCGGCCCCCCTCCAGCCCCCGTCGAAGCAGGGTGTACAGCCCGTCCTGGGCGTTGAGCTCCGCGGCGGTCCCGGTTTCGATGGGCTGGACCACCACCACCCGCCCCAGGAAGACCCCCTGGCGGTTCATCCGGTGGATCATCCAGTCGGCGAAACCCCGGAGGAAGCCTCCCTCGCCGAACTGCAGCGCCCGTTCCGGCAGGGACCGGGTGAGGAGCCCCCCGGGGTCCAGTTCCCCGGCCCGGGACAGGACGAGTCTGCGGTCGAGTTTTTCCATGGGAAGCCTCCGGCGGGACGGCGCCCGCAGGCCCGGGCACACCGGCCCGGGCCTGCGGGCCCGGAAAATAAAAAAACCCCGCCGGCGGGCGGGGGTCGTCGTGCCGCCGGTCAGAATCGAACTGACGACACATGGATTTTCAGTCCATTGCTCTACCGACTGAGCTACAGCGGCGACAACGGGGTATTTATATAGAACAAGAAACAAATTGTCAATACGAGGAAACTTTTTCTTTTTTCGCCCCGGCGTCGCCGGGGATTGTTGACCCCCCCCGGCGGAGGGAGTACCATGGGGGCATGGACGGGCGACGACGAAAGGTGGACGCGTATCGGACGGGCCCGGGGGGCAGGCCGGAGGAGGACGCCCCGGGGGGGAAAAGGCCGCCTCCCGGGAAGGATTCCCGACGGGGGAGTGAGGCGGCTCCCAAGGCGGACTCCCGGCGGGACGGCAAGGCCGCGCCCCGGGGCCCCTCGCCCCGGAGTTCCTCTCCCCGGGGCCCCACGCCCCCCGCCGCCCCGACGGAGGGGTTTCCGGTGCAGGGCTCGCCCGCCGCGGGGACGCCCCAGGCGGCCACGGCGCCGCGGAAGGGCCGCCGGGACGGCGACTTTCCCGGGACGGCGGGTCCGGGGCTCCTGAAGATAACCGGCAGGGAAACCTCCCTCCGGAAGGCGGCCAAGTTTCTGGTCCTCATCGGACAGGAGGAGGCGGCCAAGGTGCTGCGCCACCTCTCGGAGGAGGAGGTGGAAGCCATGACCCGGGAGATCGCCGGCATCCGGGGGATACAGGCGGCGGAGGCGGAGAAGCTGCTGGAGGAGTTCGGCTTTCTGAAGGAGTCCCTGCGGTACCCCTCCGGAGGCGTGGAGGCGGCCCGCCGGATCCTGGTGGGGGCCTTCGGTGAGGAGCGGGGGAGGGAGATCCTCCGGCGGAGCCTCCCGGCGGAACAGGAAAAGTTCTTCGGCTATCTGGAGGATTTCGGGCCCCGCCAGCTCTATCACCTGCTGCGCGGCGAGTCCCCGGCGGCGCTGGCGGTCATCTTCCCCTACCTGGAGCCCGGCACGGCCTCCGCCCTGCTGACCCAGTTCGACCCGCCGCTGCGCCGGGAGCTGGTGACCCGCATGGCCCGGAAAGGGAAGGTCCGACGGGACATCCTGGAGCGGATGGACGAGGCCCTCCGGGAGAAAACCCGGCGTCTCGCCTCCCCGGGGGCTGAGGAGCCGGAGGTGGACGGCACGGGGATCCTGGCGGAGATCCTGAAATATGTGGATCTCTCCCGGGAGGAGAAGATCCTCCGGGACCTGGGGGAGGACAACCCCGACGTGGCGGAGGAGATCCGGGAGCGGCTCTTCACCATGGATGTCCTGGATTACATGCAGGACGAGGACCTCCGGAAGCTGCTCCAGGGGATGGACGACCGGGAGATCGCCCTTCTATTGAAGGGAAAGAGCGACACCGTCCGGGCCCGGGTCCTGTCCAGCATCTCCGAAAGGCGCCGGGGCTTCGTGGCGGAGGAGTACCGGATCCTGGGGCCCGTGCCCCGGAAGGAGGTGGACCGGGCCACCAAGGATTTCCTTGCCCTGCTCCGGCGGCTGGAGGAGGAGGGGAAGATCGTCTTCCGCAGGGAAAGGGACATCTGGGTGGAGTAGCCCTCCCCGCCGGGCGGGCATCTTCGGCGCCGCCGGAAGACGCGGCCCCGGCCGGCCGTAAGTCCCCGGCGGCCGTCGGGGACAGTCAGGCATAGGTCGCCCGGGCGGCAGGTCCCGCCCCGCTTGACAGCCTTCTTCGGCCTCCGTAGTATTCCGCGGTATGACGGCCAACGAACTGCGCGAGAAATTTATCCGGTTTTTCGAATCGAAAAACCATAAGGAAATATCGGGAAAGTCCCTGATCCCCGAAAACGACCCCACGGTGCTCTTCACCACCGCGGGGATGCATCCCCTGGTGCCCTACATCCTGGGAGAGACCCACCCGGCGGGGAACCGGCTGGTGAATTACCAGAAATGCATCAGGACCGGGGACATCGACGCCGTGGGGGACCCCAGCCACCTCACCTTCTTCGAGATGTTAGGGAACTGGTCCCTGGGGGACTACTTCAAGGACGGGGCCATCCGGATGAGTTACGAGTTTCTCACCTCACCGGACTGGCTGGGGATCGACCCGGAGATCCTGTCGGTGACGGTTTTCCAGGGGGACGACGAGGTGCCGGCGGACACCGAGTCGGCGGAGGTCTGGAAGAGCCTGGGGATCCCGGAAAGCCGGATCCACTTCCTCCCCCGGGGAGACAACTGGTGGGGCCCCGCGGGCGAGACCGGCCCCTGCGGCCCCGACACGGAGATGTTCATCGACACGGGCATCCCTCCCTGCGGGCCGGAATGCCGCCCCGGCTGCTCCTGCGGCAAGTTCTTCGAGATCTGGAACGATGTTTTCATGCAGTACAACAAGAAGGCCGACGGGAGCTACGAGAAGCTCTCCCGCCAGTGCGTGGACACCGGCATGGGGATCGAACGCACCGCCGCCATGCTCCAGGGGAAGAAGTCGGTTTACCAGACCGAGGTCTTCACCCCCATCATCGCAGGGATCGAAGAGGTCACCGGGGTCCGTTACGGCACCTCCGAGGAAACCGACCGGTCCATCCGGATCATCGCCGACCATGTGCGGGCCGCCTCCTTCATCCTGGGGGACGAACGGGGAGTGAAGCCCTCCAACCTGGGCCAGGGCTACATCCTGCGCCGCCTCCTCCGCCGGGCAAGCCGCCACGGCCGGAAGCTGGGGAAGAACGAAGCCTTTCTGGCGGGCCCCGCCGCGGTGGTGGTGGACATGTATGAAAAATACTACCCCATCCTGGGTGAGAAGCGGGCCCTGATCCTGGAGGAGATCAGCCGGGAGGAGGAGCGCTTCCTCCTTACCCTCCAGAAGGGGGAGCACGAGTTCGAAAAGCTTCTCCCCAATCTGATGAAGAACCCCCGGAAGATCATCCCCGGCCGGGTGGCCTTCCGGCTCTACGACACCTACGGCTTCCCCGTGGAGATCACCGAGGAGCTGGCGGCGGAGCACCGCATGGAGGTGGACCGGGCGGGCTTCGACGAGGCCTTCGCCAGGCATCAGGAGCTGTCCAAGATGGGGGCCGAAAAGACCTTCAAGGGGGGTCTGGCGGACCACTCGGAGATGACCACCGCCCTCCACACCGCCACCCACCTGCTGCACAAGGCTCTGACCCTGGTGCTGGGGGACCATGTCCAGCAGATGGGGAGCAACATCACCCCCGAGCGGCTGCGCTTCGACTTTTCCCACCCCGCCCCCATGACCCCCGAGGAGATACGCCGGGTCCAGGAGATCGTCAACGAACAGATCCGGCGGGACCTGCCCGTTACCTGGAAAGAGATGAGCCTGGAAGAGGCCCGGGCCGGCGGGGCCATGGCCTTCTTCGGCGACCGCTACGAGGAGAGGGTCAAGGTCTACTCCGTGGGGGACTACTCCAAGGAGGTCTGCGGCGGCCCCCATGTGGAGCACACCGGGGTTCTGGGGAAGTTTGTTATCCAGAAGGAGCAGTCCTCCTCGGCGGGGGTTCGGCGGATCCGGGCGGTGCTGGAGAGGTAGCGCCGGCTTCTCAGCCGCCTAGGCTTTCAGCGCCTCAACCACTTCCCGTACCGCGTCCTTATCCAGAAGGGCTCCCCGCACGTATTTTTGCAATACAATCGATGCCAGGGTCTGATAGGGGATGCCGTCCGCCTCGGCCCGGGCCTTGAGGCCTGAAATAACCGAGTCGGACAGGCGCATGGTGACGGATTTTTTGCCTGCCTCAGAAGCGGTGCGGAAAGCTTTTATCGCCTTTTCCCGTTCCTCGTCGGGCAGGGCGGAATTTATGTCCAGGTGGGCGATTTCCCGCTCTTCCGGATCAAGAAACTCGAAATTGGGTTTGTGCCGAGCTTTCATCTTAATTCCTCATATTTTTTGTGAAAATCCCTGCTTGGATAGATGGTTTTTAAAAAAATATTTCCTTCCTCATCAATTACAAAAGGAACCGCATAGACATACCCGTGGAGACGGACAATATATATCTGCTGATTTTCTCTCGTGGGGTGAGGAAGCAGGTCAAGCAGGCGGCCGCCCATTATTTCGGTTTCCACTTCCTCAAAAGAAACGCCTCGTTTTTCTTTCAGCAAGTTGTTTTTTTCTTCATTCCACAGGATCACACTAATAGTGTATTAAAAAAGCAATACAATTTCAAGTGTTTATAGCAGAGAGAAAGTAACATTACCCCCGAGCGGCTGCGCTACGACTTCTCCCACCCCTTCCCCCCATGTGGAGCACACCGGGGTTCTGGGGAAGTTTGTTATCCAGAAGGAGCAGTCCTCCTCGGCGGGGGTTCGGCGGATCCGGGCGGTGCTGGAGAGGTAAAAAAACCCCCGCCGGAGGCGGGGGGGGGATGGTTGTTAATTGTGCTTGAGGGACGAGTCCTCTCTCAGGGCATGAGGTCCCTGGCGATCCTCTTGATTTCCGCGTCCTGCCCGGTCTGCATGGCCTGCTGCAGGGCGTTCTTCGCTTTGGCGTAGTCCCCCAGGCGGAGATACGCCTGTCCCAGCAGGAAATATCCCATCTGACGGTCCGCGTCGTTTCCGGCGGCCTCGGTGTACCGGGTGAAGCTTTCCGCCGCCCCGGCGGCGTCCCGCCCCTCGTAGGCGATGAGGCCCTTCAGGAAAAGGAAGTCGGCGTGGTAGCGGCTTCCCGCCTCGGGCTCGAAGGAGGAGACGACCCGCATGGCCGGGCCCTTCCTCCCCAGGTTGTAATTGCTGGCCGCCAGGATGTACCAGTAGGCCCCCTTGTCCTGCAGGTCCTGGGGGTCCACATCCTTCTCCAGGATTTTGACCGCCCCGGCGTAGTCTCCCCGGCCGTAGGCCGCCGCCGCGTCCTCCACCAGCATGTCGTCTTCCTGCACCCAGCCCACCCCGGAGTCGGAGTCCGCCCTTTTCGCCCGCACCCCCATGACCGCCGCCTGGCCCCGTTCGCCCGTGCCGCCGATCTTCTTCATCCTGTTGACGACGGAGGCCACCGCCGCGGGCTTCGCCCCCCTGTCCGCCCCCACCACAGCTCCGAGGCTGTATGTGCCGGGCTTGGAGAAGACCACCGTTCCCCCCGGGGCGTCGAACTCCGCCACCGCCCCTGCGGCCAGCCGGATGGGCGCGTCCCCGGGGACCCGGTCCCCGTAGGCCACCTCGGTCCACCGGTCCCCCTTCCGGGTTTCCACCTTACCCATCTTGTACACCAGCTCGAAGTCGGCGGCGAAAACCCCGGCGGAAACGACCAGCGCCGCGACGAAAATGACAGAACCGAAAAAAACTTTCTTTTTCATGGAGCAGCCTCCCCTGCTTTTAATCATAGCCCGAAAACAGGAAATAACAACACAGATCGAAGATCCCGCAGGAGAGAGGCCGCCGCCGGGGGAAGCGTCGCCGGGACGGCGGTATGGGGTTCATTCATAACGCCTTCCCTTTTTTCCCAACCCTGTCCGGGGAAGGAAAGGCCGAACCCCCCGATCTCGCTGACTCCAGTTCCACCTGTGAATGAGAACCATTTCATATGGATCCCGTGCTAAAGGAGAAAATATCGCTTTCTTCAACCCCTCCACCCTTCATCGTCCACTGGATCTTCCAATAGTATCTCGTCGACTTGCTCAGAATGAGGGGACCGAAAAAGCCATTTTCGGGGCCGGAATAGACGGGGGTCCATTCAACCTGATTCACCGAAAATAGCACAGTATAATCAATCGCATAGTGTCCTTCCCGCCAGATAAGAGGATTCTTGCTCGAAAATCTGTACGGAACATTCGCCTCTCCGTTGTAGGGAATTGCCGGCGTAACCCGTATGCTGTATGCGGCCGTTTGGGACCAGTTGCCCGCCTGGTCCCTTTCCTGGACATTGAATGTGTGCGCACCATCGGTCAGAAATGTCTGGAAGCTGGTTGCGGAGAGTCCCTCCCCTTCCGGCTCAGAGTCCACGGCAAACCGGAAAATGCTGATTCCGTCCCCCGCTCCGGGCTTCCAGGTCAAGGTGACCAGATTCTCCACCGACAAGTCACGGTATTTCCCATTTTTGGATCCCACGGAAACCGGTGGAGGGGGCGGCGCCCGGTCCACGATTATGGTGCGGGAGACGGTCATGGGCTTATCCGCACCCTGTTCCCATATGAGAAGGTGGAGAGTGTTCGGGCCTTCGTCGGGGAAATCCCATGCGGTCAGAAACTCCGTTTGAGTTCCACGGATCCATTCTCCACCCGGGATTGATGCCGGATTTTTCGCGGCATTTTCATCATCCGTCAGATGGTAATCCCATACGCTGCCTGGGGTCTTTTTCTTCACCGTCAGGTATACCGGGACGCGGGTCCCCAATTGTCCTGAAATCCCCGGTACCGTCCGGCTCTGTAGTGCGATATTCGCGTACTGCAGCGGATTCGTCTGATCGTTCTTTTCTCCGAACCAGAAAGTGCCTGTGGTCATTTGCGTCGTCTTGAAGGACCAGCTTTCGGGCTTCTGGAGCCGGGATCCGTCGGCCCCCCGGAGTCCCGACAGCAGTCTGATGGTGTATGTCTTCTGTCCTTCGAAAGGTTCGGTGAGCTGGATCGTCAGGGTGCGGGTGGCCTTGTCGTAGTTGTTGACCCACGAGGTGAAAACCGTGCCGCCCTCGACTTCGATTTGAATATTCCCCCCCAGCGACTCTTGGGCGATGTCCCGGTCGAACTGGATCACCGGGTCCGCGTTGGGAACGGCATTCTGCTCCGCCGGCGTCGGGGTCAGGGAAGTCACCACCAGGTATTTGTGATTGGCCATCTTGACGCTGGTTTCCAGCCCATCCATCAGCTCCGTCGCCCCCATACAGGAGACGGCGGCGGCCGCCAGAACGATTGCCGCCGCCAATGGGGCGCGGAGAATTAACTTCCTTTTCATTCAATCCACCCTCCCACGGTTCTTTCCGCCACCGCCGAGGCCCGGGCCCCGCCGGATGAGCCGGACATATAGGACACCGACCCCGCCGCCGCGGGGTCCAGGGCCTGCAGACGCTTCAGGGACTCGTCCACCTCCCTGTACCGCTCCAGTTCGTAATTTGCCTTTATGTAGCCCAGAAGGGCCGAGGCGTTGTCGGGCCTCTCCGCCAGGGCCCGGGCGTAGAGGTCCCGGGCGCCGGGGTAATCAGCCTTCAGGAACAGGACATTCCCCAGATTTATCAGGGCCGGAATGTAGGGCTCCCGGGACACCGCCCGGCGGAACTGGGACTCCGCCTCGGCCAGGCGCCCGTACTTGGCGTAGACCACTCCCAGCCTGTTGTAGGACCGGGCGCTCCCCCCGGTCTGCCGGATCTCGCCGGATATCTGACCCACCAGCTCCCCCAGCCGCCTGTCGATATACCGCGACAGCTCCTTCCGGTACGGGGGAAGAACCTCCTTGGGGTCGGGCAGAAAAAGCGCCGCCTGCAGGGCCGTCTCCGCCGGGGTGTAGGTCTTCCAGGCCTCCCGCACGGGGATGAACGCTTCCCGCCGGTTTTGGGTGGCCCCCCGCCACTCCTGGGCTCCGGTCTGCCAGGCCC
>Ga0302245_1001839_pt1 | contig 13170 bp, 10 predicted proteins | sample AAG_UR_Thr_MG_FD_193512 | JGI IMG/M metagenome (GOLD analysis project Ga0302245, IMG submission 193512) | Enriched activated sludge microbial communities from anaerobic digester in WTTP, New Holstein, Wisconsin, United States - AAG_UR_Thr | ecosystem: Engineered > Bioreactor > Anaerobic >... | reverse complement strand
GCGTTGAATATAATGACCGTGGGCCGAACCAGGACATTCTATCATGAAACGGCCGCGAGGGGAGGGAACGGGCTTGGAGATAGGGAAGGGACTCGTGGCGGCCGTCGCCGTGGCGCCGGGCCTCGCACTCCTGTGGTGGTTCTACAACAAGGACTACCTCGAACCGGAACCGCTCTCCCTGGTCTTCTCCGCCTTTTTCAGGGGGATGCTCTTCGTTTTCCCCGCCGGCCTCGTGGAGAAGGTCATCAGCGGCCCCCTTTCCTTCTCGCCGCTGGTGACGTCCTTCTTCGGCGTAGCCCTCATCGAGGAGGGCTGTAAGTGGCTGGCGCTCAAGAGGTACATCCTGTCGAGCGAATGCGACGAGTGCTACGACGGCATCGTCTACGGGACAAGCGTGGCCCTGGGGTTCGCCACCATGGAGAACCTCTTCTACGTGGTGGGCTCCATCAATCCCTGGGCCGTGGCCGGGTGGAGGGCCCTCGTTTCGGTGCCCCTTCACGCCCTCTGCGGCCTCGCCATGGGCTACGAGGCGGCCCGCCAGAAGATGACCGCCGGGCCTCCCTTCGTCCTCGCGAAGATACTCACCATCCCCGTCATCGCCCACGGGGCGTTCAACTACCTGCTGCTGACGAACACCCTCGGCGGGTTCATGGCGGCCACCTGGATCGTAGCGGCCATGTGGATCGGCGGTTTCAGGATGATCCACCGGTCCCGCACCTGCTCGTGACGGAGGAGCCACGCCCTTGAAAAAGCCCTCCATGAAGGACATCTTTTCCGGGAAAGGTCTGCTCTCGCAGCGGTTCCCCGGTTTCGAGCACCGGCCCCAGCAGGAGGCCCTGGCGGAAAGGGTCATGGCCAGCCTCGATTCCGGTGGGGGCGGTGTCCTGCTGGCCGAGGCCCCTACCGGGACGGGCAAGACCCATGCCCTCCTCGTGCCGGCCGTCTACTGGTGCCTCGAGGACGACCGAAAAATTCTCTTCCTCACCTCGGGCATCCCCCTGCAGGAACAGATCGTAAAAAGGGACCTCCCCGACCTCTGCGACTGCCTGGGCGTGGAGGGCCTCTCCTACGGCCTCATCAAGGGAAAGGCCAACTACCTCTGCAGGCTCCGGGGCAAGGAGATGAGCGAGAGGGAACTGCTGGCCCACCTCGAGCCGGACCTCGTCCTTGAACTCGTCGCCTGGATGGAAAAGACCGAGACGGGCGACTTCTCCGAACTGGCCCTCCCGCCGGGGCACCCCGTCATATCCGTCCTGTCGGCCGCATCGGACGCGTGCCGGGGCAACGGCTGCCCCTTCAGGGAGAGCTGCTTCCTCCGCAGGGTTCTGCAGCAGGCCCAGGAGTGGAACATCATCGTCGCCAACTACCACCTCTTCTTCTCCTACTCCGCCTCCACCGGGAGGGGATTCCCGGTGCCCTGCGACGCCATCCTCTGCGACGAGGCCCACCGGCTCACCGAGGCCGCCCGGTCGGCCGCCTCGCTGCGGGCCACCGGGGAGGAGTGGGCCAGGGTCATGGACTTCGCCAAGGCCCGCGTCTTCCCCAGGATGGACTGGGTCTCCGACCACGACCGCCAGCGGCTGGCCCTCCTGGCCGACGAGGTGAAAAAGGAGTCTGAAAGGCTCTTCCACCTCTGGAAGAAGGAGGTCCCCGCGGGCCGGATATTCACCGACGAAGCCGGCCCCCCCGACGGCCCCGGCCCGCTCCAGGGCCTCGCCGGGGAGATTCTCGAGGCCGCCGGTGAGCCACCCGAGAAGAACGGCGCCGACGACAGGGAGTCGGCGGCCCTCCTTCACCAGTGGAGGGACAGCGTGGCGGACCTGTCGCACCGCACCGCCTGGTGCGCCAGGGTGGACCGCTTCCCGCTCTGGGCCTACTGGTGGGACGGCCGGAGCATCAACAGCTCGCCTACCTTCTGCGGCGACCTCATAAGCGACTGGTTCTTCGCCAAGCCCCTGGAGGCCCTGGTGGCTGTGTCGGCGACCATGGCCATAGGGGAGGACTTCTCCTTCTGGGAGCAGGAGACGGGGCTGCAGGCCACCGAGAGGCTCGTCCTCGACTCGCCCTTCGACCTGGACGAGCAGATGTCCATCTGGGTCGTCGACCTGGGCCTCGCCGTGACCGACGACGGCTACGACGACCTCGTCGCCAGGATCGCCGAACAGCTCTGCGACGACAACGACGGGAGCACCCTGGTCCTGCTGAGCTCTCTGAGGCTCCTCCGGGCCGTATCGGAGCGTCTGAGGTCGAAGGAGCACCCCTACCGCGTCCTCGAGCAGGGCGAACTCCCCCGGAGCGAACTGCTGAGGCTCTTCCGCCAGGACCTATCCTCGGTCCTCGTAGGGAGCGTCTCCTTCCGCGAGGGCATCGACGTCCCCGGCGAGGGGCTGACCCAGGTCATCATCGACCGGATACCCTTCCCGCACCCTGCCGACCCCGTGCTGGTCACCAGGAAGATCCTCGAGGGCCCCGACATGTTCTTCGACATCGTCCTCCCTCGGGCCAAACTGCTGCTGAAGCAGGCCGCCGGCAGGCTCATCAGGAGCAAAAGCGACCGCGGCAGGGTGGTTATCCTTGACGGGCGCGTCCTCTCCAAGAGGGGCTGGAAGATAACCGACGCCCTCCCCGGCGTGAAGTACAAGAGGGTGGAAGTGGAATTGGGCAAGAAGTAGTGAGGGGCGGACGGCAAGGGACAATAAATCCCTGACCGCCGACACCCCTGCACGGCTACGCTTCCTGACAGTCTTCACATCCTCTCACCCCAGGCCCTCCTTTATCAACTTCCACCGAACAGGAAGTCGAACGAGAAAATGTAGGGAACCTTGGATAGTCCGACGAAAAAATGCTGGATTTATTGAAAAGTCCGACGAAAAAATGTAACATGTTTTCCGGGGGGTGGCCTCATGGATCGTAAGATCATGCAAAACCTGGTTAAGTGGAAAAACAAGGCGAAGAGGAAGCCGCTCATCATGCAGGGAGCCAGGCAGGTAGGGAAAACCTGGATCCTGAAACATTTCGGTGAGAAGCATTTCAAAAGGGTTGCATATATCAACTTCGACAACAACCCCCGAATGGAAGAGGTGTTTAAGGGAGACTTCAACATTCAGCGGTTGCTGGATGCTTTCAGGATAGAGACCGGTACCAGGATCGACGCTGAAACCCTGTTGGTGTTCGATGAAGTCCAGGAAGTGCCGAAAGCCATTCAATCCTTGAAGTATTTTCATGAAGAAAGACCGGAATTACCGATCGCTGCCGCAGGGTCGCTGCTGGGCCTGGCCCATCATAGCGCCATCTCTTTTCCGGTAGGCAAAGTGGAGCTCCTGGACCTGTATCCCATGACTTTTCCGGAATTTCTCCAGGCCAAGGAGGAAGGGGATCTCCTTTCCACGCTGGAAAATTGCGACTTCGAAATGATGAAGGTATTCAAGGACAGGTATGCTACATTGCTCGGACAATACTTCTTCGTCGGTGGAATGCCGGAAGCCGTAGTGACCTTTGTGGAGACAGGGGACTATAGGGAGGTCAGGTCCTATCAGAAGGATCTTTTAAGACTTTATGAACAGGATTTTTCCAAACATATCATTCCCAATACGACGGAGAGGGCCCGACTCGTCTGGGGGAGTATCCTTTCCCAGCTTTCAAAAGAAAACAGCAAGTTCATTTACGGGCATATCAGGCCAGGGTCCCGGTCAAAGGATTATGAGGATGCTATCCAGTGGCTGGTGGACTGCGGTCTCGTGATAAAAGTGTCACGGATATCAAAACCGGGAATCCCTCTGGCCGCGTACCGGGACATCTCGGCCTTCAAACTGTTTATTCACGACGTCGGGCTGTTGACAGCCATGGGAGACGTCGATATCAAGGTTCTCCTCGAAGGAGAGCGAATATACAGGGAATTCAAGGGCAGCCTGGCGGAGCAGTACGTGTTGGTGCAGTTGTTGGCCGACCTGGGGATCCATCCCTTTTATTACTCCGCGGAAAAGTCGACCGGAGAAGTTGACTTCGTCATCCAGCGAAAGGGTAGTATTGTACCGATAGAAGTGAAATCGTCGGTCAACCTCCAGGGCAAGAGCCTGAAATATTTCACAAGAAAATTCGGGATTGAGCGGGCCCTACGGTTTTCAATGGCCGATCACAGGGAAGAATCATGGGTGACCAACATACCCCTTTTCGCCGTCTCCTGTGTGCGAAAAGTGCTTGAGCGGTGATCCGGCCACGCTCACATTATTTGCATTGAAACAATAACCAGCGCACCTTTTGCACGGATCCCTCGAACCGGCCATCTTGAGGCAAAGCGACGATCTGCCTGTTCTTGTCCCGTTTCCTGTTTACCGTCGGCGCACTTGATCTCTTGCACCCCAGGGGACGCAGGGGAAGAACAAGAACTTGAGAGGTCAGGTAAGGAAAAAGCCGGCGCAAGGGGCTGGCATAATGGACAAAATTGGGAAATGATTTATTATAAGGCCATTGCCCTTCTCAAAGATCAGATAAAAATGGCTACTCCCACCAGACGGTCAGTTCGATCTTAACCAAACACTTCAGCAACCCACACAAAAAGGGCCGAAGAACATAGGGACAGGATTGGTTCAAAAGACTGTGATTTTCCCCTTGGGGATCCTATCGGCGATGATGCCCTGGAATGTGGGTATTCCTAATTTCCGGGTGCGATTGCTTTCTGATCCAACAGGAAAACAAGCCTTCGGGCGAAAAGACTTTACGGAGAGCGGAAATACTGCGGCGGTCCAAACCTTTGCCTGCCCCGATTGGCCTTTGAGGCTTGTTGCGAGGGATCCGCCGACCTCATTATAAGGAGGGGAGCTGTATGGATCTAACGGGAACACAGGGTACTTTCAACTTACTTGAAGAGAAATGGATCCCCGTTCTTTACGTCGATGGGAAAACCGACCGGCTCGGGATCATTGAGACACTGAAAGAAGCCGGGCGAATCCGGCAGATCGCCGCCAGCAATCCCATGGACAGGGTGGCGCTCCCGCGCTTTTTGATGGCGGTGCTCCTGTGGTGCAAAGAAAACGCCAAGTCTTCCCTGGCAGAACTGGAAGAAAGGGGTGCGGACATTCCGGGGGACTGGTTGGTCAAGTTGGAGGAACACAGAGCCGCCTTCGATCTTTTGGGCGATGGAGAGAGGTTCTACCAGGATAAAACTCTCCCCGACGGACTGCTGAAGGCGAAGCAAAAAAAGTGGGACGATCATCAAAGAAGGGCCAAAAAGAAAAAGGACCCCAAAACCCGGCCGACGGGACTTGATCATGAAGATTTTCGTCCCATTGGTGATTTGTTGATCGAATTCCCTACTGAAACCAAGATTGCCCACTTCAGCCATGTACGAGATAAGGAATATGGCCTGTGCCCGGCGTGCTGTGCCCTTGGTATCATTCGGTTCAGCACTTGGGCAAACGCCTACGGCGGTGGTTGTTATACTGCGGCGGTCAACGGCCCTGCGCCTGCCTATGTTATAAAAGAGGGTAGAACACTGCAACAGACTTTCCTTTTGAACTGTCCCGAGACTTTTTCTTTAAACCGAAACCCACCTTGGATATGCAATGCCCCGCCTGGTGAAACCCAACTTGACATCGTAACAGTATTTGCGTGGCGTTCGCGCAGACTCTGGCTAGCCGATCCAGAAGGTGAAAAAGGGCGTTGTTCCTATTGTGCCGAGGAGGCCTATCTTATTCGCGAACACGTCTTCACGGGTAATTGGAAACCTCCCTTCAAAACAAGTGGCAACGAAAAAAAGTTCTGGTTACTCGACCCACACCTGGTCCTTGTCGAAAAAACGCAGAGCGGCGGGAGAGATGATGCCGTATCGGCCGAGAGGCATGCGTTACGGAAGGGCAAGCCCGACCAGTTGAAACAAACAACCCTTGGCTTCCCTTCGCCCGGCGCGAAAGTCGCAACCCGTAGCCGTTTTTGGCGGCGTGCTTTATCAGCGGGGCTGATGTCGAAGACTAGTGGACATCAAGGGATTCGGACTATCATCGCTGGCCCGGCGGCAAACAAAGGACTCTACCAGGACGCTGCCAGTATCAACCTTCCGGATGACTGTCGGATCGAAGTGATTGAAACAGTGGAAGAAGCACTGCGTAAAATGAACGGTCTTTTGCGCTCTATTAGTCCCGGCACTGATCGTAAACATCCTGAGCGTATGGCTTTCCTCGATGCGTTATCACCCTCGCTGGAGGCGAGATTGAAACGGGAGTTGTGCGGGTGTCCGGATACAAAGGAGGTTTTAAAGGACGAATTGCTCCCTGTTGTTCTTAACATTATTTCGGCGACAACTATCGGGTCACCCCTTCGTCGGCGCGAGGCCATGAATAAAGCCCGAGAGTCGCTGAGAAGAGGGATCGACAGCCTGGTTGGCCGATCAGAGCGCCTTTCCGGCACGGGCGCGCCCGGGTCGGTCCCAGGCGAACCTAAGAGTGACGAACAGAAGGGGGACTCTCTATGAGCCAGACCGCTGAATACATCAAGAGGCTTTCCTCCCTGCAGGAGGGCGACCTCTCCCGGCTTCGCAGTCTTCAGGGGAGAGGACTTGACGCCACGCTCCAGGGATTCGATCTCTTCACCGGTCTTTGGTGGCCGCTGAGGGCGAAAAGCCCCGCCACTCCACGCCGGGAGCCGTCGTGGCTCGTTGCCAAACTATACGGAGCTTTCAACGTCCCCCACGTAGGGCCCGAAACAAGCACGGGGCACCCTTTGCCTGAAGTCCTGGCCCGCTGCGAACCCGCAGAGGGTAATGGCTCCGGGCGCTTCAGAACCCGGTTCGATAACCTGCTTTGCTCGTCCCTTTCCTCCCTGGAGCCGCCTTTGCGTTGGGCCCTGGGAGAGGTGGCCAGGGCCGTTGCCGGCCGCGTACCTCATGCGCGGGATGTCAAGGGCCTGGACTGGGTGCAGCTCCTCGACGATCTCTCGATCTGGGACCGGGGTGTGGAACACCGCCGCGGACGTGATGTCCGCGACCTATGGGCGGAAATGTATCTGAAGGTGATCGAGAAAAAAAGGAGGAGGACATAAAAATGCTGATCGAGATCCACATGATCCAGAACCACAGTCCGGCGAACCTGAACAGGGATGACCTCGGCGCTCCCAAAACCTGTATCTTCGGAGGCGCCACCCGGGCCCGCATTTCCAGCCAGTGTCTTAAACGCAGCATTCGCCGCAGCGATGAGTTCGCCGCCGCGTTGGAGAAGGCCGGAGGAGTAAGGACCCGGAGGCTGGCGGATCTGCTGGCGCGCATCGCTTATGCCGGGGACTTCGACCTGGTGCCTCGGGAACTGATCGAACTTTTCAAAGAGCGGCCTTCTAAAGATGAACGCCTGAGGGAACTCGAAAAATTGGCTGCAGAAGCTTTGCAATTGGGCGGCGTGAAACCGAAAAAAAAGGGAAAGGGGAAGAAAAAGGAAAAGGCCAAGAGCGAAGACGACGTCGACGTCGAAGCCGATGACGATGACGATGACGATGACGATGACGAGGAAAAGAAAGCAGAGGAACTCTCCAAGATGCTCCTCTTCCTTTCCACCGATACCATCAAGGAAATGGCGAAGGATCTGAAAGAAGCGACGGACAGCAAGAAACTGGCAGAAAAGTTCAAGCAATACATCGCCGAGAAGCCCAGTGTACCCGACATCGCCTTGAACGGCCGCATGACGGAAGTCGCGAAAAACAGTCTTTTCAGCGACTTGAACTTCACCGTTGAGGCGGCCTTGTCCGCGGGCCATGCCCTCTCCACCCATGCCGTCGTGAACGAGGTGGACTACTTCACCGCCGCCGACGACATACCCGGTCAGGACGCCGGCGCCGCCCACGTCAATGAGGCTTTGTTCAACTCGGCCTGTTTCTACAAACACTTCGTGATCGACTTCGAGCAGTTGAGGGAGAACTTGGGCGGCGACACCGACCTGGCCTGCACGACCGTCCGGTCCTTCCTCGATGCCGCGGCTAAAGCTCACCCCAGCGGAAAACAGCACTCCTTCGCGGCCTTTAACCCCCCCGAGGGGATCCTGGTCGAGGTAAAAAGCAAGACAGCCACTCCCGTCAGCTACGCCAACGCCTTCGCCGATCCCGTGCCGGAAGGGTCCCAGCCCGGCCTGATCCGTGACAGCATCGACAGGCTTGGCCAGTATGTAGGCGACCTGGTTGAAGGCTACGGCATCGAGGCCGAACGTTTCTGGTTCTCACCCAACCGGCGGCACCGCCTTGCCTGGGTCGATAAGGGCTTGAAAGAGCACGAACAAGTACGTCCGGTAGTCGGCGACTCCAACGAGTTCGGCCAGTTCGGCGAACTGCTGGACCGGGTCATGAAAGAAGTGGAGGAGGCAGCGAGCGACGGGGAGGCCGCCAAATGACGGAAGCCAATACGTTGTTTCTCCGCCTTGAAGGCCCGCTGCAGGCTTGGGGCGATACGTCCAAGTTCGTCATCCGCCGCACCATGGAGGCGCCTACCAAGTCCGGCGTGCTGGGGCTGGTCTGCTGCGCCATGGGCCTGTCTCGGCAGGCGGCGCGGGAGAGCCTGCCACGCCTGAACAGCCTTGCCATGGGCGTGCGCGTCGACCGGCGGGGCGTCAGGTGGTGGGATTACCAGACTGTGGGGGCGGAGGTCGGGATGGCGACCGCCGGGGGGAGCCTGAAGACCGGCGCCCAGGGGACGCTCGTGACCCGCCGGGAGTACCTGGCCGACGCCAGCTTCCTCGTTTGCCTACAGGGTGACATCGGGTTGATCCAGGAGGTCGCCGAGGCCCTATCATCTCCGAAGCGGCCCGTTTACCTCGGCCGTAAATCCTGCCCGCCCTCCGCCCCTGTCCTTGCGAGGCCGGCCCGAAGTGGCTCGTGGGAGAATCCTTCCCGCCACGGCAGCCTGGAGGGAGCCCTGCAGTCCGTCCCATGGAACCCGCGGAGTACGGCCGACTCACAGCCGCCGGACGGAAAGGTGGAAGTGCTTCTGGACTGGCGGCCTACTCCGGAAAGCGATGCCGCCCCCAACGATGCGGAAGTTTGGTATGACGTGCCCCTATGCTTCGACCCGCCGGTACACGAACCGCGGTTCCTTCTGCGGGGCGTCGTCTCCCCCGCGGTAGGAGAGCCCCTCCAGCCGCCCCACCCTGCCAAACCGCGCCCGCGGGCGGACTACACCAAAATTGAATACCGCAAGCGCCGTCAAGAGAGAATTCAAGCCGATGCCGGGCTGTGCGTCTTCTGCAAATCCCCCGGCCCGCGAATGACCGTCCAGCACGTCACCTATCGAAGGGCGGGGGGTGACGAAACCCTGGAGGACCTGCGTTCCCTTTGCGGCCTGTGCCATGATGCCGTCACCATGCTCGAATATGGCCTGGGAATGGGGCTGGACCGCATTGACCCCGAGGACCCCCGCTGGCGCGGCCTCATCCTTCAGAAACGGGAGGAGATCATCCGCTTCCGATCCCTGGAGACTCGGCGCCGGCGTCTTGCTTCCGAGGAGGTTGAATAGCCGTGTACCTATCGTGCCTATTGATCGACACTGGCGAAAATCCCGACCGCCCTCGCCCAGGGAGATTATGGCTTCGGAACCGTTATCGCGTGCATCAGCGCCTCTGCATGGCCTTTCCCTCCCGATCCAGGAAAGGGGAGGATGCTGACTTCCTTCATCCCTACAAGCCCGTGGATTTCGGAGAAGGGCAAGTCGGCGTGGAGCGCGCCCCGGATTCGGGGTTTCTTTTCCGCATCGACCCTCTCCTCGGCGGGAGGGCCGCGATCATCGTTCAGTCCGCCGTGGAACCCGACTGGGGCTACGCCTTTCATAATGCTGGTTACCTCCTGGCGGCGCCTCCTGAGGTGAAACCCTTTGGGCCGCGCTTTTCGAAAGACCAATGTTTAAGGTTTCGCCTTGAGGCGAACCCGACCAGGCGGCTAAGCGAACGATCACAGGACGCAAGAGGGGAATCTGTCGGGAAGCGTGTGCCTGTCCCGACCGACCGGCTCTTGGACTGGCTTGACCGTCATGCCGACTCGGGAGGATTCTCAATCGATCAGGAGGTTACGACCCTTCAGCTGGGGTACGTCTATATGAACAAAAACGGCAAGGGCCAGCGTCTGCGTTCGGTTCTCTACAACGGCCTCCTCGAGGTCACTGACCCCGATCTTTTTCATCGGGCCTTGATCCGCGGTATCGGTTCAGGCAAGGCCTTCGGGTTTGGTCTTTTATCGGTGGCTCCGGGTCCTCCCAAAGGCCAAGGGTGACGGAAATGAGAGTCCAGGACCTCCGGGTACTGCCGAAGCTAAGAGACGGCTGGAGTCATTTGTACGTCGAGCATTGCCGTGTTGACCAGGACGCTAAAGCGATAGCCCTTCATGATGCCGAAGGAAAAGTACCTGTTCCCTGCGCCAACCTGGCTTTGCTGATGGTTGGGCCTGGCGTATCGATCACTCATGCAGCCGTCTCGGTCCTAGCCGATCATGGCTGCCTGATTGCCTGGTGCGGAGAGGAGGGGGTGCGTTTTTACGCCGTGGGAATGGGCGAAACCCGCAGCTCCAGGAATTTTCTGCACCAGGCCATGCTATGGGCCGATGAGGGTCTTCGGTTGAAAGTGGTTCATAGGATGTATCAAATGCGATTCTCAGAAAAATTCGGCCCCGATCTGACCCTGCGGCAGATCCGAGGAATGGAAGGCGCCAGGGTGCGTGATGCCTATGCGCGGGCGGCCAGGGAGACCGGCGTCGGATGGACCGGGAGGAATTACCAGCGGGATAAATGGAGCAGGGCCGATCCCGTCAACCGTGCCCTGTCGACAGCCAACGCCTGCCTATACGGGATATGCCACGCGGCTATCGTGTCGGCGGGTTTTTCAACGGCCCTCGGATTTATTCACACGGGAAAGATGCTGTCCTTTGTTTATGACATAGCCGACCTTTATAAAGCGGAGATATCCATTCCAGTTGCCTTTAGTGCAGCCGTTGAAGGGCCCGATGGCCTGGAGAGGCGTGTTCGTTTGGCCTGTCGGGACAAATTTGTATCCTCCCGGTTGTTGGAAAGAATGATCCCTGATATTCAGAACATTCTTATGATCCCGAAAAGCGGAAACGCGGATGAAGCTTCACGTTTTGATCTGGATGCCTCTTCTCCGGGCGGATTATGGGATCCCGCCGAAAAGGAAGTGGCTGGCGGACTGGATCATTCTCAACAGATGACGTGAGAGGAGCAAGCGATGCTGGTCTTGATCCTTGAACGGGTACCGCCCGGTTTGAGAGGAGAATTGACCCGGTGGTTGCTTGAACCGAAAGCAGGGGTTTTTGTCGGCAGGGTATCAGCCCTGGTTCGGGAAAAGCTATGGGACAAAGCCTGTTCGGAGGCTCGAGGGGGTGGGTGCCTGATGCTCCACAGCAGTGACAATGAACAGGGTTTCCAGATAAAAAGTTGGGGGGAGACAACCCGCGCTATCGAAGACTTCGAGGGGCTTTTTCTTGTAAGGATCCCATAAACAGAGGATTTTTTAAGTATTGTCCCCACGCGTGTGGGGGTGAACCGTTAACAGCCGAGTTGAACACACACCTTTTGTTATTGTCCCCACGCGTGTGGGGGTGAACCGTTCTCCGGGAAGAAGCGGGGCGAGCCGGTGGTATTGTCCCCACGCGTGTGGGGGTGAACCGGTCATGCCGAAATTGACGCTTCGGGATCTTGAATTGTCCCCACGCGTGTGGGGGTGAACCGACCACCGCCTCCCTAGGATCGGGGCTGAGGTAATTGTCCCCACGCGTGTGGGGGTGAACCGAATGCCTTGATGGAGTCACCGATGACTTCAGTAATTGTCCCCACGCGTGTGGGGGTGAACCTCCCCGAGCCCCAAAAACCCGATATGACCATTCATTGTCCCCACGCGTGTGGGGGTGAACCGAAGGCGAGCCTGGGTATAGAAATCCTCCCCGTCATTGTCCCCACGCGTGTGGGGGTGAACCGGTTAGGGTGGCAATGGAGGCTGGGATACAGGCATTGTCCCCACGCGTGTGGGGGTGAACCGTCAACATTTTTCTGCCTTACACGGAACTCGGCATTGTCCCCACGCGTGTGGGGGTGAACCGTCCGGGAATGACCTGCTCAATGCCAGGGCTATATTGTCCCCACGCGTGTGGGGGTGAACCGGCCGAGCCCGGAGGCCGAACCCGGAGGCCGAGATTGTCCCCACGCGTGTGGGGGTGAACCGGCAAAGGTTGCCGCAAACGGCACGACGATGACATTGTCCCCACGCGTGTGGGGGTGAACCGGAGATGCCTATTGAGGAGGCCAGGGCCTTGGGATTGTCCCCACGCGTGTGGGGGTGAACCGAACCCCTTGGGGTGTTCTCCGAGGAGGAGGTAATTGTCCCCACGCGTGTGGGGGTGAACCGGTCATGACATGGATACCAGCAGACGATATGACATTGTCCCCACGCGTGTGGGGGTGAACCGTGGCGGGGAATAGAGGACTTTGCCTACGGCCCATTGTCCCCACGCGTGTGGGGGTGAACCGGTTGACGGGCTCGACTGAAAAATTTAAGGCCGATTGTCCCCACGCGTGTGGGGGTGAACCGGTGGCAAGGGTGTATTTTACGATGCGTGGGTCATTGTCCCCACGCGTGTGGGGGTGAACCGGGGTCTTATTCCTCTGCCCGCCAGGGGCACCTAATTGTCCCCACGCGTGTGGGGGTGAACCTCGGAGGCGGTATGGATGATGACACGGGCAACCCTATTGTCCCCACGCGTGTGGGGGTGAACCAGCACCTTTCCGCCGGACTTTTCGACGCTTTGTCATTGTCCCCACGCGTGTGGGGGTGAACCGGGACAACCGTGGACGCTATTGTCATTGAGCAAATTGTCCCCACGCGTGTGGGGGTGAACCGTGGACGAGTCCATTGAGGACACAATCTGCGACATTGTCCCCACGCGTGTGGGGGTGAACCGGGAGGCAAGTTTGAGCGTTGGCTCCCGTTCACATTGTCCCCACGCGTGTGGGGGTGAACCGTTCAATGATTATGTTCTTCCTCACTTCGATCCATTGTCCCCACGCGTGTGGGGGTGAACCGTAGTAATGATCGTCAAGGCGCGGACGCTCGACATTGTCCCCACGCGTGTGGGGGTGAACCGAGAGAATCCGGTATGAGAAACGCGTTATAACCATTGTCCCCACGCGTGTGGGGGTGAACCGGT
>Ga0302245_1001833_pt1 | contig 13206 bp, 10 predicted proteins | sample AAG_UR_Thr_MG_FD_193512 | JGI IMG/M metagenome (GOLD analysis project Ga0302245, IMG submission 193512) | Enriched activated sludge microbial communities from anaerobic digester in WTTP, New Holstein, Wisconsin, United States - AAG_UR_Thr | ecosystem: Engineered > Bioreactor > Anaerobic >... | reverse complement strand
AGCCGGACCTTCCACGGCCGCCGCCGGGTGGGCGACCTGATGGCCCGGGCGACCCTCGATGTGCACGCCCTGAATCTGATGTTCAGCCCGGGCCTCATGCTCATCGTGGACTCCGCCTTCGCCTACCTGATGCCCCTGGCCATGATCGGCCTCATCCACCCGAAGCTTCTGGCGGTTCCCCTGGTGTTTTCCCTGCTCCTGGGACTGACCCTTCTGGACTACAATCGCCGCCTCGCCCCGGTGACGCTGGCCCAGCAGGATGTCCTGGGGGCCATGGGCGCGGAGGTGGAGGAGTCGGTGGCGGGGATAACCGCGGTGAAGGCGAACGTCCGGGAGGGCTACGAACTGGGGAAGTTCGCCGGGGAGGCTCGGGGTTTCCGGGATCTATATGTCCGCCAGGGGCTCATCCAGGCGCGGTACTGGCCCATGCTGGTCTTCGTGCTGCTCTACGGGGCCGCCCTCTTTCACGGCCTCCTTCTATGGCATCGGGGGGATATTTCCCTGGGAGCGGTCATCGGTTTCATGGGCCTCTTCAACACCTTCCGCTTCGTCACCCACATCTCCCTTTTTTCCTTCAATACGGTGCAGCACGGTCTGGCGGGGGCGGCCCGGATCCTGGAGGTGCTGAACACCGAAACCGAGCTGGACCAGAACCGGGAGGGGCTGACCAAAACCATCGACGGCAGAGTGGATTTCGAGACCGTGTTTTTCAGCTACAACCGGACCATCGTTCTCCGGCGTGTCTCCTTCTCCGCCCTGCCGGGAATGACCGTGGCGGTGGTGGGCCGCACCGGTTCGGGCAAGACCACCCTGACCCGGATGATCAACCGGATCTTCGATCCCGATGTGGGCAGCGTTCTGGTGGACGGGGTGGACCTGCGCCGGTGGAACCTGGAGAGCCTCCGTTCCCAGATCGGAGTCATCGAACAGGACACCTTCCTCTTCTCCCGCTCCATCCGGGACAACATCGCCTTCGGCCGGGAGGACGCCTCGGAGGAGGAGATCCGCGAAGCCGCGAGGCTGGCCCAGGCCCACGACTTCATCACCTCCTTCCGGGACGGTTACGACACCCTGGTGGGCGACCGGGGGGTGACCCTCTCCGGGGGTCAGCGGCAGAGGATCGCCATCGCCCGGGCCCTCCTGACGGACCCCCGGATCCTGATCCTGGACGACTCCACCAGCGCCCTGGACAGCCGCACGGAGGACGAGATTCAGAAGGCCATTCGGGCGGTGAGCAGGAACAGGACCACCTTCATCATCACCCACCGGCTGGGGCAGATCCGCTGGGCGGACCACATCCTGGTGATGCACCGGGGGGAGGTGACCGCCCAGGGCCGGCACGAGGAGCTTCTGGCCCGCTCCGGGGATTACCGCCGGATCTTCGCGGGGCTCCCTGAAGGAGGCGGGGGATGAGTTTTATCCTGGACGGGCTGGAAACCGAATCCTACGACCGGGTCTATCCCGACGGGGTCCTGCTGCGGCGCATCGCGGGATATTTCCGCCCCCTGCGGCGGAGGATGGCCGCCGTGGCCCTGGCCCTCTTCGCCGGATCCCTGGCGGGCGCGGCCGCTCCGGTTCTGGCGGCGAAGCTCATCGATCTGGTGGCGGCCCGCCCCGGGCTGGGGGTGGCCGCCGCGGCGGCCCTGGGCATAGCGCTTCTGGGGGCGGGGGGCTGGCTCTTCGGGTATATGCACGAGAAGCTCATCGCCCTGGTGGTGGGGGATGTGGTGTACCGGGTCAGGACCGATGTGTTCGGCCGGACCCTGGAGCACGATCTGTCCTTCTTCGACGAGCACTCTTCGGGGCGGATCGTCAGCCGGATCGGGCAGGACACCCAGGCCTTCTCCGACGTGGTGAGCCTGGCGGCGGACTTCTCCAGCCAGATCCTGATGGTCCTTCTGCTGACGGTCTGGCTCTTCCGCATCGATTTCCCCCTCACCCTCCTTCTGATCGCCATGACCCCCGTGGCGGTCGTCGTGGCCCTGAGCTTCCGCCGGGTGGCGCGGCGGGTGACCCTGGAGGCCAAGAGGGCCAACGCCGAGATAAACGCCCAGGTGCAGGAGTCGGTGGCGGGGATCATGGTGGCCAAGTCCTTCCGGAAGGAGAGTTCCCTTTTCAGCGCATTCCTCACGAACAACGCCCTGTCCTACCGGGTGGGGCTCCGGCGGGGGATCGTGCTGAACACCATCTTTCCGGTGGTGGGCTTCGCGGCCGGGGCGGCCAACGCGGCGCTGGCCTACGCCGGCGGCAGGGCCGCCCTCTCCGGCGGCATGAGCGTGGGGGACTGGTATCTCTTCATGCAGGCGGTGAGCTTCTACTGGTGGCCCCTCCTGAACATCGCCAGCTTCTGGAGCCAGTTCCAGGACGGTCTTTCGGCGGCGGAGCGGGTCTTCTCCCTCATCGACCGGAAGCCCCGGGTGCGGCAGACCGGCGGGGATGTTCCGCCCCGGCTCACGGGCCGGGTGGAGATGAGGAATCTGTGCTTCTCCTACAACTCCCAGGAGACGGTGCTGGAGAATTTTTCCCTCACCATCGAACCGGGGGAAAACCTGGCCATCGTGGGCCATACCGGGGCGGGCAAGTCCAGCATCGCCCGGCTCATCGCCCGTTTCTACGAGTTCCAGCGGGGCGAACTTCTGGTGGATGGTCGGGACATCCGGAGCCTGGACCTGGCGGCCTACCGCCGGATGATCGGCTACGTTCCCCAGGACCCCTTCCTTTTCACCGGGACGGTGCGGGACAACATCCGGTACGGCCGGATCGATGCCTCGGACGAGCAGATACTGTCCGCCGCGGCCCGCTTGGGAAGGGGCGACTGGCTGGAAGATCTGGCGGACGGCCTGGATACCCGGGTCGGCGAACGGGGGGGTAACATCTCCTACGGCCAGCGGCAGCTGGTCACCCTGGCCCGGGTGCTCCTGAAAAACCCGGCGATTTTCCTCCTGGACGAGGCCACCGCCGGGGTCGACCCCTTCACCGAGGCCCAGATTCAGGAAGGGCTCCGGACGGTGATGCGGGGCAGGACCGCGGTGGTGATCGCCCACAGACTGTCCACGGTGCGGGAGGCGGACCGGATCATCGTGCTGGACCGGGGCGGGATCATGGAGGAAGGCTCCCACCGGGAGCTGCTGAAAAAGGGCGGCTCCTACGCGGAGCTGTACAACACCTACTTCCGGCACCAGTCCCTGGAGTATGTGGAGAAGTCCCGGACGGAATAGCGCCGCGCTCCGGGGTTTCCCCTTTTATCGGGAAATTCGTATATTGAAACAGGACAAATGCTGCGTCGGGCCGGAGGCTGTGGTCTCCGGCACGGCGGTTTCCCTGGGGAGGTTTCACGCGATGAAAACCATCGATTTAGGTATAACTGGGATGTCCTGCGCCGCCTGCGCCAGGGCCGTGGAGCGGGCCGTGGGCAAGGTGGAGGGGGTCTCTCAGGCGGGTGTCAATTTCGCCACCGAAAAACTCCGGGTCGCCTTCGACGAGTCCCGGCCGGAGATCGGGGAGGCCATCCGGACGGCGGTGGAAAAAGCCGGCTACGGCGTGGCCCGGGAGGACACCGGAGATGCCGAGGCGGCGGACCGGCATCAGGCGGAACGGGACCGGGAGGTCCGGGTTCTGCGGCGGAAGTTTCTGGTGGCGGGGGCCTTCTCCCTTCCCCTTCTGTACATCGCCATGGCTCCCATGGTTCCGGGGATTGCCCTTCCGCTTCCGGCCTTCGCCTCTCCGGAGACCAGTCCCGGAGGCTACGCCCTGACTCAGCTGCTGCTGGTCCTGCCGGTGTTGCTGGCAGGCCTGCGGTTCTACACTGCCGGTTTCGCCTCCCTCGCCCGGCTCGCCCCCAACATGGACTCCCTCATCGCCGTGGGCACCGGGGCCGCTTTCCTCTACAGCCTCGTTTCCACGGTGAAGATCCTCGGGGGGGACGCCGGAATGGTGCACGGTCTGTACTTCGAATCCGCCGGGGTCATCGTCACGCTGATCCTGCTGGGCCGCCTGCTGGAGTCGATTTCAAAAGGCCGGACCTCCCAGGCCATCAAGAAGCTCATGCGCCTGACCCCCAGGACCGCCTGGGTCCTGCGGGACGGGGTGGAAACGGAGATCCCCGTCTCCCGGGTGGAGGTGGGGGACATCCTGCGGGTGCGGCCCGGGGAGAGGATCCCCGTGGACGGGACCGTCACCCAGGGGCTGACCTCGGTGGACGAGTCCATGCTCACCGGTGAGAGCATCCCGGTGGAGAAGGCACCGGGGGCCTCTCTGGTGGGAGGAAGCCTGAACAGGAACGGGTCCGTCCTGTTTCGCGCGGAACGGGTCGGCGCCGGAACGGTCCTGGCCCGCATCGTCCGGCTGGTGGAGGAGGCCCAGGGGTCCAAGGCTCCCATCGCCAAGCTCGCCGACGTGGTTTCCGGGTACTTCGTGCCCGTCGTCATCGGCATCGCCATGGCCGCCGCCCTGGGCTGGCTGCTGGCGGGCCGGGACCCGGGTTTCGCGCTGACGGTCTTCACCTCGGTTCTGGTCATCGCCTGCCCCTGCGCCCTGGGGCTGGCCACTCCCACGGCGGTGATGACCGGGACCGGCCGGGGGGCGGAGCTGGGGATCCTGATAAAAAGCGGCGAGGCCCTGGAAATTGCGGGCCGAACCGGGATCGTGGTTTTCGACAAGACCGGGACCCTCACCCAGGGCCGCCCGGAGGTGACGGACATCATCGGCGCCGAGGGCGTGGACGCCCGGGAGGTTCTGCGTTTCGCCGCCGCGGCGGAAAAGCTGTCGGAGCATCCCCTGGCGGAGGCAATCCTGAAGCGGGCGGACCAGGAGGGGGTGGAGATTCCCGAACCCTCGGGTTTCTCCGCCGTCCCCGGCAGGGGCATCCGGGTGGAGGCGGAGGGGCGGACGATACTCCTGGGGAACGTCCGTTTTCTCCGGGAGAACGGGGTGGATCCCGGGGCCCTGGAGGATAGGGCGGCAGGGTTGGCGGAGGAGGGAAAGACCCCGATCTTCCTGGCCGCGGACGGAGGACTTCTGGGCGTCATCGCGGCGGCGGACCGCATAAAGGACACCAGCGCCCAGGCGGTGGCGGGTCTGCACCGGCTGGGGATCGAAACGGTGATGCTCACCGGAGACAACCGCAGGTCCGCCGAGGCGGTGGCCCGTCAGGCGGGAATCGATCGGGTGGTGGCTGAGGTGCTCCCCGGCGACAAGGCCGAGGAGGTGAAGCGGCTCCAGGGGGAGGGAAAGGTCGTCGCCATGGTGGGGGACGGCATCAACGACGCCCCCGCCCTGGCCCAGGCGGACGTGGGCATCGCCGTGGGGGGCGGCGCCGACGTGGCGGTGGAGAGCGCCGACATCGTCCTGATGCGGGGGGATCTGCGGGATGTGGACACCGCGGTGCGGCTCTCCCGGGCCTCTCTGCGGAACATCAGGCAGAACCTCTTCTGGGCCTTCGGGTACAATGTTCTGGGCATACCCGTGGCGGCGGGGCTTCTCCACGCCTTCGGCGGCCCCCTTCTGAGCCCCATGTTCGCCGCCGCGGCCATGTCGCTGAGTTCGGTTTCGGTGGTGACCAACGCCCTGCGTCTGCGGACTTTCCGGAAATAGCGGCGCCGCCCGGGCGGCTCGCCCGCCCCGGGGCGGGTGAGGCCTCCGGGCAGGCAAGCCTCCAGGCGGGCAAGCCGCCCGGGACGGAGAGGTATCTCCCCAGGCGGGCAAGCCGCCCGGGCGGTCTTATTTTACGGCCCTGGCGAAGGCGGCCCCGAACTTTTCCCCTTCCGATCGGGCGGCTTCGTCGGGGTTCCACAGGGCGCGGATCCCGTCGTTCACCAGCTCGAAGCCGCAGGCTTTCAGGTGCTCGGATATGAGCTTGACCCCCTCGCCGCTCCAGCCGTAGCAGCCGAAGGCGGCGGCCTTCTTGTCCTTGAACCCCAGGCCCTTCACCTCTTCGATGAAGGCCGCCAGAGCGGTGAGGATCCCCCGGTTGATGGTGGGGGAGCCCACCAGGATCGCCTTGGCCCGGAAAAGTTCGGTGATGGCGTCGTTCTTGTCCGTCTTGGCCAGGTTATAGAGCCGGACCTCGGTTTTGGGGTCCTCCTTCCGTATCCCCGCGGCGATGGCTTCGGCGAGCCGCCGGGTTCCCTCCCACATGGTGTCGTAGAACAGGGCGATCCGGTTCTCCTTGTAGGCCTTGGCCCATTCCAGATACTTGTGGACGATCTGCGCCGGGTTGTCCCGCCAGATGATCCCGTGGCTGGGGCAGATCATCTTCAGCGGCAGATTGAAGGACAGGACTTCCTCGATTTTTTTGACCACGAAGGAGCTGAAGGGGGTCAGGATGTTGGCGTAATACTTTATGGCCTCGGTGAAAAGCTCGTTCTGGTCCACCAGGTCGTTGTACATGAACTCGCTGGCGTAGTGCTGGCCGAAGGCGTCGTTGCTGAAGAGAATCTCCTCCCCGGTGAGATAGCACATCATGCTGTCCGGCCAGTGCAGCATGGGGGCTTCGACGAACACCAGTTCCCGCTTTCCCAGGCTCAGTTTGTCGCCGGTCTTCACCACCTGAAAGTTCCAGTCTTCATGGTAGTGCCCCTTCAGGGATTTGACGGCGTTGGCCGTGCAGTAGACGGGGGTGCCGGGAATTTTTTTCAGCAGTTCCGGCAGGGACCCGGAGTGGTCGATCTCCGCGTGGTTCGCCACGATATAGTCGATCTTTTTCAGGTCGATGGTCTTTTCCAGTTCCCGGACGAACTCCTGGGCGAAGGGCTGCCAGACCCCGTCGATGAGGACGGTTTTCTCGTCCCGGACCAGATAGGCGTTGTAGCTGGAGCCCCGATGGGTGGAGTACTCATCCCCGTGGAACCGCCGCAGTTCCCAGTCGATCTTTCCGACCCAGGTGACGGCATCGGTTATCTTCCTCATTTCTGCCTCCGTTGGAATAGTGTGATCTTCAGTATAACCCGGGCAGCGGAAAAAGCGGTAACATTTGATACGCTTCCGTCGCGGAAGCCCCGGAAACGGCCGCGCTCCGGGTCGGAGTATCGCGCCGCCCTGGCCGGGGGAAGCCCCATGGCTCCCCGGGAGAAACCGCCGTTCCATCGGCCGCCGGCCGAATGCCGCGTTGACATCCCTCCCGGCGGTCCGTATACTGCCCCCATGGGGCGAAGGGAGAAGAAGACCACTAAAACCAACCGGGAACGGATCCTCGTGGCGGCGACGCGGCTCATGAAGGAGAAGGGGGTGGCCTACATCAGCCTCGCCGACATCGCCGAGGCGGTCAAGATCAGCAAGGGCACCCTGTACTATTACTACCCCTCCAAGGGAGACCTGATCTTCGACATCACCGAGCAGAGCATGAACCACATGACCCGGAAAATAATCGACTGGGTCGAGAAGAGCCGGGAGGAAAAACCCGCCGAGGACATTCTGAAAATCGTCTTCGACACGATCCTCAAGGCCCGCTCCCGGGGACAGATTCACCTCTACCTCATTCTCGAAGCCCTGACCTCCGAACAGCTGCGCAAACGCTTCTGCGACGAATACGAAAAATGGCGGAGCATGATACAGGAGGGCCTGGACCGGATCCGTCCCGGCGGAGGGGACAACGCCATCCTGTCCGGGATCGTCCTGGCGGCAATCTACGGGCTTCTGATCCAGAACCTCCTGGGAGTCCCCAAACCTCCGCTGGACCATATCGGACGGTTTTTTCTCTCCGCCGATCCCCGATGAATATCATTCTCTTCGAGGAAGAGGAGCTGTCCCGGCCCCTCCCGCCGGGGGACCCCCGGGGCCTGCATCTGCGGAAGGTCCTCCATGCCCGGAGGGGAGACGGGTTCGCGGCTGGCATCGTGGGAGGCGGAATCGGCGAGATCGTCATCCAGGGGATCCAGGGGGACGAGGTGTTTTTCCGCTACACACCCCGGGGGGAAGCCCCGCCGCTTCTGCCCCTGGAGCTGATCGTCGGCGCTCCCCGTCCGCTGGTGACCCGGAGGCTCCTGAAAGACCTGACCAGTCTCGGAGCGCGGGCCCTGCACTTCGTGACGGCGGAGCTGGGGGAGAAATCCTATCTGCAGAGCCGGGTCTGGGAACAGGAGGAGCGCCGCCGGAGTCTTCTGGAGGGGGCCCAGCAGGCGGGGACCACACTGCTCCCCCAGGTGAGGCTCCACCATGGGCTGGAAGCCTGTCTGGCGGAGCTGCCTCGGGACTGGGACCGTTTCGTCCTGGACCCCCAACGGGGGGAACTGTCCGCCGGCCGCTGCCGGCCCCGGGCGGGTTCGGCGGTTCTGGCGGTGGGTCCCGAAAGAGGCTGGACCGACCGGGAACTGGACCTGTTTTCCGCGGCGGGTTTCGTTTTTCTCCGCATGGGGGAGAGGATTCTGCGCACCGAGTCGGCGGCCCTTGTCGGGGCCTCGATCATCCTGTCCCGGATGGGGTTCCTGTAGCGATCCGCCCCCGGGACCCGAAAGAGCGGGCCGGCGACAGTCGGCCGGCGGACGCAGGCTGTCGGCGGACGCAGGCTGTCGGCGGACACAGGCTGTCGGCGGACATAGGCTGTCGGCGGACATAGGCTGTCGGCGGCAGCGGTCCGTTGCCGCCGGCTTCCGCCGAGTCAGGCGGCAGCAGCTCATGGGGCCGGGTCGCCGAGTCAGGCAGCCGCAGCTCATGGGGACGGGCCGCCGAGTCAGGCGGCCGCAGCTCATGGGGACGGGCCGCCGAGTCAGGCGGCCGCAGCTCATGGGGCCGGGCCGCCGAGTCAGGCGGCCGCAGCTCATGGGGCCGGGCCGCCGAGTCCGGGCGCTGCGGAGCAGCGCCCGGGGAAGCCGTCATTTCCTACTTTTTGGCCGTCAGCTTCGCGGTTATTTCCGCCACCCGCTTCCCCTGGAAGATCGCGGCGTCCAGCTCGTTGCGGCTGGGCATCCGTTCCCCCTTGGGTCCGGTGATGGTGGAGGCGCCGTAGGGAGAGCCGCCTGAGACCTCGTCGATCCGCGACTGACCCGCAAAGGAGTAGGGCAGACCCACCAGAATCATGCCGTGGTGCAGCAGCGTCACATGGGTCGTCAGAATCGTGGACTCCTGGCCGCCGTGCTGGGTGGCCGAGCTGGACATGACGCTGCCCACCTTGCCGATGAGCGCCCCCTTCGCCCAGATCGCTCCCGTGGCGTCCAGGAAGCTGCGCATCTGGGCGCACATGTTGCCGAACCGGGTGGGGACACCGAAAATCACGGCGTCCGCTTCGGACAGATTGTCCACCGTGGCGACAGGGTAATGGGACATTGCCTTCTGGGCCTCGGAGGCGCCCATGGCCGCGATGATGTCCGGGGGAAGGGTCTCCGGCACCCGGAACAGTGTCACCTCCGCCCCCGGAACCTGTCGGGCGCCCTCCGCCGCCGCTTCGGCCATCCTGGCCATGTGCCCATACAGAGAATGAAAAATGATGTTGATCTTCACACGATTCCTCCTCGATGGGCAAAAGGTACTAAAATAGTATCAATAATGTCAATGGCCTCGCCTGCACGGTGACGGCAGCAGGTCCCGGGGCGCCGGCGGCTAAAACCGGATCTTGTTCCCCCCGGGGCGCCGTGATAGACTCCTTCCCGATGCTCCCCTTTTTTGTTCGGCGCCGGCATCGGCGGATCCTGGAGACCTGCCGGATCGGCGACCGTCACTGGAGAAAGGCGGTGGAAGGCCGGCCCATATTCCGGCGTCTGGGCGCCTCCCAGGGGGAACTTCTCCGGGACCTGTCGTCGATTTTTCTCGCCGAAAAGGATTTTCACGAGCCCCCGGGGGCGGATGTCCCGGAGGAAATCCGGATCCTCATAGCCGCCTATGCATGCCTCCCCATCCTCGAGCTGGGCATCCGGTGGTACGACGACTGGAGCTCCCTCATCCTGACTCCCCGGGAGTACCGGGTGGAAAAACGGGAGGTGGACGACAGCGGCGTCGTCCACGAGTACAGCGACCGGGCGGCGGGGGAGGTTCTGGAGCTCGGGCCGGTGGTTCTTTCGGTATCGGACGTTCTGGACGCCGGAGGCGGATACAACGTGGTGATACACGAAATGGCCCACAAGATCGACCGGCGGAACGGCGCTCTGGACGGTATGCCTCCGCTGGAGGGACGGATCGATCCCGACCTCTGGCGGCGGACTTTTTCCCAGGCCTTCGATTCCCTGACGACGTCCGCCGATTCCCGCCGTCCCGGGCGGAGTCTCCTGCAGGGACGGCTGGACTCCTACGCCACCCAGGACCCGGTGGAGTTCTTCGCCGTTATGTGCGAGTATTTCTTCGATCGTCCCCACCGGCTGCTCCGGGTCTTTCCCGGGGTGTACAGGCTTCTGGCGGCGTTTTTCCTCCAGGACCCGGCGCAGGGGGGAGAGGACAAAGGCCGGTCTCCGGGCGCCGGGGCATAGGAGCCCCTCCCTCTTCGGCGCCGGCGGCACGGGGCGGGCCGCCCGGAACACCCCACCCGGACCGCCTGGAGATCCCCACGGGGCGGCTCCGGCCCCCCCCGTGCCGCCGGGTTTGCCGCCGCCGGTGGCGGCGGCAATCCGTTTTTCCTTGCGCGCCGGATCTTTCCCTTCTATAATGGATCCTCGGAACGCACCCCCGGCGTCCGCAGCCCGGTCGACCAATCCCGGGGGGGCCGGACGAAAGAATCATCCGACGGATCGTCGCAAGGAGAAGCCCGTATGTGGACCGTAACGAAAGAGGAAATCGCCAAGCTGGTGGCCTGTGTGGACTACTCGGAGGCCCTGACCCTGCATGCGGGCCCGAAGGAGGCGCTGGCCGCCGCCCAGGACGGGATCACATACGGGTTTCGCGCCGTAGTGGCCTTTCCCTGGAACCTGGGGGTCCAGGCGGACGCGGTGAAGGGAACGGGAGTGCGGGCTCAGATCGCCGTGGGTTTCCCGTCGGGCAACGTCACCACCCGGGTAAAGTGCGCCGAGGCCGAGGAGGGGCTGGCTCGGGGCGCCACCGACCTGGACATGGTCATGAACCTGGGCGCATTCAAGAGCGGTGATTACCGGAAAGTGACGGAAGACATCGCCGAGGTCATGAAGGTGGCCCGGCCTTTCAGGGTGCCCTTCAAGGTCATCATCGAGGTGGGTATCCTGACGGAGGAGGAGATCGTCACTGCGGCGAAGCTGGTCAAGGATTCGGGGGCGGATTTCGTCAAGACCTGCACCGGCTTCGGCCCCGGTCGGGCCACCAGCGGGATCATCGAGCGTATCCGGGAAACCGTGGGCCCCGAGCTGGGCATCAAGGCTTCGGGAGGGGTGGCCTCCCTGGAGGACGGGGTGGCTCTGATGAGGTCCGGCGCGACGGTCGTCGCTTTCCGGCGGCACCTGGTGACGCAGCTGGAAGCGATGGGCTGGAAGAAGTGAGGACTCCGGCGGGTCAGGATCGGTCCCAGCGGAAGGGGGGAAGGCCCCGCCTCTTCTGACGGCCGTTGTAGATGAGCCGCCCGGTTCCCATGGTGAAAAGGAAAAAGACGAAGCCTCCCACAACGTCCACCCCGTAGTGGTAGCGGAGGTAGACGGTGGAGACGATCAATAGAACCCCCACCGGGAACAGCACGAAACGCAGGCGGGTCCGCAGCCGGAAGGCGGAGTACAGAGTGACCAGGGTCACCAGGGTGTGGCCGCTGGGGAACACGTCCCGCTGCACCACCAGGACCGCCCCGGGGTCGCCGGACGAGGCGGAGGCGCCCCAGTTGACGAAGTCCCGGATGGGCCCTGTCAAAAAAAGGCCCGGCAGATCCGTGTCGATGGCGGTGAAATCATGGAGGCTGAACCGGGGTCCCACCGCCGGCAGAATGAAGTACCCCAGATAGGACAGGAAGAAACCGTACACCACGCAGAAGATCACATACTCCATCGCCTCCCGACGTCCTTTCCGGGCCATGGACAGGATCAGGAGCAGCGGAAGAAAGTAGAACGAGGCGTAGGAGACCTGCAGGAACTCCGTCAGCACCGGGTTCGCGATCCGGTGCAGGGCCGCCGACGGATCCCCCCCGAAGATGAACCGATCCGCGGCGATGAGGACATGGTCGTAGAGACCCGGGCGAACGGCGGGGACCAGAAGGTAGATCTGTTTGTAGGTGGGGACGATGAAGAGCGCCGGATAGAAGAGGTGAAGGGCCGGGTATATCCCCCCCCGGGCCTCCGAGGCCTTCCCGGCGATGAACGGAATGACAAGGATCAGGGCGGCGTTGTAAGCCAGAAGGAACGGCAGGAACGGAACACGGGACGGGAAGATCAGGATGACCGCCGACAGGGTCAGGTGGAAGGCGATGAACAGGAGATCCACCGCCCGCAGTGCGGGGCGTTCCGTTTTCCGTGCGCCGTGTCCGAGCCGGAGAAGACTCACAGTTTGAAAACGACTCCCGTGGACAGGCGGGTGGAGGTGTCGATCCATTCGGGCTCGCCGAAAATCAGGTCCTGGCGGCCTTCGATATACCACTCCATGTAGGGATGGACTCCGAAACGGACCCCCAGACCCAGATAGGGGCCGGCGTAGAACCGGTTGGGATTCTGCAGCAGAAACTGGACCGTCACCCCCAGACCGAACTGGTAGGCGAAGGTTTCGTTCACCGGAAAGAGGAAAATGACGCCCCCGTCCAGGGGAATGAAGAAATCCGGCTCCACCCGTCCGTCCTTTTTTTCCGTGACGATGGCGAAACTTCCCCCCAGGGTCAGCTCCACGTCGGGGTTGATGGGCTTCAGGTACGCGGCCCGAAGGTCCAGGAAGGCGCGGTCGTGACGGACGAAATCCACCCCGATCCCCGCCAGAAAGGACTGGGCCTGAAGAGGCCCCGCCGCGGCGGCCAGGAGGATCGCGAGGGTGAAGAGGCGGGCTTTTTTCATGGGCGTCTCCTTTCGCGGCGGCATTTTATCATGGGGAAAGAGAAAAGGACAACCTGTCCCCATGTCTGGGACCCGGGCAGTGTCATGTTGACCCAGCATGGAGAGTCTAGATCCGGAATGTGTCGTTTTGACTCTGTCTTGGAGCGAAGAAAGGATCGCCGGAGGGAGCGCCGGAAGTTCCGGATCAGGAGGCGATTTATGTAACTAATTATATAATATAGATTTATGCACGCCCATCAGGGATTGGCCGCAATTGGCATGTTAATTGCTTTATTATTGATATGAGAATACCAATCCAAGGAGGCCTTGCATGAGAGTCATGAGATGGAAACAGCGGGACCCCTTTAACCCGCTGTCG
>Ga0302245_1001808_pt1 | contig 13344 bp, 15 predicted proteins | sample AAG_UR_Thr_MG_FD_193512 | JGI IMG/M metagenome (GOLD analysis project Ga0302245, IMG submission 193512) | Enriched activated sludge microbial communities from anaerobic digester in WTTP, New Holstein, Wisconsin, United States - AAG_UR_Thr | ecosystem: Engineered > Bioreactor > Anaerobic >... | reverse complement strand
CAAAAAAAAAAGTTTAGTAAAAAAAAAATTTTCACCCAGACCACGATTTGAAAAAAAACAAGGTGCGCTAGGGTACACAGTGAAAAAAAAAGAAATAGTTGTTGGTTTAACCCAAGACACGATCTTCGTGAGGATTGAGGATTCATTTCGGACTTTCGGACCGCATAGAAAAAACCAAAGTCGTAGAGAAAGTTTGCTGTGAAATATATTGAAAAGTATGAGTTTTGTTCAAAGAAAGACGGAACAAAATGTCCGTGCTGCTTCGAAAAGTTTGTTTGTAAACGACAGGAAACAGCGCGGTAACGATAAAAAACCGGTTGCAGAACCACCGGGATTGATGATGAAGTTCGTCAAGCCAAACGTGAACATGATCAAGGACGACAAGAATTTCGACCTTTCGCAGTGGGAAGTTGAGTTTGCAAACCGCTGCGAAGAGAGGCTCGTTGAGCGATCAAAGACTGCGCGAAACTGTTGTGGTAACTCGCCGTTCTGCAACAAGGAAACGCATCGACATGATCAAGACAGCACGTTGTTTGGTCGGCTGGAAGATAAAGTACGTCGGTCGGTATGGACAAAGAGAAACAAGAAAGACGAGAAGCTGCAGCAGATGTCGATGCTGCCGTTTTACGTAAAGAAAACGTCACGCGAAGAGCGTATTGATAAACAAAATTTGTTTGTTTTCAAACACAGAAAACAAATGAATGACGATGAATTCATTCGTGGTGTAAAGAATGGTGATTTGGCTTGTTTGGTGTTGGCTCAATGGAGAATTTACTACTCAGAGTGTATTAACATTATGATGACACTCGACGGCGACAAGCGACGCATTGAAGACGATCGAGTGAGACAGCAAAGCGAAGCCTCTGCTTCACACGGAAACGATAGAGAAGTTAGCAGCATTAACGAGTACGCCAGCAAACAACACGATATTTTAGGCAGCGTTGCGACGAATCGAATGAGACTGGTCGGCATACGTGCGAACAACGAACTTAAAAATCTTCTGCAACGGCATAATGTACAGAGGATATCGCTGGCTCAGCAGTCGCTGTTTCAAATGATGCTGCGCAATCACTACAAAAACGACGAAGAAGTGGCGAAACTCGATTTGATTAGATCGGAATTGGAAAAGTACACTGGAGAAATACCACGTGGTAGATTTTTTAATGAGGAAGACGAAGTTCCAGAATGGGAGCCGTTTGAGGAGAAAGAAGAAAAAACAGTTCCGCCGGCACTATTGATTGATCTGAGCAAAGAGAAAGACAGCGAAGACGAAGAACCAATTGCTTCGCAACCAAAGAGAAGGAAAGAGTCGCCGTCGAAGAAACGCACTTGGGCATATTACAATGTTGAAAAAAAGCCTCCACTTCTTTCTTATAAAGCGGTGTGCAAAAGTCAATATTCTTACAATAGCGAGGGATGTAATGCTTGCACTTCGATTTGTCTAAACGTCGCCGGCACTCTTGCTCAAGCCGTACTAAACAGCAAAAACAGTGGTTTGACAGAGTTGGAATACATAGAGCAAAGTATTGCGTGGGCAGAACTAGTCAAAACCGGCCTCGTTTTGTACAAGCAAAGAGAGAACAAAGAGGTGGAGTTTGAGCATGTGATGGAACTGCTTCAGAGTGGCGAACGAGCGATTGGCATAAAGAAGCACTTTGACTTTGAAGAGCACACGGGTTCGATATTTCAAGAGAAAATTGTACCGCAAACCACCGAAGAGTTGTTCGATCAACAAGCGAATCCAGACTTGGAAACTGCGTTTGAGATGTGTGAAAAATTAGCCGATGGACGGCTTCCGTTTGCATGCATGATTACATTTCACAGTCATACGATCGCTGTTTCGTCACATAGTCACGGTTGGCACATATTCGATTCGAAAGGCTCTATAGTTGCTGGAATGAGCGTTTTGTTTACCGTTGAAACGCGTGCCGAAGCGATCGAAGTGATCAAGTATCTTTTCAATTACGAAAGTTTGAAAAAGCAGTACGAGACATGCAACATGGCTGCGTCTGTTGAGCTTGACTACAAAGTGTCGTATTCGATGTTTTGTCTCGTTTTGAAAAAAGAAGAAGAAACAGAATGAACAAAAGTTATTTAAGAACGCGCTATCCACTGATGTTTCGTTGTCGAGGCGGTCCGTATATGATTGATCACAATTCTCCAACCTATATATTGTATTGTGCAAACCAAAACTGCTTCAGCATGGTTGCGTGCGATAGTTGCGCGTACGGATTGAACAGTTCCACAAGAAGTTCCAATTGGATATGTAGATTTTGTCGAAACAGAGAGGAAGCAAGACGGGAAAAGTCGCACTTTCCAGTCGTTGAATCATGGTCCACAGCATTTCTTTTGTCGCTGGTTTGCGTTTTGCTTTATTACGAATATAATAAAAAATGACAACTGAAGAATCGCATACAGTACAATTTAAATCAACTGTTGGAAATAATATGTTGGCGGAAATACCCGATGATGATGACATATGCCAAGCACACATTAACCGAAGCACAGTAATTAACATACTAGCAGCAAAAGGAATCGGCTGTGTTGAAGTGAAGGAAAGACTTGATAAAATGCCAGTATGTGCTAATCGTCTGTGTCGCGTTTTAGAAGAAAAAGCATTATCTTCGATTAAAAAATGACATTTGAAAACGTTGCAATAACTTCTAATAATGGATCGAGTGATGTTTTTGTGTATTTCGAAGATTCCCAAAATAATATAGACAGATATTTTGAAATGATTGAAAACCTTCCAGAATACACAGCGTATAATAGTATTGAAGAGGCAGGTTTGAGTATTCCGGAAGACGTAGTTGTGTACGACGAGATGACACCAGAAGAATCACTTGCTTGTAGAACAAAGAAGAAAAATGTAGTTACAAAATCCACAGAAACGGGAAGCACGTATTCTACAAAGATGGCAAACTGATTGCGACTTTACACAAAAGTGGAAAGGTGTACGTCTGGAAAAACCTAAAATAAAAAATGACTATGGATTTACTTTTGGAAACTCCTACTGAATCAACGTTTGTGAATAGTGGAGGATGTCCTCGGATTTGGTTTGGAATGAACAGTCATCTCGAGCGTAATTTCAAAAGTGCAGAAGAAGCCGGCTTGGTGATTCCAGAAGATGTTATTGTTTTGGAAGGAACTGAAGATGTATTAGAAAATGCGAGAATTGAAGAAAGCGCTGAGAAAGTTGTTATCAAAATAAAGAAAACTGGCAGTACGCATTTTTACAATAACGGAATACTTACGGCGACAATATTGAAAGATGGAAGCGCGGTGATATTCATAAAAATAAAATAAATAAAAATCTACTTTTTATAATATTTTTCATGCGTCGGAGCAACCACATCTCTGACAAATTCATTGTCCCACTGTTCACTGTGAGAACGTAAAATATTGCAAACATCATGCACCAAACTGACAACCAACTTATTCTTTACTGTTGGCGAGATTTCGTTATAATGCAACGGATTCCGAACACAACCAGCAAACTCTTCAAGTGCTTCGGCAAACGATTTGCTTGTCATGAGAGACGAGATCAACAACGGATTAGCGGCACCGGAACTTCCGTTTCCGTGGTGTGCCAGTTTGCAAATCGGTTCGCTTTTGCATTGTAAAGCCATTTGCGTATCACGAGCGGGATGGTCGGGGGTAACCATTAGACAAAAGGAAGCGTTTGTCCAGTCGTCCATCTTTGTCCTTTTTGTCGAAAATAGTGACACGTTTGAAAGACTCTTCGCACTTTGTCTCTTCGCAAAGTTGAATCAACAAACGCTGCGCCATAATGTCAATTCCGTTGTCTGCTGCGCCAAGTTTGAAGTTCTTGCCGGCGGCAAACTGTTCGCGAATATCGGCGGCATGTGTAGCGTCGAAATAAGACTGAGAAACCCATTGTTGACCCGTAATTAAAACATCATTCATTTTTAAACTAAAAAAATTGCAAATGAATGACAAATATTGTCGTTTGGTTTACGAGTACGCGAACCTTCAAGTTAATCGCGACGATGTTATGCTCGGCAACGCAATTGAAAAGAAGAACTTGCACTGGGAAGAGTTGACTAACGATGTGAACTTGATGATGGAGATGATTGCTTCGCTGCTAAAGTTTGGTTACGATTACAACGAGAATGCGAAAAAATCAAAACGCGACCTCGGTTTGGATGAACTGAAAAAGAAGAACGAAAAGTTTTGGGAAGTTGCTTACTTTCACGTCACACAACGTAATCTGGATTATGTTGTCAAAGATATCACCAAATTGGAAGAGCAAGTTGAGCGATTGAAGAAACCGTCGATGGACATTTGGCAAGAGATTAAAAATTCAAAGAAAGTTAGATCAGAGATGGTTACTGCCACTGAAATGCAGCAGTTAGCGGCGAAAAAAAGAGACGAAACAAAGGAAAAAATCAAAGAAAAGAAAAGAAAATTCAACGAACTGGCGGAATCGATTGACTTAATCAGTCACTATACAGAGTCTGAAATAAACGACGAATAAAAAATGCAATCTACATCTTTCGACTTTTTATTTCTTCACGCGAGTCCTAGACTTTCCTTATGCTTGCAAAAGTAGATTCGATTATTCTAACTTTTCTCACTCTGTTTGCCCATGCCAATGACGGAATCAAATCGATTATATCGAGAATCGAATACGGCGCATTTAAAAAAGAAAGTGCAATACAGATGTCGACAATCGAATCGTGTTGATATTTGCTTCTCGTCTCTTTTCCAATTGAATTTTTAACTTCATAATCATGAAGCACCATGTTGGAACACTTGAATTCCTCTTCCAATTCACTCTCAACTAAGATTTTAAATTGTTCATCGTCATGTGCAAGAGCATCGATGCATTTTGAAACTGAATTTGAAGGACCATGCAAAAGCATTAGTTTTTCATCAGACGAATTCGTATAGTATGCTTTGCCATTTAAAGAAATAGCCGTCGATAGGTGTTCTGTTGTAAAATCTCCAAATCTTCTTGTATAATGTGACGCCGAGATAAACACGTTCATACATTTTGACATAAACGAGGTGGTTCTGACCAAAACAGATTTGTGAGGAAGCATTGATCGTTCGTAGAGTATGTTAAGATAGTCTGAGGTGTTTCCACACTTTTCACGCATTGCTTCACTTCTAAATTCTTCGTCGACAAGAACACTGTGTTTTTCGTTTGGTGTAAAATAGACGGTTTCAGTAGAAACAATTGGAGACTCTCCAATTCTTCGATACCCCCTATCGTATTCTATGCAAACTTTGAAGCATTTGAATTCGTATTTTCCGTGCATTTCTTGTAAGCCCAAATCTTTTCCAGAAACCTCTAACACAACTTTTATGTATTTTTCGTGGCACCTCACTACAAAGGGACGAAAGAATTTGACTGCGTCAAGATGATGTTTTGTAAATTCCAAACGTATAACAAAACATCCGTTTTTCCATTCCAACATTTCCATTTTTGGCCAAATAAAAACATCCTTCGTTGTTACGATTAAATCGTGAAACTTTGCCTTGTCCTTGAAAGTTTCTTGAATCTTTTCTTTGTCAAACTTCAGCTCGGGGAAGACGAATAATTGTGTTTGTTCATTCATTTATTATAAATTTGCGTTGTTGGACAACTTTTCGCATGCTTTGAAACACAGATTCGATAAGCAGAACTTTCTCCACTCTATTTGCGTAAGACAAAAGAGGAAGTTTGTCGACAATTTCAAGAACTTCGTATGGAGTATCCATAAAAAACAGCGCAATGCAAATGTCGACAATTGTATTGTGTCGGTATTGAGATCGAATTTTCTTTCCCGCTGAATCAGTAAGTGTCATCTGCACACACACATCAGAACCAAACGTTCCCTCGAGAGGCAAAAACTCTTGTTCCAGTCCACTTTCAAAGCAAATTTCATACTCGCCGGTTTTCGTCAGTTCTTCAGTGCATCGTGTTACTTCTCTCAACGGTCCGTTTAGAATAAGCAAACGTTCCCCGAGCAAGTTTGGTGCTTCAACAAAAGTTTCTCCGATCATTAATTTACTCGCATGAACACGAGTGTAATAAAAAAGACCAAACTTTGTATCTTTGTCTCCGTTTGGAAGACAATTCATGTGTAAGAGACAATTATTCTTTGCTTTAACTAGAATGGAAACGTGTGGATGCATCGATTTTGCCCACATTCGTTCGACAAACTTTGAAATTGATCCGCCACGAAAACTCGCAAATCTTATTGCTTCCATTTGATCAAAACAGTATGTATGTCTCGGGTGTGTCGAAAATCGGTAATTGATCGATAAAGGTCGACCTCGGTTTGGGTGACTCGAGTGATATCTCAGATTCGCCGAATAGAAAGGAAAATCGTGTTTTCCATTTAACTTTTCCAAGCCTTGATCTGTTTGCGCTACTTCCATCGAAAACATTAAATGCAACAGACGAGCTTCATTACGAAGAGGTTCGAAAAACTCCACAGCGTCCGCATGACTTTTTGTAATTTCCAACGGAATACGAACTTCCGCGCCATATCTTGTTATACATTCCCATGTTGGCCAAATGAAAAACTGGAGTTGACTATTAAGCAATACGCTGTGATGAGAAAGTGTCTTTCCATTAAAAGCTTCACAAAACGCAACTGAAAAGTCTTCTTTCGCTTCAAACTTTAAGATATTCGTTTTTTCTGTCATCTAAAAGTTTCGTTTTTTTTGGCAAAACAAAACCAATCCAAATTATGACAGACGGTAGAAATGTTGGCACACTTTTAATCTGTGCGGTAATATGCATATTTCTTGGCTACACTGCAACGGCAGCGTGTTTGATTGGTGTTGGTGTCAACGAAACAAAAGAAACTGAAGTTGTGAATGCGACGATAGCGAATCTTGGAACGTGCCACTACAGATGCTACGATCTGGGGGAGTTTGGGGATTCTTGCATACTGACGTTTGATTGCTATCTCACTTGGAACTACATGAACGAAACTTACTTTGCAAACAGTGGCGAAAATCGCTGGGACACAAAGACCGACAACTGTACGTCGATTGTCGTCAACGGAACGCTCGCTGCTGTAATAAGAAAGTACAAGCCGGCTAATTTAGTAGACGTGCAACCATTCCCTTATGAATACGAGAGCTCGCTTCAGACAACCGGCACAACAATGTTTGTCATACTCGCCTTCATTGCAATTCCCACGTTTCTCATGTCTATTTGGGAAATTTGCTGTAAGAAACGCAGCGGTTACAATTCGGTGTGAACAAAGAGCGAAAAAAGAAATTAAATTTACACATGATGTTTGCCAATTAAACCAACAAAAAGAATGAATTAATTTTGTTTTCTTTTTTATTTTCAAAAGTAGGCATTTTTAAACTGCGTCCTCGAAATAGTGATTCGTTCGTATGTTTCCAGTAACCACAGTGACAACAAAAACGCCACTCCGTATATCACCAACGCCATCGTCGAAGAATTTAAAACCGGCAAGACAATATAGCGCATCATCACAATCAATGTCAGAACAATATTCAACATAAACAGTATCAGTAACACAAAGAAGAACCACGTCATATTCGCACGCTCGCTCGGGAAAACACGCTTTGCCGACTGTACCGGTAACGGCTGACGCGTGATGTAAGAAATAAGGTGCGTTGCCAAATCGTGTTCGAATATGAAAATGTGTGAAAAGTGATGCACTGCACTGAAAAACATAGCCGCCGCGACAAACACCGACAGCGTCGTTCCAAGCGTATCACTGTGTAGTATTATCGTCATCCATAACAGTCCCAGTAGTGCTACTTGCTCCGAACATGCCGCGTACGTAACGGTGAGCCGAAATGTGCGCCAGCAAAAAGTGCCGTCTGACGGACTGCTGTGACCGGGCGAGGTGAGTGCCATCACGAGAACAACCAGTGCGTTTGGTACAAACAACAACCACGACCACACAGAGAATCCGTTTGCATCTGCGAGTGCCGATTCTGAAAGTAATGTTTCGATGTGTTGCAATAACCAACCGGCAATCAGTAGCATAAACATGTCGCAAAATATGGCGAGAATCGAGATGAGCGTGGGCGGTAAGCGGTGTTTCGTGTATGGATTGCTTGCCTCGGCACAAATAGGACAACGTCGATTGAGACTGACCGAGAGCGACACGCTGTACGACATCATTCTGCACAGCGAGTAAATGAAATACGCATACAAGTACAGTCCGCCAATCACTTCAAAGTTTGAGAGATTTTCTGTTGCAAACTTCTCAACGATTTCGATCGTATTTGTGGCGTAATTTCTGTGTACATTGTAGCGACGAAAGAACATCGAGCCAAGCGACACTCGATCGGTAACTGATTCGTTTGGGTGCGGTCGCAACATCAGTGTCATCATAGTGTTGGAGTATTCCGCAAACGGCACGCTCGACGACACGCGACTGCTTTTGCCGTACGAACCAGAGTGAAGCGGTGAGTGCACAAGCAGATCATAGTCCAGAACGATTAAGTTTGTCGTTGCAGACGTCTTTGATTGCAGCATTGGCAGCAGCACAACGGGTGGCCATGCCGCCCGGTCGGTGATTTCGTGTGTTGATCTGTAATATGCGCTGTACTGAAGTGCCAATTGCCGCTCGTTTTCGAGACGCTCGGAAAATAGGATGCGCGAGTTGGATCCAGAGTCGCCGCTCTTTTCGTCGAGTTCGATCGTCTGGCCGTAGACCTTGGCCTTTTGTCGAGCCTCTTGCAACTGCAAAGCAGAGCGTTTCTGTGCGTTTGTGAATCCATAGAGATTTCTCTCTTCTGTGTATCGCTGATAGATATCGTTTGGCACATAGATGTACGAGTCATGCGAGTGAAAGTCAACCGTCACCGGCCGGCCAACAAAGATTGCGTTGAATGAACAAAGATTAGAATTGTCGGTGCATGAGACTTTCTCCTCTTTTTCTGCTAATTTCCTCGGATTTGTTGCGCCCAGATGTAATGAGGTTCGCGTTATAGTTGCTGCACTCCATTTGACCCAGATTGGTGAGTTTGGTCCAAGTCCAAGCACGCCAGCACAACTGTCTGACGATAGACACTCTTGAGAAGGAAACGCATCGCTGCTTGAGCATCGCTCTCTGATTGGAAATCTGTAGATTCCTCGTTTGACAGGATCGAGCAGAGTGTCGTCGGAGAACATAATTATATCGCTTGTTTGGTTGCTTGCGATCTCGAAAGTGTACGATTTCGTGTGCATGCAATACTTCATGACAATTTCGTCTGACGTAAAGTCAACAAGCATTTCGTAGCGTTTCTCTGGTTTCCCAATTGTCAGTGTTGTTGTCAGCAGATGGGATGCAGCAGATTTATCGCCGCCGATTTCAAGTTCGAGAGAAACAAAATCGTCGTTGTCGATGCACGAGGAAAGAGATAAAAAAAATAACAAAAACATGTGCTATTTATTGTTGTATTATTGCAAGACAAAGGTGAATATCTATCTGATAAAAACATAATTAGTCATGAATAAACATTGGCGATCAAAAGGCGGGGAGTCTAGAAAAAATGATGCTTTTTACACAAAACATTCAATTGCTGAGAATTGCGTTACTGTTTTGGTGAATCAATTATATAGTAACCAGAAGCCAACAGTAGTTATCGAACCGTCTGCTGGAGATGGAGCATTTGTTGATGCTGCAAAGAAACAAATAAGCGCGGCGCGATTGGTTGCCGTGGATATTTCTCCTTCAGCCGAAGGAATCGCCGAAAAGAATTTTTACGACACAAACCGTGCGTATTTCGGAATTGATAACACAGTCGATAAAGTGTTGCTGCTTGGTAATCCACCGTTTGGCAAAAACGCAAGCGATGCTGTAAAATTCTTCAACCATGCCGGAGAGAAGTTGCGAGTTGAAACAATAGCGATAATTGTTCCGCGCTCGTTCAAAAAACCGTCTGTTATCGATCGGTTGGACGATCGTTATCATCTACATCATCAAGAAGACATTCCGGACAATTCTTTTAGATTCCGTGAAGAAAAGGGCGACAAATTTGTTGACTATGATGTTCCAACTGTTTTTCAAATCTGGGTTCGAAAGACGGAAAAGCGCGCAAAGATTGTGAACAAAAAGCGTGACTCTGAACGTCTTGAAAACAATGATTTCATTCGCTTCATCCCGAAATCTGACGTTAAAAAAAGTTCAGCGCAACAAGATTTCTGCGATATGACAATACAACGTGTCGGCGTTGCTGCAGGTCGGGTTTCGTTTGACAAGAAGTATGCGCAAGAGAAAAAAGACAGCGGTAACTTCTACTTTGTTAAGGTTCCAGACGCTGAAATTCTGTCGAAAATGAAATCCGAATCTGCAAAGTTCAGTTCTTTCTTGGAGTCTGCTTCTGGAAAACAAGATTCTGCTGGCATGCCATCATTGTCGATGATCGAATTGCTCAATGCGGTTTCAAATTATTTCTCAAACGAAAATGCGACAAAACGTTTTAAAAATGAAAATGATGATGAAGAGTAAATATTTAGTATTATTATTCTTCGGTTATTCGTTTATCAACAACAACAATGGTTGCATTGTGTCCTCCACCGTGACCCAAAACCAACATTTCACATTTCTTGAAGTTAGTTTGTCTTTTTGACTTTCCAGCCAATTTGCGTAGTTTTGTGTCACGAGACAGCGTCGATGGAACTCCACATGCAGTAAAACCAAATGAAATAACACAAGCATTCGGTTTGCAGATTCTTGAAATTTCAGAATAATACGCAGTTGACTGTTTCACTGGTTTTTCATCTCCAAAACCAGCGTAAACTTGGTTAATTTGGTGAATCGTGTAAGGTGGATCAAAGAGCACACCGTCAACGCTGTTGTCCGGTTGCAAACGCAAAAAGGCAAGAGCATCCAAATGGTGAGTCGTTTCGAAATCCGGATTGATATCGTTTGTGTATTTCATGCGGGAGTTGAAACAACTTGCGTTTGCAAACGGATCGATCCAAACTGCTCCCGGAGGACTCTCATCCAAGTATTTCTTGATAAGTCGATTTATCGGTGGAATAAGAAATGTGTTTTTGTTTGGCATGGCCCAAGCGTAATTCATTTTCAATGCTTTGCCATCTTCTTCGTTTTCATCATCTTCTTCGTTTGCCTTTTCGTTATCAATCTTTCTTTTTTTGTCGGTTGAAGTTGTCGATGAATTACTGCTCATTTTTATTTGTTTGTTTATTGACGCCACAGTTTTAACAATTTAGTTCTCGCTGCAGCGTTGGGTAGCGTCGATTGTTTAAATGCATCCAACAATGTATTGTTGACCCATCCGAGGTTTGCTCTGATTCGTTGGTCTTCTGGAAGTCGTTTGTTCAAATACATAAAAAATTCAAGAGACTCCACACGATATTGAGGCAGAAAACTCGAACAAACAGCGGCTTCGTCGTGAACTGCAATCGTAAATATATGTTCTTGCGCAAAGAGATGATCAGATGATATTTTCTTGCACGCTCCTTCTCGTGCCAATAGAAAACATGCTATATAGTTTTCGTTCATTCTGAATCCGTGTGCCAAATGATAGAAAGGTTCTGCGCGCGAAGAATCAATCTTCATGGCTTGGTAAAACTCTGGAATTGCGGCAGAGAATCCTTCTTTGCTTTCAGTTATGATTCCGATATGCAATTGTGCAATGAATTTCTCCTGGTACCATCCTTCGTCTGTTTCAACTCGTTTTCTATACATGGCCAACGCTCTGTCGAATTCTCCCGCTTGTTCGTATGATTGGCCGGCATAGTAGAGAGAACGACCCAAGTTGAGACCTCTCGATGCGTCTCGTTCGAGCGCAAGTCCGTCTAGAATTAGAGAGTTCTTTTCTCTATTGTGACGAGTTTGGTCGCGACGTGCGTAAATGTAATAGTTATTGACAAACGTTGTTGGTCCGTGGCCACCAGAATCGACAAACTCGTGACGCGAACCCAAGAACTTTGATTCTTTAATGGAGCCCGCTATGGCAAACGATCTCCACCACTTGAAACCATTCGAATAGATTTGCACGTTACAAACAACGGGACACTGCGAGTCCATGTCTTTGAAGAAAGCGTCAGTGTCGCTGGGTTTGAAAACTTGCATCGAACTGGTCCACATTTCCTCGTCGGCGTCGAGAAATACGATATGATCGCATTGCTTTTCTTTTGATTTCTCAAGTGCGTACGATTTGGCCTTTCCGAAATCGTCAGCCCATGCAAAGTAGTGTACGTCGCCAGAAATATTGTTTGCAACAAAAAATTCGATTGCCAAGTTAACAGTGTCGTCGGATGAGCCAGTGTCGGTTATGTCAAAGCGATCAAATGCATACATGTTGTTTTTGAGGAAACGAACAATGACCTTTGCTTCGTCCTTTACAATCGCCGATAAACATACTCGATAGCACTGAGAAACAGAGAAAAATAGAAAATAGAGAATAAACATAAATCAATGCTTGTTGGCAAATCTTTGAATTAACAACTTTAGTGGTTCAAATAATTTTTGGCATCTATTCATTTCGTTTTAGACTTTTTATCGCCAGACGAAGAGGTTTCCATTGACGACCCCGACAGTTCGGGACAAGAAGCCTTTTCAATGTCGGAAATTGATGTAATTGCGTTTGCTTGTTTCAAACTTTTTGAAATGAATTCTCTCAACTCGTCGAGATTCATCGCGTACGGATCGACTGCAGCGATTGTTTTGAAAAGATTATCTGCTTTTTCTCGCAGAGATTCATCAAGTTCGTCATCGTCGAGATAGGGGATGTCAAACTTTCTTTTTGTTTCGTCTTCTTCTTTGAGAATAACGTGTTTCTGTTGCGCATTGATTACCGGTATGTAGATGTGCATATCGGTAACGAAAAACACTTGACAAAACAGTTTCAATCCAATCAAAATCGTAACAAGATGGTGACGAGAGTTTGTAAAGTTGTCGATGAGAAACGCAAGTGTGCATACGAAATCCATAGACCGAAAAGTTGAAGTGAGCAATCTGTAGTGTTTGACAATGCAGCAGCACGAAACAAACAGCGTCGCGTTCGATGCAAACAAAACGCAAAGCCAAAGAATCGCAACATTGTCCGATACCATCGACGAGAACTCTGTGCTAAGGAACTCAAAGCCCCACACCACAAACACGAGAAACAGTGTTTCCACGACGATGTAAAAGAACATCGATAGGTTGCGATCCCAAACGTGCCATTTATTGTGTGTCGGAAGACTCTCGAATCTCAACGAACTAAGCAGATGAGGCAGAAGCGAGAAAACTGTACGCAAAATAGCCATTGCAGTAACACATATTAGTAAGTCTACTTTTTCAGTCATTCATACTCAAACTTGAGTTTTCTTCATCAATCTCTGTCGTCTCCGTTTTTCTTCGTCGGGATAGTCGGGCACTGCAGCCAAAATGACGT
>Ga0302245_1001805_pt1 | contig 13348 bp, 9 predicted proteins | sample AAG_UR_Thr_MG_FD_193512 | JGI IMG/M metagenome (GOLD analysis project Ga0302245, IMG submission 193512) | Enriched activated sludge microbial communities from anaerobic digester in WTTP, New Holstein, Wisconsin, United States - AAG_UR_Thr | ecosystem: Engineered > Bioreactor > Anaerobic >... | reverse complement strand
AGAAGATAAGCATAACGGACGCGAAGAAGGCGTTGGAAGATTTGTCAGCGATGCTTGAATCAAACGGCAGAGGCTCTGCGGCGATGCCTATGTCATTGATGAAATTGTCCGATGTCAAGGCGGTGGCCCAGGCTGCATAATTAGAAAAAGAACAATAAAGACACAGATGAAAAAAGTCTGTGTCTTTTTGTTTTTTGAAAGATATATAATAGAAAAGAAAAACAGAATGATAAAAATATTTGCGGATAAATTTATTAAAAGAGAATACAGGTTAAAATATTTGATATATTCGGTTATATCAGGTATTTTATTGGCGTTATCATTTGAAAAATTTAATTGTTTTTTTCTTGTATGGGCAGCGTTTATTCCGTTGTTGGCATGTATTGACAATCAAAATCTTTGGCGTTCGGCTTTGTACGGCTTTATTGCGGGATTTTCTTATTCTTTAATATCTTTGAATTGGATGATGCCTTTTCTTCTTATAAACACACATTCCGCAAGAGATTCAATGATACTGTCGCTTTTTTTATGGATATATACGTCTCTTTATTTTTCTATTTGGGCGTTTTCTGTAAATTTTGTAAAAAATTATATAAATAAACTTTTATTAATATTTTTTTCATGCGGACTATGGATTTGTCTTGAATTTGCAAGAAACTATATATTAAGCGGATTCCCGGTAAATCTTATAGGTTATTCACAGTCATATTTTACGCCTGTTATACAAATGGCAGATATTGCCGGAGTATACGGAGTATCTTTTGTAATAATTTTTATTAATATGATGCTTTATTTTTGGATAAAAACCAAAGAAAAAAAATATTTTATATTTTCAATTGTAATTTTTTCAGTTATATTTTTTTACGGTTTTGCAAGAATGCGCCAGTTTGATGCGCAATACGGGAAAAAAATAACGATAGGAGTTGTCCAGCCTGACATAAAACAGCATAAAAAATGGAATGCCGTTTATAAAAAAGAAATATTGGATAAATTGAAAAACGCTGCCCGATATTTTGAAGATAAAAAAGTTGATATTATTGTTTATCCCGAAACGGTTTTGCCGGGAAAAATCCAGACTGATGAAAAAATACGCGAATTGATAAAAAATATTTCAATTTACGCCGATTTAAATCTGGTAGGCGGTAAATATTATGAACATCTTAAAGTTTATAATTCTGTTTTTCTTATAGACAAAAACGGTAATTTACTGGATAAACATATAAAAAATCATCTTGTTATTTTCGGCGAATATATTCCGTTTAACGGGTTATTGAATAATTTATTTAAAAGATTTGACTTGTTTGATGATTTTACAAAAGGCGAAAAATTACAGGTTTTTAAATTTGATAAATATACGCTCGGAATAAATATATGTTCCGAAAATTTTTATCCTTATTTGTCAAGACAGCTTGTTTTGAAAGGTTCGGATATTCTTACTACCCATTCTAATGATTCATGGTGCGACGGGCTTTTCTATCCGTACCAGCATTTTGTTATGAATGTTTTCAGAGCTGCGGAAAACAGAAAAAATATAATAGTCGTATCCAATACAGGGATTTCTGGCGTTCTTGACTGCTGCGGGAGAATAATAAAAAAGACAAAAAATGAAGAAGAAATTTGTTTCACATCGGAAGTTTATACAAATAATTATATAACCGCGTATGATAAAACAGGCGACGTTATCGTTTATTTTAGTCTTCTTTTTTTAATCGGAATTTTAATTTTCTCGGTTTTTTCAAAAATAAAAGAGCGGATATAAAAATCATATCCGCTTTTTTTATTTTTAAATTCTGATTATTTTGTTTTTGCAGCCGTATTTGTTGCAGAAGCCGTTTTTGTAGTCTGAACGGTTGATTTCGTTTTAGACGCTGCGGCAGGAACAGTCGCCGGTTTATTAGGCAATTTATTGATAGTAGGTATGTTTTTCGGAATTCTTGGCGGTATTCTGTTTGGCATAATAATTCTTTTCGGTAATTTACTCATTCTGTAAGGAGCATTGATTCCTTTAGAAACCGGTTTTGATTTTATTCCGGCAAAATACCCCGCAAAGAAACACAGCAGACAAGCTAACACTATCAACAAAGGCTTTTTCATTTTTTTCTCCTTTATAATACATCCATTTTCAGTAATTATATAAACTCAAATAATAAAAATCAATCATATTGCGATTATTTGGTTTTTTTATTATCGGTTCCGTTGACTTATGGAATCTAAAAAAGTTAAAATCTTCTTTATAAGAGGTGATTTTATGGGTAAAAACATATATGCCGATTTAGTAAATATGAAAAAAAGCAATGAAAAGATTGCTATGATTACATGTTACGACGCCTCCATGTCAAAACTATTTTCTGTTTCTGCCGTTGATATTTTGCTTGTCGGTGATACTCTCGGAATGGTTAAACTTGGTTACGAGAATACTCTCAGCGTCACAATTGACGATATGATACATCATACGAAAGCCGTAAAAAGAGGCAATAAAGGCGGCAAAATAATAGTTACCGATATGTCTTATAAAACATATGAAGATAATCCGCAGGAAGCCGTTATAAATGCAAAAAAGCTTATGGATGCCGGAGCTGATGCCGTAAAAGTTGAAGGCGGACTTGAAATTCTTCCTTCAATAAAAGAAATATTAAAAGCGGGGATTCCCGTTATGGGACATCTCGGGCTTCTGCCCCAGTCGATTGAAAAGATCGGCGGTTTTAAAGTTCAGTGCAGAGACGATGAATCTGTTAAAAAGTTATACGATGATTCCGTTATCTTGCAGGATGCCGGAGTGTTTTCAATAGTTTTTGAATGTATTCCTGAAAATGCTGCTAAAAACGTTGTTGAAAAGCTTAAAATACCGGTAATAGGCATAGGAGCCGGGAGATATTGCGACGGACAGGTTTTGGTAAGCGACGATATGCTCGGTATGTTTGAAGATTTTACTCCGAAATTCGTAAAAAAATACGCAAATCTTTCACAGACGATAAAAGAAGCGGTAAATTTATACGCCGCAGAAGTCAAAAACGGCAAATTCCCAAAAGAAGAGAATACATATAAATGAAAGTAATTAAGAATCCTTTGCAGATGCAAAAAATAGCGTTGTTGACGGCAAAAAAAGGGAAATCAATAGGTTTTGTTCCTACAATGGGCGCATTGCACGAAGGACATATATCTTTAATAAAAAAATCGGTAAAATCAAACGACATAACGGTAGTTTCAATATTTGTAAATCCTATACAATTCGGACCGAAAGAAGATTTTTCAAAATATCCAAGACCCATACTCAACGATAAAGATATATGCAAAAAAAACAAAGTTGATTTTTTATTTTTGCCGGATGCCGATAATCTGTACGGTAAAAATTATTCAACATACGTTGAAGTAAATAAATATTCGCAATTTATGTGCGCAGTATCAAGACCGGGACATTTTAAAGGAGTGACGACGGTCGTATCAAAATTGTTAAATATAGTAATGCCGGATAATGCGTATTTCGGACTTAAAGATTACCAGCAGTACGTAATTATAAAAAAGATGTCCGCCGATTTAAATTTTAAAACAAAAATTACGGGCTGTCCGATAGTCAGAGAGAAAAACGGCCTTGCGATGTCCAGCAGAAATAAATATCTTACGCCGGAATATAAGGAAAAAGCCGGTAATATTTTCAAAAGTCTTCTTAAGGCAAAACAAGATTTTAAATCAAATAAAAATATCAAATCAATAGCGTCCGGTATAAAAAAATCGTTAAATAAAATTGAAACTGCTATAATAGATTACGTTGAAATACGCGACTGGCAAACGCTTGAAGCGGCTAGGCAAAGCACAAAAACCGTCGTTATCGCCGTTGCCGTTAAAATACAAAATGTAAGACTGATAGATAATATAGTTTGTTCAAAGTAAACTACGGGGGATTTATGATTAAAAAAAGAAGACAATATTTAGTTAAACCTAAACTACAGTTGAAGTATTTGACGATTCTCGGATTTATTATTTTAATTTCGGCTGTTTTAATTTATTACGTCTTTCTTGATACGCTTTTAAGTTCTCCCGGTATGGACCAGCTCAGCGCAGGCGCCGTAAAACATTTTGTAAATTCGTATACCAGCGGTTTTTTCTGGGCTGTATTGATATTTATGGCTATTATATTAATTGAAAGCATTTTTTATTTTCACAGGCTTGTCGGACCTATTTTCTTTTTTGAAAAAGTAATGAGACAGGTCGGCGAAGGCAATTTCGTGCAGAAAGTTCATTTTAGAAAAAAAGACGAAACAAAAGAACTTGCGACTTTAATGGATCAGGCGCTTTCAAACGTAAAAAACGCCGTGCTTGACGACAGAAAAAAAATAGAGGAAATAAAAATTGCCGTTACCGACGGCAATATAGATAAGGCAAGGCAATTGCTTTGCGAACTTACTCAATGGTTTAAAATAGAAGACAATCAAAAATGATAAAAACGGATTATTTGGTTATCGGAAGCGGCATTGCCGGTTTAAGTTTTGTTTTAAAAGCCTGCAAAACCGGAACGGTTTCTCTTATCACAAAAAGAAAATTGTTTGACGGCTCAACCGGCAGGGCTCAGGGCGGAGTCGCCTGCGTGTCCACTAAACAGGATTCTTTTGAAGAACATATCAACGATACTTTGACGGCCGGCGACGGTTTGTGCGACAGGCAAAACGTTGAACTTCTCGTAAAGTCGGCTCCGGCAAGGATAAAAGAACTCATTTCGCTCGGCGTTAAATTCTCAAAAAAAGATTATAAAAGTTCAGAATTTGAACTCGGGCTTGAAGGCGGACACAGCAGAAGAAGGATACTTCACGCCGGAGATATAACGGGAAACGAACTTGAACGCGTTTTAATTGAGAATATAAGTAAAAACGAAAATATAAACGTTTATGAAGATTTTATGGCCGTTGATTTGATTCTTGACGATAATAAAAAATGCTGCGGCGCATACGTCTATGACGTTCAAAACGAAAAAGTTGAAATATTTTTGGCTAAAGTGGTGATTCTTGCAACCGGCGGAGCCAGCAAAGTTTATTTATACACTTCAAATCCGAATGTGTCTACAGGCGACGGCGTAGCCATGGCTTACAGAGCCGGAGCAGATATCGCAAATATGGAATTTATACAGTTTCATCCCACGTGTCTTTATCATCCGTTGGCAAAATCGTTTTTGATTTCCGAAGCCGTCAGAGGCGAAGGCGGAATTTTGAAAAATAAAGACGGCGTTGCCTTTATGGAAAAATATCATCCGTTAAAAGACTTGGCCCCCAGAGATATTGTTGCAAGAGCCATAGATACCGAATTAAAAAAATCCGGCGAGGATTTTGTTTATTTGGATATTACCCATAAATCGCAGGCCTTTTTCTTTAAAAGGTTTCCTAATATTTATCAAAAATGTCTGGAATACGGCATTGATATGGCAAAAGATATGATACCGGTAATACCTGCGGCGCATTACTGCTGCGGAGGCGTTTCGGTAGATAAAGACGCGCAGACTACAATTGAAAATTTATTCGCAATAGGCGAAGTCGCCTGCAACGGCGTGCACGGTGCAAACAGGCTTGCATCCAATTCTCTGCTTGAAGGGCTTGTTTTTGCCGAATTTGCTTATCAGAAAGCAAAAGAGATAGTTTCCAACAGCCGTTATAACGATAAAATAAGTGATTTTATAAATGACAGCACAGGAAACGGAGATCCGACCATAATGCTTCAAAACTGGAATGAAATAAGACGCATAATGTGGGATTATGTAGGCATTGTAAGAAGCCAGGAAAGGTTATTGATGGCGTTAAAAAGAATCCAGATTATAAAAGACGAAGTAATACAGCATTTTAAAGATTTTAAGGTCAGCATGGAACTGCTTGAACTGAGAAATATTCTTAATGTAGCCGAAATAATAATAATGTCGGCTCTTTGCAGAAAAGAGAGCAGAGGTCTTCATTATATTACCGATTATCCTGAGAAAGCCGCCGAAATAAAAAATACTACCATAAATATATACAATCCTTCCGACAATATATAATCATAACCGGCATAATTGTTGAATCATATACAAATTTGATAAAATATCCGATTAATAAAACATTCAATAAAAGAGGCCGCAATGGATATAATTAAGATCAGAGGCGCAAGACAGCACAACTTAAAAAATATAGACATAGACATACCTAAAAATAAACTTGTCGTTATAACAGGTTTATCGGGTTCGGGAAAATCATCCCTTGCTTTTGACACGATATACGCCGAAGGTCAGCGCAGATACGTAGAGTCTCTTTCCGCCTATGCAAGACAGTTTCTTGAACTTATGGAAAAACCGGACGTTGATATTATAGAAGGCTTGTCGCCGGCAATATCCATAGAACAGCGAAACCCTTCTCATAATCCGCGCTCTACGGTCGGAACGGTTACCGAAATTTACGATTATTTAAGATTATTGTTTGCCAGAGTCGGGATCGTCCACTGTCCGCAGTGCGGCAAACAGGTAAAACCTCAAAGTTCGCAGCAAATTATAGACGATATAATGAAATTGGAAAATCAAACAATGATTTATATTCTGGCTCCGTTGGTTAAAGGCAGAACCGGAACTTACGAAGAGTTATTTTCAAGGCTTTTAAAAGAGGGATTTACAAGAGTAAGAATAGACAATAAAATTTATGAACTTGAAGAATCAATAAAACTGGACAGATATAAAAAACACTCCATAGATATTCTGGTTGACAGAATAAAAGTTTTTCAGGAATCAAAATCAAGAATCGCGGATTCGGTTGAAACGTCGTTAAAACAGTCAAAAGGACTGGTTTCAATCGCGGTTGTTGACGACAATAAAAATGTTAAAAAAGAAACGGTTTACAGCGAACATTACGCCTGTACCGACTGTGCAATAAGCATTCCGGAAATAGAACCAAGGCTTTTTTCGTTTAACTCTCCTTTCGGAGCATGTCCAGAATGCGGAGGCCTCGGCAATAAAATAGAAGTTGACGAGGATTTGGTAGTGCCTGATAAAACAAGAACAATCAACGAAGGTGTAATAAGGGCATGGTCGGAACCTATAACTACAAGAACGCACAGATGGAAAAACGCATGGGGCGGCTATTATAACGAGATATTGGAAGGCGTCTGTAAAGAAAATAAAATACCGATGAATAAACCTTGGACGGAACTTACTTCACAGCAAAAGAATATTGTCTTATACGGGAAAGATGATTTTGAGGGTGTAATGACGAATTTACAGAGAAGATATTCCGAAACCGAATCGGATTTTGTAAAAAACGAAATATATTCAAAATATATGTCAAAAAAGTTATGCCCGTCGTGTAAAGGCGCAAGATTAAAAAAAGAAGCTCTGTCTGTTTTAATAAACGACAAGTCAATTTTAGACATAACGTCATTATCCGTTTTAAAAGCATGCGAATTTTTTGATAATATAAAATTTAACGAAAAAGAAAAAATTATCGCAAAAGCGATTTTAAAGGAAATAAAGGCCAGACTTTCGTTTTTGAATAATGTCGGGTTGGGATATTTGAATATTGACAGAGAAAGTTCAACTTTGTCAGGCGGAGAAGCCCAAAGAATACATCTGGCGACTCAGATAGGCTCCGGATTAACGGGCGTTTTGTATGTTTTAGACGAACCTTCGATAGGACTTCATCAGAAAGACAACCAAAAACTGATTCAGACGTTAATCACTCTCAGAAATTTGGGAAATACGTTGATCGTTGTGGAGCATGACGAAGATACTATGAGACAATCGGATTATTTAATAGATTTGGGACCGGGCGCAGGCATCCACGGCGGTAAAATTGTTGCGCATGGAAGCATTGATGAAGTTTTAAAAAACAATAAATCGCTGACCGCCCAGTATCTAAACGATAAATTATTTATTCCGATTCCAGCAAAAAGAAGAAAAACAAACAGCAAATGGCTTTCAATCAAAGGAGCTGAACAGTTTAATTTAAAAAATATAGACGTTGATATTCCGCTCGGTCTTTTTGTTTGCATTACGGGGGTTTCAGGTTCCGGAAAATCAACGCTTGTACATGAAATAATTTATAAAGCTTTGGCAAACAGACTATACGGTTCCAAAGATATACCAGGCAAACATAAAGAAATAGAAGGTTTGGAAAATATAGACAAGGTTATAATTGTAGACCAATCTCCGATAGGAAGAACTCCGAGGTCAAATCCAGTCACATATACCGGAGCGTGGGCGATGATAAGAGATTTGTTCGCCCAGACTCCTCAGGCAAAAGCAAGAGGATATATGCCTGGAAGATTTTCTTTTAACGTTAAAGGCGGACGATGTGAAAATTGTCAGGGCGACGGTACATTGCAGATAGAAATGCAGTTTTTGCCGGATATATTTGTAAAATGCGACGTTTGCGGGGGTAAAAGATTTAACGAAGAAACATTGCAGATTAAATATAAAGATAAAAATATATCTGAAGTTTTGGATATGACCGTTGAAGAAGCCGTTAAATTTTTTGAGAATATTCCTAAACTGCAAAAGATACTTGCGACTTTAAATGACGTGGGGCTCGGATATATCAGAATAGGACAGTCTTCAACTACTCTTTCAGGCGGAGAAGCCCAAAGAATAAAACTTGCGACGGAATTATCAAAGAGAGGCACCGGCAGAACATTGTATATTTTAGACGAACCGACGACCGGCCTTCATTTTGCCGATATAGGAAAACTTTTGGAAGTTTTGCATAAATTGGTTTATGCCGGAAACAGCGTGTTGGTTATAGAACATAACCTGGATGTTATTAAGACGGCTGACTGGATTATTGATTTGGGCCCTGACGGCGGAGACGGCGGGGGAAAAATTGTCGCCTGCGGAACTCCGGAAGAAGTTGTTAAAAATCAAAAATCGTATACAGGCCGGTTTTTAAAAAAATACATTTTAAAATAAAAAATCAGGACTGAGAATTTTATTGTATGAATAAAAAACAGCTTGCTCCGAGTTTTTCAATATTTGTTATAATCGCGTTCTCGTATGCTGTTTTTAATTTTACATGGTGGTCGTTTTGCAATCCTGTTATACCGTACGGCGGTTCAGCCTTACATTTTCTTGATATTTTTCAAAAAAGTTTTTTGTTATATAATGCGCCGCTTTTAACATATATAATGCGGTTTATGTTTTTTATATTCGGCAAAGAGCATTACGATTTGATAGTGATAATTGTAAATTATGTATTTTTTTTAATACCGTTGTATTTTATATACAAGATAGGAACGGAATTAAAAGACAAAGAGACGGGAAATATAGCGATGATATTGTTTGCGCTTGTTCCGGCGGTATACGGGATGAGCCGGCAGTACGGGGATCAGAATTACCATATAATAGCATGTATAACATTTAACATATATTGTTTGATAAAGACAGATTATTTTAGGAATAGGAAATGGAGCATATGCTACGGCATATCCGTAGGTTTAGGGGTACTTATAAAAGATTTTTTCATCGCATATTTTTTTGCGCCTTTTTTGTATATAATAATATCAGGATTAACAGATAAGTTTGATAAAATAAAAATAATAAATATTTTGTTTGCAGTAACAATAGGAATTTTAATATCTTGCCGGCACTATTTCCGATTTTCCATCATAGAAAAAATTTTATATGAGCCGATAACAGAAACAGTTTCAATATTTAATTTTGAAAGTTTAAGAATAACTACAATAGGATTATGGGAAGAGTTATTATCCCCGCCGATATTTATAATATTTGTAATAGGCTTAATATATTTTATTTGGAAGTATAAAGGGAAATATAAAAATATAATTTTATTGTGTTTTTTTGTTCCTTGGTTCATAATAATGTTGCCGGCTAACGATAAAATATCCGAATACGGAGCGGGTTTAATACCGTCAATGATATTGTTTGGGGCAGTTTTTTTATCATGCATAGTGAAAAAATATATAAAAAAAATAATATTAATATTATTGATAATTATAGGTTTTTTGCAGTATGTTGATTTTTCTTACGGAAGCGCAATTAATTTGTTTAATATGCAGTTTAAATATAAAAACAATATGATTCAGTATTACAACAAGAACAGCCCGTTAATATCATATAATCAGAAGGAATCAAAATTGGTTTTAAATTTGATGAAATATTTAAAGGATAATTATCATTATAATACGTTTTATATCGAAGAATTTTGTGAAATTGATTCGGCTTCAATAGCAGCTCAGATGTATTTAAATAATATGTATTGCATTCGCGGTAATTATGATACGGAAGATGTTTTGTCTTCAGATATAATTATAATTATCGGTAAACCTAAAACAATTCAAAAAATAGTTCAGTTAAAAATAAATAAAATGCTTAAAAATAACGTTAATGCTAAAATGATTACGGAAGAATTTACTAGCGGATTAATTAATCGCATAGTAAATAATTTTAATGAAATAAGAGCGGATTATGATATTATTGATATTTTTTATGTAGACCAAAATCAAAATAATGATTCAAAAGTAACCCTTTTAGGTAAAAAAAATAAATTTTTGCATTTTGTTTAATAATATTGATATATTACAAAAGGATTATATTTTTATTTTATAGAACATAAAAATTATGAAATTTAACAAGAAAGAAATCAGCGGCACATTGGCTATATTTTTAATAATAGCGTTTATATACGCGGTATGTAATTTTATTTGGTGGATAACCAATACGCCTATCATTCCAGCAGGGTATACTGCGTTACATTTTAAAGATATTTTGAAAAGAGGATGTTTATTTTATAATGCCCCTTTGCTTACCTGGATAATGAAAGGAATGTTCTATGTGTTTGGCAAAGAGTATTACGATTTAATAGTGATATTTGTAAATTACGTATTTTTTTTAATACCGTTATATTTCACATATAAGATAGGAACGGAGCTAAAAGATAAAGAGACCGGCAACATAGCGATGATATTGTTCGCGCTTGTGCCGGCAGTATACGGACTTAGCCGCCAGTACGGACATCAGGATTATCATATAATAGCGGGAATAACGTTTAACATATACTGTTTGATAAAGACAGATTATTTTAGGAATAGGAAATGGAGCATATGGTACGGAATATCGGTTGGTTTAGGATTAATGATAAAAGACGCGTTTTTGGCGTATTTTTTTGTGCCGTTTATGTATATAGTTATAATGGGATTAAGAGAGAAGATAGATAAGAGAAAGATAATAAATATTTTGATTGCAATTATAATAGGCATTTTAATAGCCGGCTGGCATTATTTTAGATTGAATATAATACAAAAAATTGGGAATGAGCCTGTTTATAAGGCAGTTTCAATTTTTACGTTTAGCAGTTTAAGGGTAATGACGACAGGTTTATGGGAAGATTTGTTATCGCCGCCGGTATTTATAATATTTTTAATAGGCTTAATATATTTTATTTGGAAGTATAAAGGTAAATATAAAAATGTAATATTGTTATGGTTTTTTGTTCCATGGCTGGTAATAATGCTGATGCCGCATTATAAATTACCGGAATACGGAGCAGGATTTATCCCTGCGATGATATTAATGGGAGCTGTTTTTATTTCGGGAATAGATAAAAGTTATATAAAAAAAACAGTTGTATTATTTTTAATAATCATAGGCGGATTGCAGTATATTGATTTTTCATATAGAAAATTTGATATTGCTTTGTTTGATTTAAGTTTTAGCAACAAATACAACATAAATTATTATAACAAAAATAATAATCTTGTGTTATATAACAAAGCATTGGTACAAAATGATTTTAATTTAGTCACGTATTTAAACAATTATTATTCAAAACAAACATTTCATATATTAAGAAAATATAATTTTATAAATTATGAGAATTTATCTTTCCAGATGCAGTTAAACAATATGCATTTTCAAATGGGATATTATGATAATAAACAGATATTGGCTGCAGATATAATCGTAATTATCGGAATTCCTGATACGCCTGAGGAATTTTTAAACTATAAAATCAATGATTTAAATCCGATTGAAAAGGGACAATTTAACGTGAAAGCGCAAGAGCTGTTGCTGAAAAAGATAAGATATATGCGCAATAAAATTGATGAACAATATTATAAAATTGATGAATTTTATCTTGATTCAGCCAAAAGTGAAGATATGAAAGTGACTCTTTTAGGAAAGAAAGAGAAATTTCCGCAATTCGTTAAAGAATAGTTAAAATAGAAGATAAAGAATATATTTAAATTTTATAGGATAATATAAATATGAATTTTAACAGAAAACAAATTAACGATACATTTATAATATTTTTAATAATAGCGTTTATATACGCGGTATGTAATTTTATTTGGTGGATAATTAATACGCCAATCATTCCAACATGGGATTCAGCCGTACATTTCAATAATATTCTTGAAAAAGGTTATATTTTTTACAATGCTCCTTTAATAACATGGATAATGAAAGGAATGTTTTATATATTCGGCAAAGAGTATTACGATTTGATAGTGATATTTGTAAATTATGTATTTTTTTTAATACCGTTGTATTTTATATACAAGATAGGAACGGAATTAAAAGACAAAGAGACGGGAAATATAGCGATGATATTGTTTGCGCTTGTTCCGGCAATATACGGGATGACCCGAGAGTACGGACATCAGGATTATCATATAGTAGCGGGAATAACGTTTAACATATACTGTTTGATAAAGACAGATTATTTTAGGAATAGGAAATGGAGCATATGGTACGGGATATCGGTTGGTTTAGGATTAATGATAAAAGACGCGTTTTTGGCGTATTTTTTTGTACCGTTTATGTATATAGTTATAATGGGATTAAAAGAGAAGGCGGGTAGAGAAAAAATAATCAATATTTTTATTTCTATAATATTAGGCAGTTTGATAGCCGGCTGGCATTATTTCAGATGGACTATAATACACAAAATCTTACATGAACCCGTAAAAGAGACACTTCCAATATTTGAGTTTGACAGTTTAAGGGTAACGACGATCGGATTATGGGAAGATTCGTTATCGCTGCCTATATTTATAATATTTGTAATAGGCTTAATATATTTTATTTGGAAGTATAAAGGGAAATATAAAAATGTAATTTTATTATGGTTTTTTGTTCCCTGGCTTATAATAATGCTGATGCCGCACCGTAAATTACCGGAATACGGAGCGGGTTTTATCCCTGCGATGATATTAATCGGAGCTGTTTTTATATCCTGTATAGATAAGAGTTATATAAAGAAAACATTGATATTATTTTTAATAGTTATAGGACTGTTGCAGTATGTTGATTTTTCATATAACTTGCAAAAAATTAAGTTTTTTTATTTTCAAATAAAACACAATAATAACAAAATACATTATTTTAGATACAAAG
>Ga0302245_1001800_pt1 | contig 13375 bp, 8 predicted proteins | sample AAG_UR_Thr_MG_FD_193512 | JGI IMG/M metagenome (GOLD analysis project Ga0302245, IMG submission 193512) | Enriched activated sludge microbial communities from anaerobic digester in WTTP, New Holstein, Wisconsin, United States - AAG_UR_Thr | ecosystem: Engineered > Bioreactor > Anaerobic >... | reverse complement strand
GGCGCCTTTCTTCAGGGATTCCAGCCCCGATTCCAGATCGTTCAGGGCGGTGAGCATGACCACCGGACTGTGGGGCCGCAGCAGCTTCAGCCTGGGCAGGGCCTCGAGACCGGTCATCTCGGGCATTCGGATGTCCAGCAGCATGCAGTCAGGATTGACGGCCGGGTCGGAAAGGAGCTCCACCGCTTCCCGTCCGTTCCGGCACACCCGCACCCGGAAGCCCGACGATTCCAGACCCAGGTTCAGAACCTTCTGCATCGCCGGATCGTCATCGACGACCAGGATCATCCTGCCCGGTTCAGCTCCGACCATCGGCGCGTCTCCTCCCGAAGCCCAGGAGAAAGGGAACCCGGGACCGGTAGCCCTGATAATTTTCGAAAAACCGGGGGAAATAATAGACATCCTGGACAAGAACCAGCAGGAAGTCCAGGATGACCAGGCATGCCGCAAAGGGAAGCCCTCCGCCCCGCCGCGCCAGGAGAAGCCCCCCCATGAGACCGACGAACCACAGAAAGCCGGGGTGGCGGGAGAAACCGTAGGTTCCCCCGGTGAGGGCCGTGCGGGCCCCCAGGCCGCGCTTTTTTTGCGCTCTGGGGATTTCGATGAAAACCGAATACAGGAGAAGAGCGCCGAAGACGAGGCTGATCAGGACCCCGGCGGCGGCCTGAAGATCCGGGGTCGCCGCCTCCCGGACTCCGGGCGCGGCGAACCCGGCTATCGATCCCGCCACCAGAAGGTACCCCGCCAGGGCGGACGGCTCCGCCCCCTTCAGGGTTCGGAGCCGGAGGAAATCGGAAAGGAAAAGGGCGGCGAATCCCGCCGTCGCGATGAAGCAAAGTGGCATACTATACAACAATATGATATATTATCTAGAAAATTTCCATTTCTTCGACCGGAAAAGGATATTTCATGATTCTGGATTTTACGACGATCATTCCCGCTGTGTCGTTCATGATCTACATCCCCTTCATCGTTTTCGGCCTGTACCATCGGATACGGGAAGCGGTGAGCAGGCCCTTTCTGCTGTACATGTCCTCCATGGCCCTGTGGAGCCTCGGGTCATTCATGATGCATGCCGACACCGGTCTGGCCTCTCCCCTTCTCTGGAACCGGGTCATGCTGGTGGGCCTCCTGGCAGGACCCATCCTGATCTTCTACACCCTGCACGAGCTTTCCAACTTCAAACGCCGGGGCTATAAATACTTCCTCTACGCCGGCGGCGTCCTGTACATCCTGCTCCAGTACCTGAACTGGAGCGGCGCCATCGTTCCCCGGGCGGGTTTCCGGAACGGGGAGTTTTTCTACTCCCTGGGCCGGGGGGCCCCTCTGGCCTACTCGCTCTGCTACTTCTACCTCATTCTGGCGATTCTGCTGGTGCTCCGGGAGCTGCGGAAGAGCGCCAACATTTTTTCCCGAAGGACCCTGCGGCTGGTCATCGTCGGGGCCCTTTTCCTGCTGTTGGGAGTCCTGGCCAATCTCTACGAGCCTCTGGGGCGCTACCCCATCGATCTCCTGGCGGCCACCATCAACGCCGCCATCCTGTTCTACGCGGTGTACAAATACCGGCTGGTCAACTACTCCGTTTCGGTGTTGAAGATCCTCCTCTTCGTCTTCCTGTCCGTTTTGAGCGGAGTGGTGTTTTTTTTCGTCTTCCAGCTCACCTTCCGTTACAACCAGGATATCAGCTCCTACGGCCTCCTTCTGACCGCTATCCTGATGGGTTTCACCGCCGCCTTCATCTTCCACCCTCTGCGGCTGACGGCCCAGGCGGCCCTGGAAAAACTCTATACGGGAAAACGGTTCGTCCATTACAAGGGGCTCAGGAAGTTTTCGGAGGGCCTGGCCTCCATCGTGGACCTGGAAGCCCTGGGCGAGCTGACCGTGGACAAGGTGGTGGAGACCTTCACCATCGACTGGGCCTGCATGCTTTCGCTGGATTACGCGACCCGAAGCTACCGGCTCATCGCGGCGCGGAATCTTCCGCTGGGGGACGAGGTCGTAAACGGCCGGAACCCGGACATATGCCTCTCCCGAAACAACGAGCTGATAAAAAAATACTCCCCTGCCCGGGCGCTGGAGGGGAGCAGGATTTTCTTCACCCACCGGTCGGAGGGCTCTCCGGTGATATTTGAGGGGGAGGGGCGGAACTACGCGCTCCAGCCCAGCCTCATCGTGCCCCTCCGGTTCAAGGACAGGCTCAATGGTCTCATCGTTCTGGGAAACCCCCTGGACAAGGACTATTTCAACCAGGCGGAAACGGAGACCCTGGAAATCCTCGCCGGCCAGTGCTCGGTGGCGGTGGAAAACGCCATCTCCTTCGAGCGGCTCAGGCGCCAGCAGAAGCGTCTGCAGGACCTGAACAAGGAACTCATCCTGAGCCGCAACAAGCTGGAGGCCTTCTTCGACGGGATTTCCACCCCCATCGCCATCATCGACATCAACTACAACATCATCACCGCCAACATCGCGGCGAAAAGATACTTCAGCGCCGCCTCCTTCGAGGACCTGGTGGGCAGCAAATGTTATAAAATGTTCTTCCACCGGGACCGTCCCTGCCTGGAATGCATGGCCCAGGACTGCCTGCACACCAATCTGACCTTCAGTTCCGAGAAGAAGGACGAAAAAAGCCTGCTGACCTTTTCGATCCAGTTCTACCCCATCCCCGTCCCCCAGGGGTCGGACAGGATCTTCCTGGAATTCTTCCAGGACATCACCCAGCAGAAAACGCTGCAGGAGGAACTGATCCAATCGGAGAAGCTGGCGGGGATCGGGACCCTGGTCTCCGGCATCGCCCATGAGATAAACAACCCGCTGGGCGGCATCCTGGGCACCGCCGACCTGATCCTGAGCGCTCCCCCCGGGGAAGACCCCCATATCACGGGCTATGTGGAGGACATCATCCGGTACGCCCAGAACGCTGCGGACGTGATCCGGGAACTGATGGTCTACTCCCGCAAGGACCGTCCGCAGATCGAAGCCGTCAAAATCCCGGAGCTGGTGGAAACGGCGCTGAAAATGGCCCAGCGGGGAATGGACTTCAAGCAGATCCGGGTGGCCCGGGATTTCGACGAGTGCCCCCCCCTGGAAGCGAACCGGACGGAGCTCCAGCAGGTCTTTCTGAACCTCATCATCAACGCGGTCCAGGCCATGGATACCCGGGGAGAGCTGTCCCTGAAGATCAAAAACCGGAGTCCGGGAATCGTCATCTCCGTATCCGATACCGGGAAGGGGATCGTCGCGGAGGATCAGGACAAGATTTTCAACCCCTTCTACACCACCAAGGACCCCGGAGCCGGCACCGGATTGGGGCTCAGCATCGTGCATCAGATCGTGACCAAGCTGGGAGGCCGCATAAGTTTCGAAAGCCGGATAGGCCGGGGAAGCTCCTTCATGGTCCATCTGCCGGTGACGGGTGAGGATTCCACCCGGATCCGTTTCGTCCACAACGGGTCCCGGCAACAGAAGGACGACACTTTCTACCTGCAGAGGAAGGTTCTGGTGGGTGAGAAGGGGTACATGGAGGAGACCATCCACCGCAAGGAGGACGAATGGGCCTTCCATGTCATCGCCTACAAGGGAATCCAGCCTGTGGGGACGGTGTCCTGCATCAGCCGGGAGAGCATGGGGTATCTTCCACTGGAAAACAATTTCGACATCACCTCCCACCTGAACGGCAAACCGGCGGCGGAAATCGACCGGCTCGCGGTCCTGAAGGAGGAGAGGGGCAGCATGGTTCCCCTGGGGCTCATGACCCTGGCCTATATCTTCGCCAAGGCCAAGGGAGCGGAAAAAATATTCCTCGATGTCTTCGCCGACGAGAAGAAGCACATCAAGATGTACGAGAAGCTGGGTTTCCAGGTGATCGGTGAATACAGCGCCCCCCTGCCGGTGACGGTGATGATGCTGGACCACAAGTCGGATTACGAAAAGACCGAGAGGATGAACTCCTTTGTACGGCCCTTCCTTTCCCGGCTGGAAACCCGTCTGGAGTTCGAAGGGGCCGCCGGTGATCTGATGTTCGCCGCCATCCGGGCGATGAATCCGGAGGGCAACGGCCGGGAAAACGGACAATGAGGCTTCCGCCTTTCGATCAGGACCACTGAAGGGGTAAAAACATGGAAATCACGCTCTATTCCCGGGGAGCCGCCCGGGAGGTAACCGGATCCCGGCACTTCCTGAAGGTGAACGGGGAAACCATTCAGATCGACTGCGGCGCTTTTCAGGGCCGGAGGAAGGAGACGGAGGACAAGAACCGCGCCCATTTTCAGGATGCCGGATCCGTCTCCGCCATGGTGCTCACCCACGGGCATTACGACCATAGCGGCCTCATCCCCCTGCTGGTCAAGAAGGGATTCGACGGCAACATCTATTCCACCCCCGCCACCCGGGACATCGCGTCGCTGATCATGATGGATTCGGCGCGGATCCAGGCCCGGGACAGGGAGTACCTGTCCAAGCAGGCGGCGAAGCGGGGGGAGAAGTTCTCCTGGGAACCCCTCTTTACCGAAAACGACGTGGTCCAGGCGGTCCACCGTTTCGTCACCGCCTCCTATCGCCGGCCCTTCCCCGTGCTGTCCGGAGTCACCTGCGAGTTCTACGACGCCGGACACATCCTCGGTTCGGCGCTGGCGGTTTTTGACGTCAAAAACGGCGACCGGCCCACCCGGATCGTTTTTTCCGGCGACCTGGGGCGGAAGAACAAGCCCATCATCCGGGACCCCCAGCCGGTCCCGGCGCCGGACTATCTGGTTCTGGAGAGCACCTACGGCGACCGTCTCCATGAAAACTCCGGAGGGGCCATGGACAAACTGGCGGCCATCGTCAACGCCGCCGTGGACCGGGGGGGGAAAATCATCATCCCCGCCTTCGCGGTGGAGAGAACCCAGGAACTGGTCTACTACTTTCATCTTCTGGTGGACCAGCACCGGATTCCGGACATTCCCATTTACGTGGATTCGCCCATGGCCACCAACGCGACGACCATCTTCCAGGTGCACCCGGAATGCTACGACGAAGAGATCCACCAGGCCTTCCTGAAGCACCACAAGAACCCCTTCGGCTTCAACAGCCTCCGCTATGTGATGAGCGTGCAGGAGTCGAAGGAGTTGAACAAACTCCGGGAGCCGGCGGTGATCATCTCCGCCGACGGCATGTGCGAAGCCGGCCGGATACTGCATCATCTGGCCAACAACATCCAGGACCCCCGGAACACCATCCTCATCGTGGGGTACATGGCGGAGCATACCCTGGGCCGCCGGATCAAGGACGGCGCCCCGGAGGTGAGGATTCTGGGGAGTCAGTACCAGGTGCGGGCCCGGGTGGAGGAGCTGTCGGTTTTCAGCGCCCACGCGGACTACCGGGAGATGGGCGATTATCTCAAGAGCCTGGATCTGTCCCGTCTGAAAGAAATTTTTCTGGTCCACGGGGAGGGGGAGGCGCTCTTCAAGTTCCGCACATACCTCCTGGACATGGGCGTCCCGGCGGTGCGGATCGTGGAGCCCGGGGAACGGTATGTTCTGCGGTCCTGAGGCCCGCCAGGCCGCGGGCAGTCCCCTTTCCCGGCACCCGCCGGGTGGAGCGGCGCAGACCTCCCCCGGGGCTGCCTCCCGGATCGGGGGGCGGGCCCAAGTTTCCTGAAGCGGGCCCGGGCTCCCGGTGGAGAGTCAGGCTTTCATCAGTGACGCCCGGGTTTCCTGAAGCGGACCCGGGCTCCCGGTGGAGAGTCAGGCTTTCATCAGTTACGCCCGGGTTTCCTGAAGCGGGCCCGGGCCCCGGAAGAAAGTCGTCAGCAGTGAGGACCGGGGCCCCCGGAAGGGGCCCCGACGCCGTCAGGCGTTGTAAACGCCGGCGGACACGTTTCCGCCGGTGCCGGTCCAGTTGGTGTGGAAGAACTTGCCCCGGGGCTTGTCCACCCGCTCGTAGGTGTGGGCCCCGAAATAGTCCCGCTGGGCCTGCAGGAGATTGGCGGGGAGCCTCTCGCTGCGGTAGCCGTCGTAGAATGCCAGGGCGGTGGAGAAGGCCGGCATGGGGATACCGTTGAGCGCCGCCGTGGCGACCACACGCCTCCAGGAGGCTTCGCTCTTCTTCAGAATCTTCATGAAGTAGTCGTCCAGCATCAGATTGTGGAGTTTCCTGTTCCGGTCGAAGGCTTCCTTGATCCGGCCCAGGAAGACGCTGCGGATGATGCAGCCTCCCCGCCACATCAGCGCGATGCCGCCGTAGTTCAGGTTCCAGCCATGCTCCTTGGCCGCCTCCCGCATCAGCATGTAACCCTGGGCGTAGGAGACGATCTTGGAGGCCAGAAGGGCTTTGCGGATATCCTCGACGAAGGCGTCCTTGTCGCCCTCGAAACGCGGCTTCACCCCTTTCAGAATTTTCGACGCGTTGACCCGCTCGTCCTTCAGGGCGGAGAGGAAGCGGGAGTAGACCGCCTCCCCCATCAGCGTGGTGGGGACTCCCGTGTCCATGGAACTGATGACGGTCCATTTGCCCGTGCCCTTCTGTCCGGCGGAGTCCAGGATTTTGTCCACCAGGGGCTTTTTATCATCGTCCCTGGCGGCCAGAATGTCCCGGGTTATTTCGATGAGATAGCTGTCCAGCTCGCCCTTGTTCCACTCCGCGAAAATCTTGTGCATTGCCGGGGGCTTCAGCTTGAGAAGGCGGCCCATCATGTCGTAGGCCTCGCAGATCAGCTGCATGTCGCCGTACTCAATGCCGTTGTGGACCATTTTGACGAAGTGGCCCGCGCCGTCCTCCCCCACCCAGTCGCAGCAGGGCTCCCCTTCGGGGGTCTTGGCGCTGATGGCCTGGAAGATCTTCTTCACCAGGGGCCAGGCCTTGGGGTTCCCCCCGGGCATGATGGAGGGGCCGTGGCGCGCCCCCTCTTCCCCCCCGGACACGCCGGTGCCGATGTAGAGGAGTCCCTTCTCGGCCAGGCTCGCGGTGCGGCGGATGGTGTCGGGAAAGTGGGAGTTGCCCCCGTCGATGATGAGATCCCCCGGCTCCAGATGGGGAAGGAGCATGTCGATGAACTCGTCCACCGCCGCGCCGGCCTTGACCATCAGCATGATCTTCCGGGGCCTGGCCAGAAGGGCGACGAACTCCCGGGGCGACTTGGCTCCGTAGATGGTCTGCCTGCCCTTCGCCGCGTCGGCGAGGAAATCGTCCACCTTGGAAACGGTCCTGTTGTAGACCGCCACGCTGTAGCCCTTGTCGTTCATGTTCAGAACCAGGTTCTGGCCCATGACTGCCAGGCCGACCAGACCGATATCCGCTTTCTGACTCATAACCGTTCTCCTTGATATGTGTTCTTTCTCCGCCCCTTTCATTCCGGGACGGACGGCCCCTGACTGCCGAACTTCTTTTCCCAGGCCCAGAGCCCCACGGCGGGGTTGGAAATGAAGTATACCCTCTCGCCGTCGGGCATGGTGTTGTAGCCCTCTGTGAGTTTCTCCGGATTGTATCTCTTCATCATGCCGCCGATGTCCTCGCAGTCGAAGCCGACGCCCTCGATTTCCGACCGGGAGACCCCTCCGGGACAGTAGACGATCCGGAAACGCCCCTCCGAGGAGCCGTGGATCAGATGGGCGGCGGCGGAGAGATTCTCCCGGAGATCCTGGTTCTTCTCCACCGCGGCGAGGGTCGCCGGCGTGCCCCGGTAGCCGTAGCGGCGTATGAGGCCGTCGATGGTCTTGTCTTCCCCGAACTCCCGCAGGCCCGGGGCCAGCACCACCAGCTCCCCCTCATCGACGATGGCCATCCGGGTGCGGTAAATGCTCTTGTTGCCCAGCCAGGTGCTGCGGTACTCCATGGGGTCCAGGTAGACCACCACCTTGGACAGGGGCTCCCGGAGCAGGGTGATGTTGACCTTCGCCGACAGGTCCGCCGCCAGGCCGTAGCATTCCTCGTCGTCCCCGGCGTAGAGCCCCCGGAGAGCCAGGCTCCCGTCTTCCCGGCGGGACAGGACGGTGAGGATGTACAGGATGGGCAGGCTCCCCGCGAACTCCCGGGAGGCGTAATTCAGCACGTCCCGGACGGGGGTGTTCCGGCGGCCCATGATCCTTTCCATCCCGAAGACCGCCCCCAGGTAATGGCTCTTGTTGATCCCTTCCACGCCGCCGGCGCCGACGAAGATATTCTTGTTGTGGTTGGCCATGCCGATGACCTCATGGGGCACCACCTGCCCCGGAGACAGGATGAGGTCATGCCCCCCTTCGGCCAGAAGACGGTTGACCTGGGCCGGCCAGTCGTAGGAGACCGCCCCCCCGGAGACCCGTCGCACGTACTCCGCAGGGACCCTCCCCAGGGTGATCAGGTCCTTCCTCCAGTCGTGGACCCGGAACAGGGACGGGGGGGTGTCGCCGAACATGGCGGCGATCTCTTGCCCCGTCAGCGGAACATGGGTGCCCAGCGCGGGAAGGATGTGGGTGAGCCTCTTCCCGTAGTAGCGCCAGGCGACATTGGTGATTTCTCCCGCCCGGGAATGAAAACGGGTGACATCCGGCGGAACCGCCAGCACCTTTTTCCGGGACCCGATCCGGTCGAAAACCTGGGTCAGGGCCTCTTCCATCTCCTGGCGGGAAATATCCTCCCTTTCAGACCCCCGGGCGTAGTACAGCATGGGCTACTTCTGCCAGGGGGCTTTTTCGGGCAGGGACTTCTTGAACTCCTTCAGCAGGGACTTCTGATAGGCCCCGTCGAACTGCAGGGAGAAGAACTTTTCCAGCCCCTCGTCATGAAATCGTTTCCAGGACTCGTCCTCCCTGCCGGGGATGATGGGGAAAAAGAGGGCATTCACGGCGTTGGCGGCCTTCAGGTCTCCCGGAGCGTCGCCGATCATCAGGATTCTGTTCCGGGGGTACTTCCCGTCCGCGGCGAGGGTGAGATGCTCCGACTTGGTGCCCAGTTCCTGCCCCGCGATGATCCTGACGTATTTGTCGATCCCCAGCTCCGCCCACTCCCGGATCAGGGCTTCCTGGGGGGTCTGGGACACCACGATGACATCCGCATTTTTGACCATTTTTTTCAGGCTTTCCCGGAAGAGCGGGAAGGGGGGAACGTCCCGGACGATCTTCTCCACCGCCTCGTTCACATCCAGAGACCAGCGGTAGACCCGCTGCAGTTCCGGGTCCCCGGTCCTTTCCACCTCCGCCTTCAGCGCGGGGTTGCCCAGTTTTGTCTCTTTCTTCGCCCAGGCCTCGAGTTTCTTGAGCTTCGGAATCTTCGCCCCCCGCTTCCTGACATCCTCCCGGTCCCGAAGAAGGTCCAGAGCCTTGACCACCGCGTGGAAACGGTTGCATCCCCGGTCCTGGGAGTAGAGGTTGACGAAATCCCAGGCTTCCCGGGCGTATTTGGAAACACTCTGCAGGCCGAAGTTGTTGATGAAGGCGGGGCAGAAGCACTCCTTGTGCTTGGTCTCCATGGAATCGAAAACGCAGCCGTCGGAGTCGATGCCTATGAAAAACTCCTTCTTCGGTTTGAGGTCCTTCAAGTCTTGGGGTGTGCTCATGGTACGATCCTTTCTCGGTATTTTCGGTAAAAAAATTTGTACCATGAAAACCGCCGGCCGTCAAGGAAAGTCCAATGGAAGAGGGTGGATCGCTCCGCCCCGGTCCGGGTTCACTTCGGGTTCACTTCGGGCTCACTTCGGGTTCACCGCGGTTTCACCGCGGTGAGGGAACGGCGGGGTTGATCACCCGCCGGATCGCCGTTCCGCCTAACCGCCGATGTGGAGGGCCAGATTTTTCGACGCCAGGATCCCCAGAACCGCTTCCAGCCGCGTCCGAAGATCGCCGCCGTCCGTCCCGGAGTCTTCGACCCCGGGAGCCTCCGCCATGGGGTCGGTCTTTCCCAGAAGGCGGTACTTGCCGGAGCCGTAGCGGTGAAAGGGAAGCAGATGCATCCGCCTCACTCCGGCCCGGGCGGCGATGTCCGCAATGTCCGCCAATTCTTCCGGCGAATCGTTGAAGCCCGGGACCACCGGCGTCCGGACGATGATGCGGTCCTCCCCGCCGCCGGCAGGGTCGCCGCCCGCAAGGGCCCGGGACAGGCGCCGCAGGTTCTCCAGGATGAGCCGGTTGTCCTCACCGATGAACCTCCGGTGCTTCTCCGGGTCGGCGTGCTTGATGTCGAAGAGGTAAAGGTCCACGTGGGGAAGGACCCGGAGGAAGCTGTCCCAGGGGACATGCCCCGCCGTCTCCACCGCCGTGTGCAGCCCCGCGGCCTTGGCCCGGCGCAGAATGGCCGCCGCAAAATCCCGCTGGGCCAGGGGCTCGCCCCCGCTCAGGGTGAGCCCGCCCCCGGACCTCCGGAAAAAGATCTCGTCCTTCAGGACCTCCTCCACCAGTTCGGCGGCTCCGGCCCTCCAGCCCTCCATGACCCGGGCCTCGGCATAGCAGACCTCGGCGCAGAGCCCGCAGGCGGCGCAGAGCTCCCGGAGGAAAACCAGGGATTCCCCCTCCCGGCGGATGGCCTTCTCAGGGCAGACCTGGAGGCAGGCTCCGCAGCCGATGCATTTCTCCGGGTTGTAGGCCAATTCCCGGGCGAAATCCTGGGACTCGGGGTTGCAGCACCAGCGGCAGGCCAGGGGGCAGCCCTTCAGAAAGACGATGGTCCGGATTCCCGGCCCGTCGTGCACCGAATGCCGCTGGATGTTGAAGACGATCCCCTCCTCGCCGCTCATGGGATCACTCATAGGGACATCTGCTCGGTGCGGTTTATGATGTCGTCCTGCAGTTCCTTCTCCAGGGCGGTGAAGTAGGCGCTGTAACCCGCCACCCGGATAACCAGGCCGCGGTGCTTCTCCGGGTCCCTCTGGGCCTCCCGCAGGGCATCGGTGGTCACCACATTGTACTGACACTCCCAGCCCCCCAGATCCACGAAGGAGCGCATGAAGTCCGCGAAGAGCTCCACCTTCCCCTCCCCGGCGAAAATGGAGGGGTGAAACCGCTGGTTCAGCACACAGCCGTGGGGAACCCGCCAGTTCTCCAGCTTCCCCACCGAGCGGGCCACCGCCGTGGCCCCCCGGCGGTCCATGCCGTGGTTCGGGGAGATCCCGCCGTCGTTCAAAGGCTCCCCCGCCCGCCGGCCGTCGGGAGTGGCTGCGGTCTTGAGCCCGTAGGGAATGTTCGCCGACAGGTAGTACAGACCCCCGACGAAGGGCCCTCCCCGGACGTTGGTGTGCCTCCGCAGTTCATCGCAGAATGCCCGCAGAACCAGGTTGGACATCTCGTCCGCCTCGTCCATGTCGTTTCCGAACTTGGGCGCCCTGTTGGCCAGCATGAGACGCAGGGGCTCCCGCCCGACGAAGTTCGTCCGCAGCGCCTCCAGAAGCTCCTCCATGGATATCTTCCTGTCCCGGAAAACCAGCTTCCGCAGCGCCGCCAGCGAATCCCCCACGGTGATGGGGCCCACCCCCAAAGGGGAAGTGGTGTTGTAGACCGCCCCGCCCCGGTTGAAATCCACCCCCTTTTCCAGGCAGCCTTTCACCGCCACCGAATACAGGGGGAGCGGCGCTTCGTCGCCGTGGAAGGTGTCGATGATGTTGTCGTACCGCACCAGGTGACCGACGAAGTGGCGGACCTGGTTCTCGAAGGCCAGGGCCAGCTCGTCGAAGGAGGAGAATGAGGCGGGGGCTCCGGTCCGAGGACCCATGGTTCTGCCCGTCAGCATGCAGACCCCGTCGTTCAGCGCCAGCTCCAGGCACTTGGCCAGGTTCAGGTGCCCCGAGTTCCCCCAGCTGTTGGTCTTGCCCTGGATGACCGCCTCGCTGCAGCCCAGGAGGCTGAAGTCCCAGGCGTCCCCGGCGGGGATGCCGATGCCCCGCATGGATCGGGTGATGACCTCGTCTCCGAAGATCTTGATCTTGTTGATCCCCGCCTGGACGTTCCGGGCTACCCGGCGCAGGAACTCGTCGGGGGAGCCGGAATGGATCCGCACCGCGATGTCCGGCTGAACCAGACCCACATCCCGGTCGGCGTCCAGGATGAGGCGGGACAGCTCGTTGACGGCGTCTCCGCCGTTTTCGTCCACCCCGCCGATGGTGATGCACTGGCCGTGGGCGGGGCCCTGCAGGAAACGGGTGGCCTGATTGGAGTAGATCTTGTCGATCTCGTTGAGCTTGAGATAGAAGCACTCCAGAAGCTCCATGGCCTCCGCCTCGGACAGGGCGCCGGAGGCTATGTCCCGACGGTAGTGATCGATGAGGGTCCGGTCCAGACGGCCCAGACTGATGGCCAGACCGTTGGCCTCCAGCTGAAGGGCCACCTGGATGAAGTAGACGAACTGCAGGGCCTCCCGGAAATCCCGGGCCGGCTCCCCCGGAACCCGGCGGCAGGTGCGGGCGATCAGCCGAAGCTCCCGGCGGCGGCGCTCATCCTCCTCCGAGGAGCCCAGGCCGGCCATGACGCTTTCCGCCAGTTCCGCGTAGCGGCCGGCGAAAGAAACCAGCGCCGCGGAGACGATCTCGCAGGCCTGGTAAAAATCCCTCTTTTCCCCGTGATCCTCCAGGGCGGGATCCAGGGCTTCCCGGGCGGCGCGGCAGTCCGCGGCCACGATCCGGAGCCCTGTGGCCAGGAGTTCCGGGTAATTCGGGGAAATATGACCGGGACCGGACATGGTGTAGTTCTCGTTGACCAGAACACCGTGGGCCAGGACCTCCTTCAGGTCCTCCGGAACGGCGTCGAGGATCCTGTCCCGGAGGCAGCGCCCCTCCCAGAAGGGGATGATCTCCCGCAGGGTCTTTTTCTGTTCTTCGGTGATGAAGAAGCGGTCCCCCTTGCGGGTCATGAAGTCGTCCATCTGGTCCCGGATCCAGTCCACCGCGTACTCGGGGAAAAGCGGGACGCCTCGGCGGTTCCGGTTCTGATTTCCCACGATGAGCTCGTCGGGCCGTATGTCGATGCACATCCGCGACAGGAGGTCTTCCAGGGCCCGGGCCCGCCGGAGGATGGGAGAAAGATGCCGGTTCCGCCGGTGGCTTTCGGTCACGATGACGGCCCGTTCGGTGTCCACCTGCCGGGGGCTGTCCAGAAAGGCCTGCTTCAATCGGGCTATTCTCGGGTTCATACCCGGGATGATACCGCCGATGCCGCTCCCTGTCCAGCGACGGGGACCCGCCGGGGTCTGAAAAATCCTTCCATAGTCTGGATTTTTTCCCTCCCATCGGGTAGATTTTCCTCATGTCGAAAAAGTTCCTCGGCGCCCACGTCCCCGCCATCGGAGGGGTGCAGAACACGCCTCTGGTGGCACGGTCCATAGGAGCCGAGGCCTTCGCCCTGTTCACCAAGAACCAGCGCCGATGGGAGGGGGCTCCGCTCACCGAGGAAGGCATCGGGGAGTTCAAGGAGAACCTCGCCTCTTCGGGCATCCCCCCGGA
>Ga0302245_1001781_pt1 | contig 13468 bp, 8 predicted proteins | sample AAG_UR_Thr_MG_FD_193512 | JGI IMG/M metagenome (GOLD analysis project Ga0302245, IMG submission 193512) | Enriched activated sludge microbial communities from anaerobic digester in WTTP, New Holstein, Wisconsin, United States - AAG_UR_Thr | ecosystem: Engineered > Bioreactor > Anaerobic >... | reverse complement strand
ACGGATTAGTTCAGGCCACAGCCAAAAGCGTCGCCCGCACCATCGGCTCCTCCGTCGGACGGGAAATCGTCCGCGGTGTCCTGGGGTCTCTGCTGGGCGGCAGACGCCGCAAATAATTTCTTCAATAAATATCCATACCCAAAGTGCGCGGCCCTGTTCAGCTCCCCGGAGGAGCCGGGGACGCACCGAATGAAACAAAAAACCACCTCGCCACCGGCAACGAAGAGTCAAAAGGCAGCACAATTGCTTCGCCCCGGCAGCGGGAAATTTCCCCGGAGAATCTTAAAATACTCCGGTTTTCACTATTCACAATCATTGTCTCATCGGCAGATTCCGGCAACTCCAAATTTAATTCGTTTGACAAATAAGACATAATTTCGTAATTAACAACATATTTAATGATTATGCTTACTTAAGCATATGTTAGTGTAAACATAGACTCTGGACAGGAGAAATAAAAAATGAGCGATACTTTTATTCTAAACGGAAAAGAGACGCCGTTTACGCCGGGACAGACAATCCTGGACGCGGCGCGCAATGGAGGGATCGAGATTCCCACCCTCTGTTTTTTGAAGGGCTCGACGCCGACCGGCGCCTGCCGTGTTTGCTGCGTCGAGGTAAAAGGCGCGCGATCGCTGATGGCTGCCTGTTCCACGCCGGTTACACCAGGTATGGAAGTGACAACCGACAGCGAATTTGTTCATCGCGCCCGGAAAATGAACATCGAATTGCTGCTGGCGAGCGGCAGACATAATTGTCTGGTATGTGAATCCAACGGCAATTGCCGTCTGCAGGATCTGGCTTACTACTATAAAATAACCGAATTGCAGTTTGAAGAAAAAGAGTTCAAAAATATCTACCCCACGGAAGATGTAAATCCGTTCATCGTCCGTGATTTCAGCCGCTGCATTCTTTGCGGCCGTTGTGTTCAGGCCTGCAACGAAGTCGTCGTCAACCGCGCCATCTCCCAGGGCTATCGCGGCGGTAGGAGCAAGGTTGTCACCGGCGGTGATTTGCCCTACAATGAAAGTGAATGCGTTTTTTGCGGACAGTGTGTTCAGGTGTGCCCCACCGGTGCGCTTACGGAAAAGAAAGCCAAAGGATTGGGCCGTCCCTGGGAAACACAAAAAATTCGTACAACCTGCCCTTACTGTGGCGTCGGCTGCCAGCAGTTGCTGCACGTAAAAGACGGCAGGATAGTAAAAGTGACCGCCGTCGAAGACGCCGAGCCGAATCAGGGCAGACTGTGTGTGAAAGGCCGTTTCGCCTACGACTTCATTTATTCCGAAGAGCGGCTCAAAACACCGCTGATTCGTCAGGCCAACGGCGAGTTTAAGGAGGCCTCCTGGGATGAAGCCCTCGATCTGGTAGCCGATAAATTCAAGGCGATAATTCAAAAAGACGGGCCGGATGCCATTGCCGGCGTCAGCTGCGCCCGCAGTATCAATGAAGATTCCTATCAGATGCAAAAACTTTTCCGCGCAGTAATCGGTACGAATAATATCGATCATTGCGCGCGTACCTGACACGCCCCCACCGTCGCCGGTCTGGCGACTTCTTTTGGTTCGGGCGCAATGACCAACTCTTTTGCCGATTACAAGAAAGCAAAAATGTTTATTTTGGTTGGCACCAATATGACTGAAGCACATCCGGTAGCCGCAACTTTTGTTAAAGATGCGGCTCTGGCCGGCGCCAAATTAATCGTCATTGATCCACGACGTACCGATCTTGTGGATTTTGCGGACATTCATGTACCGCTTAAAGTCGGCTCCGACGTGGCGCTGATCAATGCTTTGATGAATGTGTTGATCGCTGAAAATCTCTACGATAAAAAATATGTAGATACCTGTACGACAGGATTTGAAGAATTAAAAAATAAAGTAATGGAGTATCCCCCGGAACGTGCAGCCGAAATCACCGGCATTCCCGCCGATACTATTCGCGAACTGGCGCGCACGATGGCATCGATCAAACCGGCAATGCTGATGTACACACTGGGCATCACCGAGCATATCTGCGGCGTGAATAATGTCATGTCCTGCGCCAATCTCCAGATGCTTTTAGGCAACGTCGGCTTTGAATGCGGCGGCGTCAATCCGCAGCGCGGTCAGAACAACGTTCAGGGCGCCTGTGACATGGGCGCACTGCCCAATGTTTTCCCGGGCTACCAGAGAGTAGACAATCCGGATGTACGGGCGAAATTTATGAAGGCATGGAATGTCCAGTCTCTGCCCGACAAACCAGGCATGATGATGCCCACGATGATGAAAAATCTGACCACCGGAAAAGTCAAAGCCTTTTATGTTTTTGGCGAGAACCTGGCCAACACCGAGCCGGATATTCATCATGTTGAACATGAACTGCAATCGGCGGAGTTCCTGGTCTGCCAGGATATTTTCCCGACGGAGACAACACGCTTTGCTCATGTCATTCTGCCGGCCGCCGCCTGGAGTGAAAATGACGGCACCTTCGCCAGCTCCGAACGGCGTGTCAACCGTGTACGCACAGCGAGCGTACCGCCCGGTGATGCCAAACCCAACTGGTGGATCTTCAAGGAAATAGCCAGGCGGATGGGGCACAACTGGGAATCCAACAGCGCTCAGGAAATCTGGGATAATGAACTGTCCGTGCTGGCGCCTTCCATGGCGGGAATTAAATATTACCGCCTGGAAAACGACGGACTCCAATGGCCGTGCCCCACTGAAGATCATCCGGGCACACCGACCCTGCACAAAGACGGAAAATTCACCTGCGGTCTGGGTGTACTCAAAGCAATAGATTACATACCTCCGGCGGAAGTTCCGGACGAAGAATATCCGCTGGTGCTTTCCACCGGACGCCGTCTGTATCATTATCATACCAGAACGCAGACAGGGCGCTGCGAGGGTATCAATGATATTCTTGGTGAAGAGACAGCCGATATCTCCGCAGCTGATGCCGAAACCAAAGGAATTGTCGACGGAGAAAAGATTTCCGTGAAATCGCGACGCGGTGAAGTAGTCGTGAAGGCCCGCATAACCAAAGAGGTGCCGCCGGGCCTGGTCTGGATGGCTTTCCATTTCCGGGAAGCCTGCGCCAACTGGCTGACCAATCCGGTTTATGATCCAATAACCCAAACGGCGGAATACAAAGCTTGCGCCGTGAGGATTGATAAGCTGAAATAAGAAAAGTTCAATTTCCCCCCTGAACACTCAGGGGGGAAATTAAGTATATCCCTCCAACTCCTACCTTTGATCATTTTCTCAATCGAAAAAGACCGACTTGACATAATCTTCAGTACTGGTGTAAAAACAACCCAGGTGATGGAGTTCACCTTATAACCGCCCTGGCCGCTAATAACTCCTACAGGATAAAAAACCTGAAGGAGCTATTGATGGAAAACAATTCAAACAAGATAACCCTCTCCCATATTAGGGACCTTCTGCAAACAGTTCACCAGGCCACCGATAAGTTTCAGCTTTCTTCGCTTACCCGGCAATTGGAGGCCGCTGATAACCTGCTTTTACAAAATCCGCCCATTGATGTGGCCGTTCTGGGGCAGTTTAAGGCCGGCAAGAGTTCCTTTCTCAACAGCCTTCTGGGACAAAACGTTTTGCCTGTTGGCGCCATTCCAGTCACCACTGCCATTACCCGCCTGCAATATGGCGAGAGAGAACGGGCCGTGGTGCAACATTTCAATGGGAAAAAAACGGAAATACCATTGGCCGATATCGTTGAATTTACCTCGGAGGCCGGCAATCCCGGCAATGAAAAAAACGTGGCGATTGCAGATATTGAGTTGCCTTCTTTACAAAAATATCCGGGCGTGCGGCTGGTTGATACACCGGGATTGGGAAGTATTTTCAAGTACCACGAAGCCACTTCAGAAAGCTGGCTTCCAGCCGTGGGCACCGCTCTGCTTGCCGTCAGTTCCGACCGGCCCCTGTCCCAGCATGATCTGGATTTGATTCGTGAACTTACCAGCCACACACCGAATATTATTCTTTTGCTCACCAAGGTCGATCTCTTGTCGAAGGAGCAGCAGGAAGAAGTTACTGCTTTTTTCTCCCAGACCCTCCAGCGGGAGCTTCACCGGACGCTGCCTGTTTATCTGTATTCAACAAAAAACAATACTGATGAATATAGAATCAGCATTGAGCAAGACATATTTCAAACAATTGCCGCCAACCGGGATTATGAATTTCTGCGAATTCTGCACTACAAAACTCAATCTCTGGCCCAGAGCTGCCTCGGCTATTTAAGAATCGCCTTGCAGTCATCTTTGCAGGCGGACTTGAATCGGGAGGGTTTGCGTAACCAAATTCTTAATGAGAAGGTCAATGAATCGCTGATGCGCGAAGAACTGGGCATTATCGCCCGCGAGCATCAACGGCAAACCCGTCCTCTTATTGCAACGTATCTTGAACCGTTTTCGATCCCCCTCATTAAAAAGGTTAAGAACAAGCTGGAAAAAGATATTCCAGCATGGCAGGGCAATCTCTGGCAGCTTTCCAGGTATTATGAGTCCTGGATCGCGGAAACCCTTTCGGGGGAGATGCATCAGCTTTCCAAAACCGAGCACATTCATTTTCTGGGCACCCTGAAAAAGGCACATGCTAAATTTTCCAGATCACTGGAGGCTTTCCGCAAGTTTCTGGACGAAAATATTGAAAACGTCCTGGGTGTGCGGCTGGCCCAGGTTGACTGGAATATTGATGTGGCCGAACCCGACCATCCGGATATCGCTTTTACTAAATCCTTTGACATCCATCTTGATCTGCTCTGGTTTCTTATTCCCATGTTTTTGTTTCGGCGGATTTTTGAACGCCATTTCATTTCCGGCGTTCCGAAGGAAGTGGAAATCAATTTGTCGCGGCTGGCCTATCAGTGGGAAAAGAGCGTCAATAACGCCGTTGAGGCCATGCGTCTTCAGGCGATTACATATATCCAGGAAGAACTTGCAACAATTGAATCACTGCTTTCCCGCGCACAGGGGCAGACGGAAAACATTAATCAGGTGATCATGCAAATAGAAAAATTATCTGCAAGTTTGCCTGCATGAAAAGAAAGGGGAAAAACAATATTGAGAAGAGCCAGGTATGTCAGGCACATATTGATAACTCGATGATCAAACATGACAGGACACCCATCAAAAGTAAACTGAGTGTCAGCTACCTTGCATTGTCTCTACGGCGATATTGCTAACCTGGGAAATACGTTTCAGGCAACGAAATCTTTGACTTTTCTGAACTATAAATATTAATTCAAATTTAAGTATTTTTTGTTTTCTGATGGTGCTAAGCAACCAGAATAATTCAACAACATGTTTTTTATTAAAAATTTTTCCATTGACAAAAAAGCTTTTATTGTTTACTAGTGCCCCTGCTGTCGTAAGGATAAATTTCTTTGCATCTGCGGGTGATGGGGTTCACCTTTAAACGCCTTTACTGCTGATAACTCCTGCAACTAATATAATGCCGATGTGATTTCACAGGATAACGAGGAGGCAAGTAGGAAGCGCCGCAAGCGTATCAGAGGATACGTTGAGGACGCCGCCGCCCCCGGCCTGCGCCGGGACAGGCTCTGTACGCAAAGATTAAATTTAAATTATGAATGAAATCAACTACCTCCTCTATCAGCTTATACATCCTTTAAGCAACTTCTTAAGAAGAAATAGCAGCCGTGTTATACACGACTAAATAAAATATTAATGGAGGAATAAATGGCACATAAACCGGTAGAAGTTGTTGAATTGGCAGGGAATGCAGGTGTGTATAAAGGAAATCTAGGCATACCGAATTGGCTGGTCAGAAGTTTTATGGCGGGGCTTTTTATTGCGGTAGGCGGCGCGCTTTGTACTGTCTGCGGGACCGGATTGGATAAAACACTGGGCCCCGGTTTCAAGTCCTTGATTGCCGGCGCTGTCTTCCCTGTCGGCCTCATTGCTATCGTCCTGACAGGCATGTCTCTCTTCACGGGCGATACAATGCTTATTCCCATGGCTGTCTTTCAGAAGAAAACCACCTGGAGCAAAGTGTTTAACGCCTGGCTTTGGGTCTATATCGGGAATTTTATCGGTTCCCTTTTCTGGGCATACATTATGGTTTTCGGTCCCTTCTGCAAAGGAGGCGGCCCTGAATTAACTGCATTCGGAATAAATGCGATTGGAATTGCAGAAGCCAAAACACTCCCTTACATAGCCGCCGGCACCATCGGGCTCTGGTCCGCATTTTTGAAGGGCATCGCCTGTAACCTGCTCGTAAATGTGGCTATTCTGCTGGCTTTTTCATCAAAAGCCATGATCGGTAAGTTTTTCGGCATCTGGTTCCCCATTATGGCCTTCGTCGCAACAGGATTTGAACACTGCGTTGCCAACATGTATTTCATTCCCGCAGGCATCATGCTGGGCGCCAAGGTCACATGGGCACAATTCATCTGGTGGAATTTAATCCCTGTAACTATTGGAAATATTATAGGTGGATTCATCTTTATCGGCGCAGTTTACTTCTATTCATTCAAAAAAGAGCTGTCCACAATGTCGCCGTCATAATAAACAACCCGGCAAACCAGTATCCTGACCCGAAAAAATGTCGGGGTACTGGTTTGCTCCCCCGACGGGGACTTTTACACACCTTACTGCAAAGCGTCGCGATATTCCGCCAAAACAACTACTAAGTAAATTCAACCCTAGGTTCATGCTCTCGTCTTGTCCGAAGAAAAGAAGACGGGTGGGATCTTTCATTCATAATATTTAAAACCTTCTGCAAATAAATCTTTAATACAACAGCATATACTTGTCAGTAATTCCTTTCTAAAAATCTTTTAATCCGTTCACACAAAAATTATATGTCGGATTCTGCTAAATAGACCTTGCCAGAGGCATATTTTTTATGTATAAAGCCCCGTTTGTTTGCGACATTATAAGAACTTTTTACCGTTATTCATACAAATGTTTTTAGAGTGTCACAAGTTCATTTTTAGCCTTTTAGGAAAGGAAAGGGAGGAGTTAGTTATGGCTAATGAAAATTTGGAAACTAAGCGATGGGGGATCGCCGCAGCCGCCGTTATCATTCAGCTTTGCCTGGGTACGGTGTATGCCTGGTCCGTTTTTAAGAATCCTTTGATGAAGATGCACGGATGGGACGGCAAAAGTGTTCAGCTTACCTTCATGCTGCTCATGGGAATTATTGGATTAGCCGCCGCTTTTGGTGGTACTTTGGTTGATAAAAAAGGTCCCCGTATTGTGGCCACGATCGGCGGCATCCTTTTTGGCCTCGGTACTTTGCTGGCGGGTTACGCCGACCAGACTGGAAGCATTACGCTTCTTTATCTTGGTTTTGGCGTCATTGCCGCTCTCGGAAATGGTTTTGGTTATGTCACTCCGATCGCTACATTGATTCGCTGGTTTCCTGATAAACGCGGTCTGGTAACAGGACTCGCCGTTATGGGTTTCGGCGCAGGTGCTTTTTTTATGGGAAAAATCGCCCCGATCATGATCAAGTCCTTTCAGCAGATTGATCCTACCGGAAAATTGATCACCTCCGGTGTATCGACAACCTGGTATATCTGGGGTGTGATATTCCTTATCCTTGTTACCGGATCGGCACAGTTATTTAAGAATCCTCCGGCTGGTTGGCTGCCTGCCGGTTTTAAACCAGCCTCTACCAGTACATCTGCTTCTGATTCTTTCACTTTAGGCGAGTCTTTAAGAACTCCCCAATGGTGGATGCTTTGGGCCATGCTGTGTTTGAACGTTTCCGCGGGTCTTGGCCTCATTTCCCAGCATTCTCCGCTGGCTCAGGATATTTATAAAAAGACTATGGGGCTGACGGGGACTCTAACCCCTGAACAAATCGCCACTGTCGCCGCCGCCGGCGGCGCCGTTGTCGCCTACGCAGCAATATTCAATGGTCTGGGACGACTTTTCTGGGCTAAAATATCAGACAATATCGGTCGTAAAATGGTTTTCATGATCATGTTTGCCACTCAGGCGGTTTTGTACATCCTGATCGCTAAAGGTTTTGTTGCAAGCTACATTCTTTTCATGGTTGTATCCTGTTACCTTTTGGCCTGTTACGGCGGCGGCTTTGCTACCATGCCCGCTTTTGCCGCCGATGCCTTTGGTCCGGCCAATATTGGTAAGGTATATGGTTTTATGCTGACCGCATGGAGTGCCGCCGGTCTCATCGGCCCTTATGTATTTGAAGTTTTCAAACCTCAAGCGCTGTACATTGCTGCGGGCTTGCTTATTGCGGGCTTCTGCGTCGCGCTGGTTTACAAAGCACCATCAGGTAAAAAAGCATAATTTTTTATAAGAAACAGGTATTAAGCCCCTTTCGTTTTCAATTTCGAAGGGGGCTTTTCTTTGTCTGATTAATGGCGACAATTTACTTTATAATGTTTTTAAGCTTGTTTGATCTGCCTTCACCTTGACACTTCTTTCCCATCTGTTTATAGTTTAATCATGAATATTGTTGGAATTGATATAGGCTCCGTAGCATTGTCGCTGGTGATAATGGATGAAAAGAAAACAATAATTACTTCATCCTATCAGTTTCATCATGGTGCCATCAGCGAAACTCTCCGCTCCATGCTGAGCGGTATTGATTTCAGCCTTCTGGGCGGCATGGCCATGACTCTTTCCGGCCCGGAAATTTTGCACAACATCTCCCGCTACGACCCGCAAATAGCGATAATTGCCGCCGTCAAGCACTATCACAGCGAGGTCGGCAGCATTCTCTTTGTCGGCGGTGAAAATTTCGGACTGATCACCTTCAACGAAGAAGGTGATTATGAGCGCTATCGATCCAACTCTTCCTGCGCCGCCGGCACCGGAAGTTTTCTTGACCAGCAGGCCAGAAGATTAAATCTGAAAAGCATCAACACATTAAGTGCAATTGCTTTCTGCAACAAGGAGAGTACTCCCAGGATCGCCACACGCTGCTCCGTCTTCGCCAAAACCGATCTGATTCATGCTCAGCAGGAAGGTTATTCCATAGGCCAGATCAGCGATGGACTCTGCGAAGGTCTGGCCAAAAATGTCATCGACACGCTTCTGCCGGATCAAAATGTTCGTACACCGTTGATTCTTGCCGGCGGCGTGTCCATGAATCAGGCGGTGGTAAAGCATATTCGCCATCTGCTGGATGTAAAACCGGTAATCGGCAAATACAGTCATCTTTACGGCGCCATCGGCGCCGCCCTGCTTTATCTGGAAGAATTGCCGCCGCAGAAGCTCTCTTTTACAAGCTGGGATGAGCTCTTTGTCGATGACAAAAAGGAAAAAATTTACGGCTATCCGCCACTGCAATTATCATTGTCCTCATACCCTGATTTTACCGGTCACGAAAATTATCTCTACACACCCAAACAAAACGGCGGCGGCATCGAAATCGACGTCTACCAACCATTGAAAGCAACCGAAGAGTCTTATCTCGGCATCGACATCGGCTCCACCAGCACCAAAGCCGTCATCATAAATGAAAATAACGAAGTATTGACCGGCCTCTACACTTTGACCGCAGGCCGGCCGCTCCAGGCTGTGCAGGCGCTTTTTGAGGCCATTGAAGACATTTCCTTCAAGCACAACTGTACTTTCCGCTTCCGCGGCGTCGGCACCACCGGTTCCGGCCGGAAGTTCATCGGCCGGATTATCAACGCTGATCTGATGATCGATGAAATTACGGCCCACGCCCGCGCCGCCTATGAACTGGATCATGAAGTTGATACCATCATCGAAATCGGCGGACAGGATGCGAAATTCACGAACATGACCAACGGAATGGTGACTTCCTCCGTCATGAACAATGTCTGCGCCGCCGGAACCGGCTCTTTTATCGAGGAGCAGGCGCTGAAACTGGGCGTGCCGCTTACCGAATATGCTTCCCGCGCCATCAATTCTCCTGCTCCCGTTTCCAGTGACCGCTGCACCGTTTTTATGGAACGCGACATCAACAACTACCTCACGGAAGGCTATACCATCGAGGAAGTGCTGGCCAGCGTTCTGCATTCGGTTTGCGAAAATTACCTGGCAAAAGTAGCTGTGGAAGCCAACATCGGCACGAGAATCTGCTTTCAGGGGGCCACCGCCCGCAATAAAGCGCTCGTCGCCGCCTTTGAATACCGGCTGAAAAAACCGATCTTCGTATCCCCCTTCTGCCATTTAACCGGCGCTCTGGGAAGCGCATTGATCACGGCGGAAACAAGGGTGCAGAGTTCTTCTTTCCGGGGGCTGTCTTTATATAAAGAAGCAATCCCGGTCGAAAATGAAATTTGTGAACTGTGCAATAACAACTGCAAAATAAACAAAGTGACAGTCCAGGGCGAAACGGTCGCCTTCGGTTTTCTTTGCGGCCGCGACTATGATACTAAACAATATGTCGGACCGACAAAGAAGCAGTATGATTTGATCAAGGAAAGAAACAAGGTTTTTTCGGCAGCGAAAAAGTCCATCAGGGATAAAGCGCCTTTAAAAATCGGTATTCCTGCGGCGCTTTATCTGGCGGAGGAAATGCCCCTCTGGAAACATTTTTTTAATACGCTCGGCATTGAAACCGTCAGCGGCGACAACTTCAAGAACGCCGTCAAATCCGGCAAAAAGCTGGCAGGAGCGGAATTCTGCGCCCCGATGGACGCTTTTTTCGGCCATGTGCAATATCTCGTTGACAAATGCGATTATATTTTTCTGCCCGTTTATCTGGAAGCCCGGGACTCGAAGCAGGACGCCTATCGCTATTATTGTTATTATACCCAGTTTGCGGCAACGCTCGCCTGCGGCATCAAAAGCCTGCATTTAAAAAACAAGGCGATCATGCCTGTAATCGATCACCGTTCGTTCGCTTCCAAAATCGAACTATTCACTCTGCTCAAACCCATTTTAAACAGCAACTACTGGGAAATATTCAACGCCTATGAAGCGGCGCTCTCTTTCTACAATGAAAGGCGCAGCAATCTGCCCAATATCTTTGATCGTGAAATAATCGGCGGCACCGATGTTAACGTCGCTCTGCTCGGCAGGCCCTATTCTATTTTGCAAACTTCAATGAATAAGGGAATCCCTGACATCTTCAGCAATTTGAACATTAAAACATTTTATCAGGACATGCTGCCGCTGCATCGTGAAGACACGTCTGAAATAGATCCGCTGCTGATGCGGCTGCACTGGAACTACGCTGCCAAAATTCTTCAGGCGGCGCTCTTTGCCGCGCGCATGCCCGGACTTTATCCGGTTTATATTACTTCCTTTAAATGCAGTCCGGATTCTTTCGCTATCGAGTATTTCAAACGGATCATGGATAAATACGGCAAACCTTATCTTATTCTCGAACTGGACGAACATGATTCCAAGGTCGGCTACGAAACAAGGATTGAAGCGGCCATCCAGTCATTTCGCAACCACTATAAAGACAAATCACCGCACACCAAACCGGCTCACTTTTTATCGCTCAATTCCGAACATGTCACGAAACTCAATGGTAAAACCCTGCTCTTTCCCTGTTTTGATCCGCTCAACGCCAAACTTATCGAAGCGGTTCTTATCAAAGAAGGCGTTGACACCCGGATGGTGCCGCTCACGGAAAAGACGATACAGTGCGGACTCCGAACAAACAAAGGACAGTGTATTCCCGTTAATATCATCGCCCAGGGTTATATTGATTATATCAAAGACAATCTCCTTGATCCGGCTCAAACAGCCGTCTGGTGTTTTGAAAGCCACGTTCCCTGCAACATCAGACTGTATCCCCAGTTGATCAAAGGAATAATGGAAGCTTCGGGCGGCGGCATGGAAAAAGTGGATGTCTATGTCGGCAATCTCAGTATGAACGATATTTCCATTCAGGCTTCCATTGAAGCCTACTTTGCCTACATGTTCGGCGGCATGCTGCGCAAAATCGGCTGCAAAATCCGTCCTTACGAAAAAGAAAAAGGCATGACCGATAAAGCTGTCACCGAAGCTCTGAACATTTTTTACAACACATTGCTCGGCGGCCGAAACAAAGATGATGATTTGGCGAAAGTCATCGGCATGTTTAAAAAAATTGAAACTATACCTGCTAAGCGCCCCAAGGTAGCCATCTTCGGAGATCTATACGCCCGCGACAATGATGTCTTTAATCAGGATCTCATTCACTGTATCGAAGAATACGGCGGCGAGGTGATTACGACGCCATTTAACGAGTTGGCCAAACTGGTTGCCGACCCTTACATCCGACGCTGGTTTCATGAGGGGCTGTACATGGATGCTTTATTCACCAAAACTATAATGACCTTAGTCGGCCAGCTGGAAAAAAACTATTATAAATCATTTAATGAACTGCTTCATGAAACCGCTTTGGATACTGATTTTGATTATAAGGATATTTATGACAATTTCGCCGTTAAAACGCAACATTTCGGCGAGTCTGTCGACAATCTGATTAAGATTACCGCGCTGATTAAACGTCATCCCGACATATCGCTCTTCGTCCAGACAAATCCCGCTTTTTGCTGCGCCGGACTGGTCACGGAAGCGATGGCCCAAAGGATTGAGGAAATTTCAGGCATTCCCGTTGTCACCCTTAACTACGACGGCACGGGAAAAAATATTAACCAGAAAGTTCGACCCTATATCAAATATCCGCGAAATAAATTAAAACAGGGGGCTTCATCTTGAAATATAAATACGGTCTTGTGGTTCTCTTTTTTTCTTTTTTCCTGCTTTTTGTCGCCGGCGCAGGAGCCGACAACCATAAATCTTCAGCAAAAAATGGAGCGTCCGCCGGACAGGCGCTCATTGACGCCCTGAAAATTGACATGCCGCTGTCGTTCTGCAACGAAAGAGTCCCTGTAGATGAAGCAGAGGTAAAAGAAAGGCTGGAGAGAGAATTTCTCTATGCGCTGGACAATAAAGATCAGGTTATATTGTGGCTAAAGCGCGCCAACCGCTTTTTTCCTCATATCGAACAAGTTTTAAAAAGCAATTCCATGCCCGACGATTTGAAGTACATCGCCATTGCTGAAAGCGCATTGAAGCCGCTGGCGACCTCAAACAAAGGAGCAGTCGGTCACTGGCAATTTATCGAGGGCACCGGGTCCAGGTACGGATTGAAGATCAATTCCGACATCGATGAACGCCGCGACTTTTATAAATCAACGGAATCGGCCATTGCATACCTTAAAAACCTTTATGCGCTCTTCGGGTCCTGGACTCTGGCCGCAGCCGCCTATAATATGGGCGAGGAAGGCCTGAAGGCGGAGATGCTGGTGCAAAAGGTAAATAACTACTATCAACTTTACCTGCCCCAGGAAACGCAGCGCTATGTTTTTCGAATTTTATCGGCCAAAATAATTATGTCCGATCCCCAAAAGTATGGATTTTCTCTGGCGAAAGATGATCTTTACCAACCTCTGCAATTCGATCAGGAGGAAATATTCTGCCCTGAGCCTGTGCCGGTTTCGTTAGTCGCCGAGGCGGCCAATACTTATTTTAAAGTGATCAAAGATCTTAATC
>Ga0302245_1001777_pt1 | contig 13489 bp, 16 predicted proteins | sample AAG_UR_Thr_MG_FD_193512 | JGI IMG/M metagenome (GOLD analysis project Ga0302245, IMG submission 193512) | Enriched activated sludge microbial communities from anaerobic digester in WTTP, New Holstein, Wisconsin, United States - AAG_UR_Thr | ecosystem: Engineered > Bioreactor > Anaerobic >... | reverse complement strand
AATCTCCAGGACAGCGGACCCTTTCAGGGGGTCCATGTTGATGACCGCCAGGGTGGTGGGGTTGGGAATGGACCGGATGAACTCCTCGTAGGTGAGCTGATCCACCGAAGCGACATGGACCTGGACCAGACTCCGCAGCTGCGCCGACAGGGACGTGGTGGTCAGCCGCGCGAAGGTCTCGTGCATGATGGATACGGTGCGGATCTGTTCCTTGGAGAATTTGTCGGGCCGCTTGAAGTCGTAGATCTTGATCTTCCGCTGCTCCGTCGCGTGGTGGATCTCCTCGGTTTCCACGTCTCCGGAGGATATGGCGCTGAGAAGCTGATCTATTTCATCCTGTGACAGGACTTCGGTCATTCCGTTTCGGTCCCCTCCCCCGGAAACTTACTATAACCTATTATAGTATATAGTTACATATATTTCATCAAAATTCAACCACAGTGAAATTGTCGAAGACCACCGCCTTGACCTTGCCGTCCGTCATGACGGCGTTGATCTTCTCCGTCAGTTCCGCCTTCAGGTCGTTCTCAAACCCCGGCTTCAGCTGCTCCGCCTTCTTGGAGGTGAAGAACTGCCGGATGATGTCCCGGATCTGGGGGGTGCGCTCCGTCAGTTCCGTCTGCACCGTCTTGTTGTTCTTTTCGTAGCCCACCCGGACGTCCACGATGATGGTCGACGGCGTCTCATCGGCGGTCCGGCCCCGGATTTCCCCCAGGGCGGAAAACCAGTCGTACTTCGGCGCCTTGCCGGCGTAGTCCACGGAAACCTTCTGGGAACTCATCCCCCGATCCCCTCTGCCCATGAACATGACGGTGCCATAGGTGACGGTGACGATGAACCCGACGGCCCCCAGCCCCAGGGCCACCCACTTGAGGCTGTGTATGACGACGGCGGGCAGAAACCCCACTTTTCTCGCGGCCCGCACCCCTTCGTCCGCCACCGCCCCTTCATCTTCGCCTTCAAACATATCGTCCGACATGAGTTCTCCTTTCCGCTCCTTAGAGATGTCCGTCCGACAGTATAATGATATCCACCCGCCGGTTGTAGGCCCTCCCCTCGGGGGTGTCCTCCGCCATGAGAGGAACCGTGGCGGCGAACCCCGCCACCTGAAACTTTTTCTCGTCGGCGCCGTATTCCGCCAGGCGGTGCAGGACGTTCACCGCCCGGGCCGCCGAGAGTTCCCAGTTGCTCTTCCAGGGCCCCGCGGGGTCGGTGGGGCTGGAATCGGTGTGGCCCTCGATCCGGAACTTCCTGTCCGCCAGGTCCGGGGAGGTGAGAAGATCCACCAGCGTTTCCAGGGTCCGGCGGGATTCCTCGATATCGATCTCCGCGCTGGCAGGCCGGAAAAAGGAATCCGCCGCCAGAGAGATGACCAGACCCCTCTCATCCTCCTTGACCCGGACCATCTTGGTCCGGATCTCCGGCTGGAAGGCGGAGATGGCCCTTTTCCGGGCCCGGTCCAGGGCCTTTCCCCTCTCCATGGAGGGCAGGGCCATGACGGTGTTTCCCAGTTCCGCCATCTTTCCCGCCTGCAGCGTGTTCCCCCCCTGATGGGTCCCCAGACCCTGGAAGGCCGCCAGGACGATCCGCATCTGGGTGACATCGATTTCGGAGACGTTGAACATCATGATGAAGAAGGTGAGCAGCAGGGTGGTCATGTCCCCGTAGGTGACCATCCAGTCGGGGGTTCCTTCCGGGCATTTCGGACACTTCTTCGGCGCCGGCATTCCTTTCCGCCCCTCCTATCAATCTTTCCCCGATTCCTGCCGCAGACTCTCCCTCTGGGCCGGCGGCAGAAAGGCGATGAGTTTTTCCAGCAGGATCCGCGGGTTGTCGCCGGACTGAATCGACAGGATCCCTTCGATGATGATCTCCTTGGTCAGGCTCTCCACCTTGCTCCGGTCCCCCAGCTTCGCCCCCACGGGAATGACGATGAGGTTGGCCAGGATCGCCCCGTAGAGGGTGGTGATCAGGGCCACCGCCATCCCGGAACCGATGGAGGACTTGTCCTCCAGGTTCGCCAGCATGGCCACCAGCCCGATGAGGGTCCCGATCATGCCGAAGGCGGGGGCCAGCTTTCCCCAGTCCTCGAACACCTTGATGTTGTCGGAATGGCGCTCCTGCAGCTGGTTCAGTTCGTTGTACAGGATGTTCTTGATGATCTCCGGGTCCGTCCCGTCCACCACCAGCTGCACCCCCTTGCGCATGAACTCGTCGTCCAGCTCCTGCAGATTGTCCTCCAGGGCCAGGAGCCCTTCCCTCCGGGCCCTTTCGGAGAACTCCACCAGGATGCGGATGAGCTTCTCCACCTCCACCTTCGGGATGCGGGTGGCTATGTTGAAATACTTGAAACTGGACAGAACCCGGCGCACCGGGTGGGTCACCAGAAGGGCCGCGAAGGAGCCCCCCAGGGTGATGAACACCGACGGAAGGTCCCAGTATATGACGAGGGAAGCTCCACCGGTGAAGATGCCGGCGAGGATGAGCGCGAAGCCCGCCAAGATTCCGCCAATGGTTCCGATGTCCATGGTGCCTCACTCCTCGTTCTTGAAACCGCCGATGAGCCGGCGGTATTCCACTATTTCCTTAAAAATCGACCGGTAGTCCTCCAGGACCACCAGTCGTTTGCCGGAAAGCATAACCAGCGTGGTGTCGGGGTTCTGCTCGATGTACTCGATCTGGTGGGGGTTGACCCAGTAGGTCTTCCCGTCCAGCCTGGTTACCTCAATCATTCAGGACCCTATAGTACTCCCTTACCGTTTCAGTGTTAAGAGCTCCTGGAGCATCTGATCCGAGGTCTGGATGGTCCGGGAGCTGGCCTGAAAACCTCTCTGGGTGACGATCATGTCGGTGAACTGCTCCGCCAGATCCACGTTGCTCATCTCCAGCGCCCCGGCGATGATCTTCCCCTTACCCGCCACCCCGGAGGCGTCGATGCTGGGAACGCCGGAGTTGTTGGTCACCGCATAGGTGCTCTCCCCCATCTTTTCCAGCCCGCCGGGATTGACGAAACCCGCCAGCGCGACCTGACCCAGCGCCCGGTTGTTGCCGTTGGAAAAGACCCCGGTGATGACCCCGGACTGGTCTATCTTGAAGCCTTCCAGATACCCCATGCCGTAGCCGTCCTGCATGAAGGCCTTGGTGGAGCTTTTTTCGGCGAACTGGGTCACCGTGTTCTTCACGCTCCCCACCTCTCCCAGGTTCAGGTCGAAGGTCTGGCGCAGCGGCGCGCCGTCCGCCCCGGGGGCCGCGCCGAGCACGTCGAAACCCACCTGTATCCGCAGGGCGCCTTCGGCGATCCGGTCCCCCGCTCCGTCCTCGGCGGCCGTCAGGGTGCCCAGGTTGCCGAACTCCACGACGAAGGTGTTGGCGTTGTTGTTGCCTCCCGCCCCCAGGTCCACCAGAGTGTTGGTCCCCTCCGACTCGGGGTCGATGGTCACCGCCGCGTTCCAGCGGTTCGGCTCCCCGGTCCGGCGGCTGAAGTCCACCCGCAGGGTGTGAATGTTCCCGAAGGAATCGAAGATGTCGAAACTGGTGGACCAGGTGCCCTCCTGAGCCGCCCGGGGGCCCGCCCCTTCGGGGATCTCCGCGGTGCGCTTGTCCAGGTTGCAGGCCAGATACACCTCCCGGGTCTGGACCGCCGGGTCCTTTCCTCCCACCGGGATGACCAGGTCGCCCACGGAGTCGGAGGTGTTGATGTAGCTCACCCCCTCCAGGGTCTGGGCGCTCCAGCCCTGGACCCGCATGCCGTTGGCGGGGTTGACCAGGATGCCCTCCTCGTCCAGACCGAAGGCCCCCGCCCGGGTGTACAGGTGCTTGTCCCCCGACCGGAGGATGAAGAAGCCGTCCCCCTGGAGGGACAGGTCGGTCATGACCCCGGTGGTCTGCAGCGACCCCTGGGTGTGAATGGTGTCGATGGACGCGATGTTCATTCCCAGGCCCACCTGCTTCGGGTTGACCCCCCCCAGCTCCTCGGTGGGCCGGGCCGCCCCCTGCATGCTCTGGGAAATGAGGTCCTGGAAATTTACCCGCCCCTTCTTGAATCCGATGGTATTGACGTTGGCGATGTTGTTGCCCAGAACGTCCATGCGCACCTGGTGGTTCTGCAGACCGGACACGCCGGAATAGAGGGATCTCATCATGGTGGCGCCGCCTCCTTATCCTTTGACTCGCTTGACTTGGTCGTAATCGTAGTATTTGCCGTCTATCATAATCTGGGGGAAATCCCCCCCCGTCACTTCCTGCACGACGCCGGTGACGAAGGCTTCGCCGTCGGCCACCTCCACGGTCTTGCCGATCAGCGCCATGGCCTGATTGGCGGCGATGAGGCCCGCCACCCGGGAGAACTCCCTGTTCAGGTTCGTCATCTGCTCCAGGGCCGAGAACTGGGCCATCTGGGCCACGAACTCCCGGTCCTCCATGGGCTGGGTGGGATCCTGATGGGTCAGCTGGGTGATGAGGATCCGGAGGAAGTCGTCCTTGTCCAGGCTGTTCTTTCCGGCCCGTCCCCCATCCTGAAGGGTCTTGTTGTACACATCCACCCGATTCTGAAGCCTGGTGTAATCCGCCCCTCCGATGATGCTGGAAATATCCATTCCGTCCCTCTCTTCTACATCACGTAATTCACCGCGTGGGCCCCGTAGTACCCCGACGCGTCGGCCCAGGACGTCCCCGCCGCGATGCGGCGGGCGCCGGAGCCGCCCTGAGCCGGTCCGTCTCCCCGCTCCCGCCCCGTCCCGCCCCCGACGGACACATCCAGGTCCCCCACATCGAAACCGCTGTTCCGGAAGGCCTCGGCCAGCTCCGGCAGGTTTCTCTGGAAGGATTCCCGGACACTCTCATTTTCGACAATAATTCTGCCCCCGATGAGGTTATCTTTCATCCGGAGGCGGATCCTGACCTCCCCCAGACGTTCGGGCTTCAGGATGAGCCGGATCTCCCCCTCTTCCCGATCCCGCAGCAAGATCCGGGCGCCACGGACGATCCTCTCGTTGCCCTCCTCCCGGAGGCGATGAAAGAGACCTGCCGTCCCGTCCCGCAGGTCCCCGTCGGAGCCGGGGCGGACCTCCCCGCCGCTGAGCCGTTCGGAGCCGAATCGGGGGCCCGCCTTGAGTTCGATGATCTCCCGGCGGGGCTCCGGCCCGGTCTCCCCCGGCTCGACTTTCACCGGCTTGTCCTTCTCCTCCCGGGCCTCCGTTTCGGGGGCCCGCCTCCGCTCCCGCGCCTCCGCCGGGCGCCGGGCGTGGCGGATTTCGGTCCTGCTCCGTCGCAGATCCCCGCCGCCGGCCTCCGGGTCCTTTTCCTGTCCCGGGCGCGCGGCTCCCCCGATCCCCGGCCCCTTCTCCGCGGACACCGCGGCCCCGGAGGCCGTTCCCGTGGGAGAAAGCGCCCCGACACGGGCCCCGGCGGCGCTTCCGGCCTTTCCGGCTCCCCGGGCCGCCCCGGAGACGGCTCCGTCATCGGCGGATTCGGGTTGACCCTCCCCTCCGCCGGTGCTTCCTGCAGGGCCGCCGGGGCTCCCCGTCCTTCCGCCCTTCTCCCCGGCTTTTCCCGCCCCGGGGGACTTCTTCCCCGATTCCGCGGGGGCCGAGCCCGGGAGCGCCCGGGCCTCCCGGACGGAGGCCCCGGACCCCGGGGAACTCCGGTCCTTCCCGGAAAGGGCGTCCGCCGTTTTCACCGGAGCCCCGGACAGAAGGCCCTCCAGCAGGGAGGAAAAAATGTTCCTGTTCTTTCGGGGCGGACGGCCTTTCCCTGCCGGCGGGGCGGCGCTTTTTTCGGCGGCGGGCTGAATCGTGGATCCGACCACGGAGTTTCCTCCTCGCCTCCCTCCGGGGGGCCCCGGATCAGCTCCGGGGCTTGACCGCCATTTTCCGCTGGATGACGGCGGCCCTGTCGGAAGGCATCAATGACAGCCAGAACGAGACGATGGATTCCTCCCCCGCGGCCACCGCGAGCTTCTCCACCATCCGCAGATGGTCGATCATGTCCTGATCGTCCATTTTGACCAGAATCGCCACCGCCTGGGCCGGCGGCATGCCGGTAAGGTAGCGGGCGTTCTGTTCGATGTTCGCACTTTTATTGTCGTACAGCCTGACCCGTTCATTAAAGGATTTTTCCTGGTCCTCCAGGCTCTTCCGACGCTCGTCCAGTTCCGCCGCCTTCCGGTGGATGTCCTCCTCCCGGCTTTTCAGGCCTTCCTCGGCCCGGAGCATCTCCTCGGCCTGCAGCCCCAGGGCCTCCCGGAGTTTTCCCAGCCTCTCCGCATCCAGGAGGAGCGGCGAGGTCTCCCCTTCCAGCTTCGTCCTCCCGTGGAAGCCGAAGAACCGGATTACCGGTGAGATGACATCCTTCACATCCAGAAGGCCCAGGTAGTCGAACCACAGGGCTCCCCCCGCCAGCAGAACGAGGATGAGCAGAAGGAGGGCGACGATCCTGGGCGCCGCGCCGATTCGTCCGTAGTATGCCATGATCTATCCCCTCTCCCCGGAGCGGGAGCGAACGGCCAGGCCCATGGCGATCTCGTCCAGGGCCTTGCCCTCTTCCCTGAGCCGGTCCTCCCGGCTCTCCCGGGCCCGGCGCTCCTTGAGCTTGTCCAGAACCTTTCTGTCCCGGGACGCCGCCAGGTACTCCCGGTTTATCTCCTCCCGCTCCTGCAGCTTTTTTTCCAGCTCCTTCTCCGCCGCGGCGATTTCCCCGTCCAGCCGCAGACCGTAGGCGTTCCGGACCAGAAGGACCGGGACCGGGTATGGTATGCCCTGAAAACTGCAGGACTGGACCTCCATCCTCTCCTCCCGGAGTTCCCGGAGGCGCGCCTCCAGCAGGACGCAGGCCCCGGTGGCCCGGGCGAGCTCGATCTCCCGGACCCTCTCCCGGTGAAGCCGGATCCGCAGGAGGCTCTCCAGCCGGAAATTAAATCTCCTCATCCTCCGCTCCGTTCGCCTCCGGCTCCGGCCGTTCCCCGGCGGCTATCTCCAGAATCCTGTTGCGGGTCTCCTCCAGCGGGGCTTTCTCCTCCACCCCCTGGGTCAGAAAGCTCCGCAGGACCGGCATCAGCCGGACCGCCTCGTCGATTTCGGGATTGGTCCCCCGGACATAGGCTCCCACATTGATCAGGTCCTCCGCCTCGGTGTAGACCGCCAGCATCCGGCGCAGGTAATCCGTCGCCTTCCGGACATCCGCGGGGGCCACCTTGACGGCAAGCCGGGAAATGGAGGCCAGGACGTCCACCGCGGGGTACTGGGCCCGCTGGGCGATCTTCCTGCTCAGGACCAGGTGCCCGTCCAGGATTCCCCGGACGGAGTCCGCCACCGGCTCATCCATGTCGTCCCCTTCCACCAGGATGGCGAAAAAACCCGTGATGGTGCCCCGGTCCGAAGTCCCGCAGCGCTCCAGCAGTTTGGGCAGGGTGGAAAAGACCGAGGGGGTGAAGCCCCGGGTGGCCGGGGTCTCCCCGATGGCCAGCCCGATCTCCCTCTGGGCCCGGGCGAAGCGGGTCACCGAATCGAAGAGCAGCATCACGTCCTTGCCCTGATCCCGGAAGTACTCCGCCACCGCCATGGCGGTGAAGGCCCCCTTCAGCCGGGCCATGGGGGGGGTGTTGGACGTGGACACCACCAGGACCGAGCGGGCGAATCCTTCGGGCCCCAGGTCGTTCTCGATGAACTCCCGGACCTCCCGCCCCCGTTCGCCGATCAGGGCGATGACATTGACGTCCGCCCGGGTGTTGCGGGCGATCATCCCCAGGAGGGTGGATTTTCCCAGACCGCTGCCGGAGAAGACGCCCAGCCTCTGTCCCTTGCCCACCGGGAGAAGCCCGTCGATGGCCCGGACTCCGGTTTCGATCTGCTGGGTGATGCGCCGCCGGGACAGGACATCCGGCGGGCTGTTGTAGATCGACTGGAACTCGCCGCCGCCGATCTCGCCCTTGCCGTCGATGGGCCGCCCCAGACCGTCCAGCACCCGGCCCAGAAGGGCCGGGGACACGGGAATCGACAGTCCGTCCCCGGTGGCGACAACCCGGGACCCGATTTCGATTCCCTGCAGGTCGGAGAAACACATGAGCTGGACCGTGGGGCCCCGAAGCCCCACCACCTCGGCGGCCACCGTTTCTCCCCGCTCCGGAAGCTGGATCCGGCAGAGCTCCCCCACCACGGCCTGGGGTCCCCGGGTCTCGATGAGCTGCCCCTGCACCTTCTCCACCCGGCCGGCGAACAGGATGGGGTCGAAGCCGTCCACCACGGCGCTGTATTTCTCGAACATGGCGCTCCCTAGCCCTCCCGTTCCCGGATGGGGGCGATCTCCAGGATTCTCTCCTCGATCTCCCGGAGCTGGGACGAGATCCGGGCGTCGATCTCACCGAAGTCGGTTTCGATGACGCAGCCTCCCCGGTCGACGGTGGAATCCTCCAGCACCGAAACGCTCTTGACGTTCTCGATGAGCTCCACGATCTCCCGGGCGTGTTCGGTGGTCAGGTTCACGTCCAGCAGGTTGACCCGGATCACCACATCGGACTTGCTCTTGAGCTTGCGCAGCGCCTGCAGGGCGTTGTTGATGACGATGTTCTTCTGGTTCTCCGAGATCACCTTCACCACCTTCTTCGCGATCTGCAGTATCAGGTGCACGATCTGCGCCTCCGACTGGGTTATTATGTCGGACCGTTTTTCGATGGCCTTGGCCAGGATTGAATGGAGCCGCTGAACGAGCCGTTCCGCCTCAGCCTTTCCCTCCCGCCATCCCTCGTCCCGCCCTTCGGCGAATCCTTTTTTCCGGGCCTCTTCCACCAGGGCGGCGGCCCTCTCCCCCGCCTCCGCCTCCAGCTCCGCCGCCTTCCTTCCGGCCTCGCTCAGAAGGGCCTCCGCCTCGCCCTCCGCCTTCATCCTGATGGACGCGGCCTCCTCGTTCCGGGCCCGGAGCTGCTCGAAGGCGGCGGCCTCCGCCTCCTTGACGATCCTCTCCGCCTCGGTCCTCGCCCCGGCGATCATGGCCTGCTTTTCCTTTTCCCAGCCCGCCTGGAACCGTTCCGCCTCCCTCCGGAGATCGTCGGCGGAGGGACCCCGGTACTCGTCCAGCGGCTCCAGTTCCTCCGGCACGGCCCCGCCATGGGGGGTGAAAAGCTCGGGAGGCTTGATGAAGACGGTCTCGCCGCCGTGGGTTATTTCCGTCGCCCGGAACACATTTTTCGCCACTCCCGCCTCCTTCCCTTATACGACGAGCTCGTCCTCCGTTCCCCGGGCGACGACGATCTCGCCCTGCTCCTCCAGCTTCCGAATGATGGAAACGATCTTCTGCTGGGCCTCTTCCACGTCCTTCATCCGGATGGGCCCCATGTATTCCATGTCCTCCCGGAGCAGCGTGGCGGCCCTTTTGGACATGTTCCGGAAGATCTTGTCCTGGACCTCCGAGTCCACCGCTTTCAGGGCCTTGGCCAGCTCCGCGGTGTCCACCTCCCGAAGGACCTTCTGGATTGCCCGGTCGTCCAGCATGACGATGTCCTCGAACACGAACATCCTCTTCTTGATCTCTTCCGCCAGCTCCGGGTCTTCCTCCTCCAGGGACTCGATGATGGATTTTTCGGTGGACCGGTCCACCAGGTTCAGGATTTCCACGATGCTCTCCACGCCGCCGGCGGAGGTGTAATCCTCCGAGGACAGGGTGGAAAGCTTCTTTTCCAGAACCCTCTCCACCTCCCGGAGCACCTCCGGGGAGGTGCGGTCCATGGTGGCGATCCGTTTGGCCACGTCGGACTGCACCTCGTGGGGGAGGTTGGACAGAATGATGGAGGACTTGTTCGGCTCCAGGTACGCCAGGATCAGCGCGATGGTCTGGGGATGCTCCTGCTGGATGAAGTTCAGAAGATGGGTGGGGTCGGTGCGGCGGATGAAGTCGAAGGGGCGGACCTGCAGGCTCGAGGTGAGCCGGTTGATGATGTCCACCGCCTTCTGCGATCCCAGAGCCTTTTCCAGCAGCTCCCGGGCGTAATCGATGCCGCCGGTGGTGATGAAATCCTGGGCCATCATCAGCTCCTGGAACTCCATCAGCACCTTGTCCCTCTCCTGGGAATCTATCGCGTCCAGCCGGGCGATCTCGAAGGTCAGGGTTTCGATCTCGTCCTCCCGGAGGTGCTTGAATATTTCCGCCGACACCTCCGACCCGATGGTCACCAGAAAGATCGCCGCCTTCTGTCGCCCCGTGAGGTCCCTTCGATGAGCTCCGGATGTCTTTTTTCCCGCCATGACGGCGGCGGCCGCCGCCGCTTTTCCGGCTTTCTTCGCCATGATCTACTCCTCCATCAACCAGGTCCGGATGAGCTGGGCCACATCCTCGGGATGCTCCCGGGCCATGTTGATGGCGTTCTCCTGCATCTCCATCCGGGCCCGCTCCTCCACGGACATCTCCACCTCCGTTCCCCCTTCCTCGGCGCTCCGGAGGGCCGCCTCCCGCATGGCCTGATGCTGCCGGGCCAGCTCCTCCTCCCGGAGGCGCCGGCGCCGCTCCATTTCCCGGGCCACGAGACGGAATATGACGAAGGCGACCAGCAGGGCGGCGACGGAGACGGCGCTGTAGAGGATGGTCCGCTGCAGCTGCAGGCGGCTGCGGTAGTCCCGGTCTTCCTTCCGGTGCCGCTCCGTCCGGTCGAAGACCACATGCTGCACCGTCACCGAATCGCCCCGATCCCGGCTGTAGCCCACCGCGTGCTCCACCAGGGCCCTGGCCTTGGCCAGGTCCTCATCGGACACGGGGGTGTATTCCCGCTGAATGCTGCCGTCCTTGTTGAGGATCGCCTGGCCTTTGTCATTGTAGGCCCATTTCCAGACACCGTCGATGGCCACCGCGGCGGTCACCCGCCGAACCTCCCAGGGGGCCTTCTCCTCGTTGATGACTCTCTTGTTCACCACCTCGTTCTGGATCACCGAACTCTTGGAATACTTCCCCGCCATGCTTTCCAGATCCTTGTAGGCCGGCGGAGTCTGCCCCTCCTGTCCCGGGGGGCCCTCGGGGTTGAACCCGGTGCCCTCGAAGCGCTCATCCTGCAGCTCCTTGGACAGGGTGATGGACAGTACCTTCGCTCCGGGCTGGGCCGATTCGTCGTAGGGGGTGCGGGGGTTGTCGGGATGCACCAGGATGGGAAAATGCTCCTCCGTGGCCACGGTTTTCTTCCCCGTGTCCAGAGAGATGTCCAGGTTGATGATCTGCACCCGGTCCTCTCCGTAGATCCGCCGCAGGGCGGCGAGGATGGACTTTTTGTACTGGGCTTCCAGGTCCCGGGTGGTCTTCATTTCCCGCTTCGCCAGCTCCAGCCGGTCGATGTCCGCCATGCCGGAGAAATCGTTCAGCACCAGTCCCTGGTGATCGGTGATGGTGATGTTTTCCTGTTTGAGCCCCTCCACCGCGAACCGGACCAGCCTTTCGATGCCCTGGATCTTCTTCCGGTTTTCCGTCAGGTCCGAGCCGGGCTTGGGGGTGACGATGATCGAGGCGGTTACGGGATTGCGGTCCTCGGCGAAGAGCTTGTCCTCGGGCATCACCAGGGTGACGCTGGCGGCGTCCACATCCTCCAGGGCGGCGATGTGGCGTTCCAGGCTCCGGGTGATGGCCCTGCGGAGATTGACGTTCCGCTCGAAGTCGGTGATGGTCCACCGCTCCACGTCGAAGATCTGCCAGGGGTCAGTCCCCGCGGGGATCAGGTCCTCCCGGGCCAGCACCGCCCGCATCCTCTGGGCGGTTTTGTCGTCATCCACCAGAATCCGGGCGTCGGCGGTCTGCTGGTACCGGACCCCCTCCTGGTCCAGGCGCTGGGTGATCCGGGACATCTCCGTTTCATTGGGAATGGACCGGTACAGAAGCGGCACCATGGACGGCGCGGAGCTCACCGCCGCCAGAACCCCGAACCCCGCCAGGACCGCGGCGGCGACGGAAATGAAAATTATCCGTTGGACCAAAGTCCATTTCTTCCAGATCGAGACGATCCGGTCGAGCTGTTTCGTGAAAAATTCGTTCATGTCCCCCTCCCCTTCGACACGAAAAACTCTCTCCTGTCGATCCTCCTCTCAATGACCGCGCCCCGATCTACCGGGAGCCGATGATATCCTTGTATGCCCGGATCACCCGGTCGACGACACCTTTCGTGATGTTCAGCGCCATGTTCGCCTGGGCCAGGGAGATGGTCAGATCGTGGACGTCCACCGAGTCGGGATCGGTGACCATCTTCCGGGACAGCTCCAGGCTCTCCTGCTGGAGTTTGTTCACCCCCTCCAGGCCGTCCATCATGTAGCGGCCGAAATCCCCCTCCCGGGTCGTTCCGACCCCCCGGGGCCGGGAGCCGGGCAGGTGCCGGGGATCGGCGCGGTTCAGGACGATCCGGTGGCCGGAAGCTTCCTTATTCGACAATAGCCGGTCCATCTATCTACCTCCCGATCTCCAGAGCCTTCTGAAACATGCTCTTGGAACCGTTTATCAGCGCCACGTTGGCCTCGTAGGACCGGGAGGCGCTGATCATGTCCACCATCTCGGAGACGATGTTGACGTTGGGGTATTCCACGTAGCCCGCCCGAGGCCCGCTCTTGATGGCGTCGGGATGGGTGGGATCGTAGACCAGCCGCGGCTGGTCCGCCATGTCCTTTTCGATCTTCACCACCCGCACTCCCCGGCCCACCGCGTTTTCCAGGGCCCGGGGCAGGAAAACGCTCTTCCAGTGGGGCTGCTCCGTCCGGGGGCGGAAAACGACCCGGCTGCGCCGGAAGGGGCCGCCCTCGGTGGTGCGGGTGGTGGTGGCGTTGGCGATATTGTCGGAGATCACGTCCAGCCGGAGCCGCTGGGCGGTGAGCCCCGAAGAGGCTATGTTGATGTTGGAATAAAGACCCATTGCCTGCCTACCTTAAAACCAGATTGATCTGGCCGAAATGGCTCGCCACCACCTGGCTCATCAGCTGGTAGGAGAGCTGGTTGTGCAGCGCGTTCATCGACTCCTGCTCGATGTCCACGTTGTTCCCGTTGTTCTTCGACGTGGTCATGAAATCCAGCGTCTTCCGGGGCCCCACGGTCCGGTAGTCCACCGGCCTTTCGAAGGGGATGTGCCGGGGGTCGGTCATCCGGGCCGTCAGCCTCCTGCCGGGCGCCTCCGAATCCAGGGCCTTTTTCAGGGCGGTTTCGAATTTGACCTCCGAGCGCTTGAAATGGGGCGTGTCGGAGTTGGCGATATTGTCGGCGATGACGTCCCGCCGCAGGAGGCTCACGTCCATGGTCCGGTGCAGGATGTCGATGGTCTTGCCGAAACTGTTTCCAATAAACATCGTGTTCTCCCTCTCCTCTGATCTTCGACCTTTTCTCCGCCCCGTCTTAGCCCTTTCACAGGATGTACCGGCTCAGGTCTCCGTCGTCCACCACATCCCGAAGCCTTTCATTCACATACTCCGCCGTCACCGGAATGGTCTGTCCCGCCAGCTCCGGCGCGTGAAAGGAGACCTCCTCCAGCAGCAGTTCCATAATGGTG
>Ga0302245_1001776_pt1 | contig 13491 bp, 12 predicted proteins | sample AAG_UR_Thr_MG_FD_193512 | JGI IMG/M metagenome (GOLD analysis project Ga0302245, IMG submission 193512) | Enriched activated sludge microbial communities from anaerobic digester in WTTP, New Holstein, Wisconsin, United States - AAG_UR_Thr | ecosystem: Engineered > Bioreactor > Anaerobic >... | reverse complement strand
AATCCTCGTCAAAAAATCCTTTTTGTTTCGCCATTTTCAGGTCCCTCCCGGTGGGAGGTTAGCATTTTATTTTCTTTCTGAAAATTCCATAGTTTTTAGAGGTTCCCTCAATACAAAGATTGAATCGATGCCATATCAACAGCGGGTCAGGAAGACCCGCAGGGACCTGAAAGCCGTCCCGCCTCTGAAGCCTCCACCGAACATCTGACCGCCGCTGATGGCCGCTGCGATGTGGATATGCACGAAAAGCGGGTCGTCCTTGTCGGGATAGACCTCCCGGATCCTGGGGTCGGCCTTCTCCCATTCCATCACCTCGCCGCTGAAACCCACCACCTCACAGGCGACGGGGTACTTCACCTCGGTGGTGCGCAGCGGCAGCTCGTTCTCCACCGGAGCCGCCACAACCACATCCTTCGCCGAACCCACGGCCCCGATGATGTACGCGCTCCTGATACCGTTCTCCACAAGAAAGGCCAGAATCCCTTTCTTGATGTCCCCACCGCTCCCGATGACGATTTCACGAAGCCCTTCCATGCCGCCTCCTTACCAGCTTCATCGCCTGGCTTGCGGCGATGAGAAGCGGGTCGTAGACCGGAGCCACCGACGGGGTGTAGAGAAGGTCCAGCTCGCCCAGCCGGGAGACGGTCATTCCCATGGTGACGGCCGCCACCAGCACGTTGATCCGGCCCGCGATCGTCTCACCTCCGATCCCCTGCGCCCCCAGCAGCCTCCCGTCGGCGGTGTCCACAACGAGGTTTACGTGCGCGTCCCGGCTTCCGGGGTAGTAGGACGCCCTGTCCCCCTTGATGACGGTCTGCTGTTCCGCGGCGTAACCTTCGGCCAGCGCCTGCTGGAGAGAAAGGCCGGTGGAAGCGATGTACAGGTCGAAGACCTTCGTGACCATCGAGCCCAGAACCCCCTCGAAGCGGTCATCCTCTCCCCCGATGACGCCGCCCGCCACCCGGCCCGTCTTGTTGGCCGTGGTGCCCAGGGGAAGATAAACGGGCTTTCCCGTGATCAGATGGCGCATCTGCGCACAGTCCCCGCAGGCCCAGATATGGGGGTCGCTGGTCCGCTGTCTTTCGTCCACCACGATGGCGCTCCTCAGTCCCAGCTCCAGGCCCGCCGCCTCGGCGAGCCCGCTCTCCGGCCTCACCCCGACCGCCACGATGACCATGTCGCAGGACACCGTGGAACCGTCGTCGGCCGTCACACCGACGACCTCGCCCCCCTCGCTGCGGATCGCCGCGACGCTTCGGGAGAGGTGGAGGTCCACCCCTTTCAGCGCCAGGTGGTCCGCCACCAGCCGGGAGTGTTCCTCCGGAAAGGCCGGCAGCAGGCGGTCCAGCGCTTCAAAGATGGTGACCTTCAGACCGCGCAGGGCCAGCTGCTCCGCCATCTCCAGGCCGATGACGCCGCCGCCGATGACGCAGGCGGCCCGGGCCTTCCCGGCCCGGTCGCGGATGGCGATCCCGTCCTCGACGCTCCTGACCGTAAAGACCCCGCGGCTCTCCATCCCGACGATGGGGGGGATTATCGGCCGGGATCCGGTGGCGATGACCAGGGCGTCATAGGGGGCATCGAAGGTTCCGCCGTTTTCGAGATCCTTCGCCTCGACAAGTTTCCGCGCCCTGTCGATCCTCACCACCTCGGTGTGGGTGTGGACACGAAAGCCCCGCTTGCTCCGCAGCTCCTCGGCAGTGAGGGAGACCAGATCGTCCGCCTCCCGGATCATCCCCCCGACGAAGTAGGGAAGACCGCAGGAGCCGTAGCTGACATAGCCCCCCCGCTCGAAGACGGTGACTTCTAACGAACCGTCCAGGCGCTTGGCCTTGGAGGCCGCGCTGAGCCCCGCGGCGGTGCCGCCGATGACAACCAGACGTTTGCCGCCCATCCTTCGATCCCGCCTCAGCGTCTGACGCCGTACTTGTCGATGACACCCATCTCGCCCATCATCTGCTCCAGCTCGTCCCGGAGTTTGCCGCCGTAGGCCTGATAGGGTTTGCGCAGGTGTCCCCCCGGAAGTCCCAGGATCTCCAGGGCCGCCTTGATGACGATGGGGTTGGAGAAGGTGTAGAGCTGCTGCAGCAGGGGGTACCACTTGAAGTACTCCCGGCGGGCGGTCTCAACCTTCTCCATGTCGGTCCAAGGCCGCGAGTAGAGGGCCGCCTCCTCGGGGATGATGTTCCCGCCGATGTTGGCCGTCCCGGTTCCGCCCACGGCCAGGGTGGGAAGGACGATGGAGTACTTGGGGTAGTCACAGCACATGATCTTGACCTTGCCCTCGCAGAGGCGCTGCACCTGCACCAGCTGCTCCACCGAGGGCACCGCTTCCTTGTCCAGAACGAAGTGCGTGAACTCGTCCGAAAGCTTCTTGATCGTTTCCGGGGTGATGTTGACCCCCACCCGGCTGGGGTTGTTGTAGATGCCGCAGGGGATGCCGATGGCCCCCATGCAGGCCTCGAAATGGGCCAGAACCGCCGTCTGGGGGATCAGCACATAGGGGGGAACGGTGAAGATGACGCCGTCGGCCCCCTGGCTCTCGCAGTAACGGGCGAACTCCACGGACTGGTCGGTGGTCAGGGCCGACGCGTTGAAGAAGACGGGGATCCGGTCCCTGGTCATCCTGATGACCTCCCGGACGATGAGCCTCTTCTCTTCCATGGTGAGAAGGGTCGTTTCCCCCGCCGAACCGAGAAGGAACAACTGGGTGGTGCCGTACTTTATCTGCCGATCGATGAGGGTGGAGAACCCGTTGAAGTCGATGGTGTCGTCTTTGGTGAAGGGGGTCGGCATGGCCACAAAAGATCCGGTGAGATTGATCATCTTTTTACTCTCCTCGTCCAAAAAAAGTTCTGTTTTTCCACAGCCTGGATCATGTTTTACGCCCTCTTTTTCGATCCGGTCGTTATACTTGCACCACTTGTAACATTCATTACATTGTCTCCTCATACCATCACTTCCACCCCCCGCTGTCAAGTGCGAAGGCCCGGGCAGACAGCCCGGGAACGGCTCGGGTCCCGCCCGGGCAAGGCCCGAACCCTTGCACAAGAGGGATCCGTGATGCAAAATGATAGTCTATGCGCCGAAGTCATGAGCCGACCATGCAGCACTTCCTCAACACCAGCTACACCTTCCCGATGAAGAAGGACCCGCAGCTGGAAGCCCTGTTGAAGCGGCACAGCATCGCCCTGACTCTTCCGGCTAAGACCCACTTCCTCGAAGTAGGCGAAACCCTGGATGGGGTCTATTACATCCAACGGGGCCGTTCCAAGCACTACATCCTGGGGGAGGACGGGTCGGAGAAGATCCTCTACTCGCTGAGCGAAGGCTGGTTTTTCGGCGAAACCCCGCTTTTCCTGCACGAACCCACCGGCCTGATCTCCGAAACCATGGAGCCTTCGATCCTGTGGAAAATCCCCTTCCCGGCGTACGAACGGCTTTTTGACGAGAACAGGACCTTCAGAAACGCCATCATGCACTCCATGACGCGAAAGATGCTCATCCTGCGCCATGAGATCGAAAACCTCGTCTTCAACCCCTGCAAACAGCGGATTCTGCAGCTGATGTGCTCCACCGTCGACCTCGGTTCGCTGGAGGAGGGCAAGTGGTACAGCCTCCTGACCCACTACACCCAGTACGAGATCAGCACCATCATCGGCAGCGCCCGGGTCACCACCAGCAAGCTCATCAACGAACTCTGCCTGGAGGGCCATCTGCGGATCCTGAATCGAAAGATCCAGGTGTCCAAAGCGACCTACGAGGCGCTCCTGGAGGCTATGGGGGTGTAGCGCGGTTTGCCGCCTGGCGCCCACAGCGGTGAAATGGGCGGGATAAGCCGAAAATCGTTTCAGGGGGCGTTTGGAAACGGCAGGAATCATTCTCCCTGTTGCTTTGGATGCGTGATTTTTTTTCTGGCCAATGAATCCAATTGTCCGCGATGCCATTATGTGTTTGGAGATAGGGATCGTAATCCTTTCGTTCAGGTCAATGAATCCAATACACCCGGCTTTTCAATCAGAGTGCCAAAACGCAATTCGTGTCGTAATCCCTTCGTTCAGGTCAATGAATCCAATTCCATATCAATGTAGAAGTTGATGTGGAGGACTGGAGTCGTAATCCCTTCGTTCAGGTCAATGAATCCAATAATCATCCGCCCTTGCGACATGGAGAAAAATCGTCGACAGGTCGTAATCCCTTCGTTCAGGTCAATAAATCCAATCCAACGAACTACAGAAACTGCGTCAACATGTCTACAAGTCGTAATCCCTTCGTTCAGGTCAATGAATCCAATCTACCCCGGGTGCCGGAACATCAGGCACGGGGATGACGGGTCGTAATCCCTTCGTTCAGGTCAATGAATCCAATGGGAGAAAAAATCCGGGTCAATCGGCACCTCCGGGAGGTTTAGTCGTAATCCCTTCGTTCAGGTCAATGAATCCAATGATGATGAAAGCGATGATCAACCCTTCGGGGTTGATAGTCGTAATCCCTTCGTTCAGGTCAATGAATCCAATTATCAGGTCCTGGCCCCCTACTTCACGGTGTAGGGCCGGTCGTAATCCCTTCGTTCAGGTCAATGAATCCAATGGACGAGGAGGAGGCCGATATCGACATCGTCCGCAGTCGTAATCCCTTCGTTCAGGTCAATGAATCCAATCCCATTCTACTCCTCTGAACACCAGCTCCTCGTAGCAACAGTCGTAATCCCTTCGTTCAGGTCAATGAATCCAATTATCAGGTTCTGGCCCCCTACTTCACGGTGTAGGGCCCGGTCGTAATCCCTTCGTTCAGGTCAATGAATCCAATCATTCGGCATGGGCATGGGTATGGGGGAGGGGTCACCCTGAGTCGTAATCCCTTCGTTCAGGTCAATGAATCCAATGAGGTTTATCCCGGGTGCCGAAACATTCGGCATGGGTACGGTCGTAATCCCTTCGTTCAGGTCAATGAATCCAATAGGTCAAGCAGTTCCTCGAGGAACTTGACGGACTGGAAGCGTCGTAATCCCTTCGTTCAGGTCAATGAATCCAATTCCCCCCGGGTGGGGGGGAAAAAAAGCTGGAGGGATGATGATGGTCGTAATCCCTTCGTTCAGGTCAATGAATCCAATACATTCCCCTTCGACAATACCTTCGGATACGCCGCAGCGTCGTAATCCCTTCGTTCAGGTCAATGAATCCAATTTTTTTTGTTGGCACCAACGAGTATGGAGGGGGGTCCTTGTCGTAATCCCTTCGTTCAGGTCAATGAATCCAATGATATCCAAGAGGGGGACTATGTACAGGTCACCGGATCGATAGTCGTAATCCCTTCGTTCAGGTCAATGAATCCAATTGTGGAAACACCGCAAGGCCATGGATCGGGTCGTCGTCGGTCGTAATCCCTTCGTTCAGGTCAATGAATCCAATTGGCATATACCAGCTTAATTTATAAGACCCACCCTATCGTCGTAATCCCTTCGTTCAGGTCAATGAATCCAATGCGAGAGGGGAGGAGTATGAAAAAAGGGATCATGCCCGAAGTCGTAATCCCTTCGTTCAGGTCAATGAATCCAATCACAGAGCCTCGGGCCTTTTTTTTAGGAACGAATAATGTCGGTCGTAATCCCTTCGTTCAGGTCAATGAATCCAATTCTGATCTTAACGCCGTCATTATCCAGGGCCGAGTCCGTCGTAATCCCTTCGTTCAGGTCAATGAATCCAATCACCGATGGCCACGACGAGATCCGGCGGGTGCTGACCAGGTCGTAATCCCTTCGTTCAGGTCAATGAATCCAATTTGTCTAACTTGCGGGGGAAATTGATAGGCTTCACCGCAGAAGTCGTAATCCCTTCGTTCAGGTCAATGAATCCAATCTGAACAATGCATTGAATGTGATAAAAGTAAATGAAGTCGTAATCCCTTCGTTCAGGTCAATGAATCCAATATAACGGGGGCACTATGCATCCGTTGGGATTGTACCGAGAGTCGTAATCCCTTCGTTCAGGTCAATGAATCCAATAAATTTCAAGTTTGTAATTGGCTTAAACGAGTACGGTCGTAATCCCTTCGTTCAGGTCAATGAATCCAATGAGGAGGTAGTAGAGATACTGACTCCTTGGCAGTGTCGTAATCCCTTCGTTCAGGTCAATGAATCCAATTTGTAATTGGCTTAAACGAGTACGGCGGCGGTCAGTTTCAGTCGTAATCCCTTCGTTCAGGTCAATGAATCCAATACCACCCATTGTAACTAATTGTATAAGTAGAAATTAGACAAACAGATCCGCATACCATATTAGAATATCGATAGATTTCTGTCATTTTTTCATATTGCCTCTCTTTGATATTTCTATTCATTATTATATAAAGAATTATTTTTTCCGCCAACCCCACGGGAATTTGAGGCTTTTTGTAAAACTCCCGGGTTGGCGTGCTATGTCAAAGACCTTCAGCCTCGCTACAAAATATGGAAAGGCTTGTCATTAGGCTCTTCGAATTTTTCAGGACCGAATTTCATCCTCTTCTGCCAGTCTCTTTCACATACCGAGAAAAAAACGACATAATCTTCGATCTCCATATAAGATATGATTTCCTTGCGAAGGCGTCCAAAGGTTTTATCGTCAATATCCATTTCGAAAACCGATTTCTGGACCCGTACACCATAGTTCAGCATAATCTTGGCGATTTTGGACAACCTTTTCGGATCTCGTACATCATAAATTACCAGTCTATTTTTCATAATATCTCGAAATCCTCAAGTCGAATCAACGAACCCGTTCCCTCCTCCACGGCTTTTCGACTGCATTCATCGCATAAAGGGTAGATGTAAAAATAATCCTCTCTTTTGTTGATCACCGAAAGCACTCTGCGACGCATATCATCCATACGTGTCTCATCAATGTCACATTGGAAAAATGATTTTTGAATCCGCAACCCGAAAGATTCCAAGACCTTTGCAGTTCTGACCAATCGCTTAGGCTTACTAATGTCATAACAAACTAGGTAAATCATTATTTCAACACCAGAGGTTTATAGTCCTTTTCTTCGCCGTTAATTACCCGTCGAAAATGCCTGACCTGTTCCCGTATTACCTTTTTATAGCTCAGCTGACGTCCTAGAGGTGAAAAGAACAGTTGCGTATCGATCTTTTTTTCAAATTGAGCAATAACCTTGCGAAGTCCTTCTCTGGTCAACAATACACCTTTTTTTTCCACAAAAATCGTTTTCTCCTCTGCTCCTTCGGTTACATGATCCGCTTCCAAGGGGTTCTCATCCGAATCAGACGAAAAAACCACATCTCGGAAATCACCAGGCTGAAGGATCCCTAAGTTGAAAAGAGCGCAGCAGAGGGTGTCAGCAATGGGCGTTCGAAATTCTTCCATAAGGTCGAAAGCCAAGGTCCTTTTTCCATACTCCAGCTCGTGCAGGTATCCCACGTAGGCGTCCATCCCCTCCTCTTCAATGGAAGAGTCCACCCGATAGAGAAGCAATGTATATAGGAAGCTTAACACAGCGTTCACGTTGTCTTCAGGCGGGTTCATGCTCCGTCCATTGAAAACAGCCCAATCCTGCAGAATATTTTCCCTGAAAACGGAAAAAAAGTGACGTGCCCCCATGCCTTCATATCCTCGCAAAGAAGCGAGAGAATCTGCTGCATCAGCCTGTCCTATGTTGCGCTTCATCCTCTCCACCGTCTGAATCAGATTATTTTCTGTTTCCCGTCGTCTACTTATCCTCTGCATGAATGAAAGCTGATTCTTGAGTTTCCCCGCCACCAGAGACTTGGCGAATCGCAGGCGGAAGTCTTCGTCTTCCAGGGTCTTGAATTGTTTCTGCCGTAAGAACACATTGCGGCTTTCCTGAAAAACGAGTTTTCCATGGAACCTTCCGTTGGTTCCCAAAAATACCGTATCGATTCCATGTCGCATCAAGAGCCTCAGGGCGCTGCCGGTTATCTCCATGTTTCCGAGAACTACAATCTGATTTGTCTTGAAAGGGAATATCGTTGTAATTGTGCCGTCCAGATGAGCAAACTGCAGCGTCTCTCCTTTTTTCTGGAGCTTGCCGTTTTCCGAAACGATATAAATCGTGGCCACTCCTCAGCTCCTTTGCAAAATATCTATGACACCTGAAAAAACCAAAGACAATTTCTTTTCGAACTTTTCCTCACCCAATGGATCTGCTTTATTTTTTTTATTGCCTCCAACCAGACCGGCATGATTAATATCATTTCGATAATCTCTCAGACTATTATATAAGGGCGCCAATGAACAGAAAGGCTCGGTGCCAAACATCTTTTGCACAAGACAGCGCCTTCGATATAATCTATCCTCTGGATCTTCCGGTAAAAGTGAATTATGGAAGTTGAATAACATCGATACCGTTTCGCGCTCAATTAGTCCGTAAATATCCTCTCTGTAAAATTTAAGGATATGCGTTATGATCATTTCCTGCAGAAGGGTTATTCCCTGCTGAATCAGACGATGGTCGATACACCATTGCACAGCCCGAAACCCATTATCGAGATCTTCTTTTTTAAAATTTTCAATCTTTGTTTTTATCTTTCCTATTATTGGCCCGACCGGTTTAGCCACTAGCTCATCCAGATTCATCTTGTCAAGCAAATTATTTGTCGCAAAAAAAAGCGACCCGTCTATTATTTCCTTTCCTCTCACAGTATGGAAAAGACCGGAAATCCTTCGTAATGCTTCAGCTAATTTTTTTTCATTCTGTGCCTGCTCATGTTTTCCTTTAGTCTCTTTAAGAGCCGGTCCTGTTTCTCGTGAAATCAGATTCGACAATTTCTCCGTTATCCCAAACTGAGTAAAATTGTCCGCCGCCAGGCTCCACTGCTGAAGGGTATCGAAGCTTGTAAGGTTGAAAACCGGGGCATCCCGTTTTTCCATTGCCAGAGACGCTACCTCCCCAGCCGGCCCCAGAGCTTCGAAGGCTCCGTAATAAATCCCCAGGATCTTGATGTTTTTCAGATAACGGGCGTAGTTGAGTAGTGACATTCCCAGAATAGGGAGAGAACGGAACCCGTGGGTGACATCATAGATCACCTCGTCCCCCTCTTCCAGACCGTCATACACTATCTGGAATATCTGCCAGATCTCGGTTTCCGAGACTCCTTCAGGAATTCGTTTTGGGATTAACCGCGTATCGGGCAGACGCTTTCGCAATGCTTCTTCCAATCCCGGTCCGTCATCGGTGGTAAGCCAGTTTTTTCGTTCTGCCGCGGGGGTGAGAAAGATAAGGACTCTGTCCTGGTCTGTAAAATCGTCGCAAAAAAGAGCCGATAGAGCCTCCTGTATGTACTTTACATTATCCACTCGTCGGGAACCAAAAACATAGTTGCAGGGAGTGTAGCGGTTTGTGCCAAGAAAACTTAGAAACACCCGGGCCATATTTCCTCCTGTATGGTATCAGTCCTCTTCGATTCGAGCTTTGGTCCATCCCAAAGGAACCAGGACACCATCCCTGTCGAAGACCGTCCGGCTTTGGCCGTAACCTCTTTTATTCCAGGGCCTGCGCAGATCGTTTACCGTTACACATTCCACCTGGCTGAATCGTCCAATACGAAGCAGAAATTCGTTTTTTTCCGGCCGTATGTCTTTAATAAGTTCGTTTAGTTCCCCGGCTACCGTCCGGCTCCCCTGATCGTCCTCATAAAACCGTGCGTACTCATTAGCCCATGCCGCCAGGTAAAAATTATTGCAGGCTTTAATCAATTCCTCCGCCTTGAAAGCTCTGATTCCCTTAAAATTGTCTGTCCGCGGCAGGTCCTGATGGAATGACAGGACCAGTCGGGCCTCCCCGTCACCGCCCAGGAGCTTCCCGCTTATCACCTCCGCCGCCATATGCATGCCCTTTGGTTCCATTCCCAGGCGCATCCCCTGGGTCGACACATTTACCAGAGGGCCGACCAGTAGGACTTTTTTACCGTCAACCCGACCGTCGGAGACACGGAGGGTGCGAAAAGGATCATCCTTTGCGTTGCTGTAGCGCAAGACAGCTTCCTGAAAACGGTTGTCCCGCCCCCGAACCTGACTGGCGATGAACGAAAAATCACCGGTTCCGCCAGGTCTGTTATGAATCGCCTCGTCAAGAATGGCGGTCCTGATGGCTCCTTTTACGGATGACCCGGGGATAAAAGGACGCTTTGATCCAATGGGCCGGTAAGCTTCCATAACCAGAAGCTTGTTATCATTCCTGATATTTTCCTTAAAAAAAGATTTAAAACCCGTGGTTGTCTGGCCGCCATACAGGGCCAACGAAAAATTCCTGGAGGTCTGTTCAGAGAAAAACCTGCGCAGGGCCAGGTAGTCATCTTTATCCAGGTATTTCGTGAAGATCCGTTTATCATCCCCTTGCAGAGACTCGACTACTCTGTCCTCATCGATCCGCAGGAACACGGGATTTTTCTGTTGTGATTCCGCGATGGTGTACTCTCCCGGACCGATGGAAACACCCGTACCGATGTGTATCCCCGTAAGGGGAGTCAGGATGAGAGTGCAGGTTCTCATAAAACCTCCTCGGAAACATCGAAGTAGACCACCGGGGCGATGCCGCTGTGGCGAATTCGAGGATCCGAATGGACACCCCCGATGAGAGTTCCCACCGTTTCCTTTTTCTCTTTTGGTATGAAGGTGCTCCCTTCGGTAAACATAACCAATGGTTTTTTAAAAGGATTAGTCGAAGCCGCTGACCCCCCTCCCAGTTTTCCGTACCGCACAAATATCTCGTAACTGAGTTCCTCCAGTTCATCCGAGTCTCTGTAAGACGGAATGAAAGGCCCCAGACTCATACCCCACTTTCCGTCCCGGGGAAGCTCTATCTCCTCCAGCCGGATTCGCCCGATCTGTCCCATTCCCACCGAAGCATCGGCGCCGAAACCGAACTCGAAGGCCCAGTCCAGGTATTGACTGACCTCATCCCCGGAACAGTCCGCAACGATGTACAGATCCGCCAGGGGCTGGTGATAATGGGTCTCGGTTGTGGGAAAAAGACTTCCTTCATCCCCCGTTGTACCGGTCACCCTGTTTATGGTGTTGCGGGTTCTGACTTCGGCGGATGTAAAACGGACCGGCTCCTTTCGAAGAGCCTCCTCCAGTGCGGCAGGCTCAATTTTCTTATTGTCCAAAATAAGGTCCGCGGGAATGTACTTCTTCGCCTTCAGCTCTTTCCTTTGTGAATAGACCGCCAGGCTTTTATCCGTTTGTTCGGACTGCTTCATAAGGGGGCGCGGCAGCCGTCCGTGGGGGAAGGCGCTGGAAACGGCAAAGTGGGGAGGCTCGGATCCTGCGCATCCGGAAAGAAACTTGTCCAGTTCTTCCTCCCCCCGGCGGCGTACAATCCCCCAGCATACATGGCCGAAAACCGTGTCCCCCATCATGGGAGTGGCCAGGGGGCTTTTCAGTTCGATGACTGCTTTGTAACTTTTCATGTCACACCGTCGGGAGCTGGACCGGGCTGCCCTTTTCGTCCTTCAGTTCCTGAAAGCTTATCCTTCCGTTTCCCCGGCTGCCCCCGCCGCCCAGGTAATCCTGCTCCAGAAGGGCCAGGGCGGTAAGGACCACGGCGGAAAAGTTCTTTTCGTCCTCCGCCCCCTCGTCGCCCATATCCAGAATTTTATAGATCAGAGAAAAGTCAAACTCCGTCCCGGGCACTACTCTCTCCAGGGGACGGGGGTTGGCCTCCGCGGTAATACGGTTCAGGCTGTTTTCACTCTTTTCTTCAATGAGGATTTCTCCTCTGCCGAACTTTTCCCGGTCCCGTTCCGACAGACGAGCGTCCCGGAGGATTATCCTGGTAGGGCCTCTTTTCATGGCCTTGTCTTTTTCCTCCGGACGCCTGGCAGCAGCGGATGTTCCAAAAACCCGACACACCTCGCACTCTCCACAACCGCATGGAGCCCCTCTGGATCCAAGAACCTTTCCCAGTTTCCACTCCATCAGAGATCGCATCTTCCCTTTCAGGGAGGACCCCGGGATGTATGGCTCCTGGGTGACCGGGTTTTTTATAATGGGGTTGTCCATTCCGCCGATTTCAATTTTGTCGCTTCCCGCCCCGATATGAAGGCCCGATTCCACCCGGATCTTTCCCTGAAGTTTTTTTATCTCTTTAATTTTATAGCCTGCCATTTTCTTACTCCTTTTTCATTCCTATTTTTCCGGAGCGATTTCGTAATGAAAGCCGTAAACCGCTTCAAAAAACTGACAGAATACCTCGTAGTCTTTGCTGCTTTTTACAGCTTCCACGCCCTCAAAGATAAAAGATTTCAGTTCATCGTAGGACTTTCTTTTATCATCATCCTTTCTTGGCAGTTTCTGTTTTGCCCGAGTCACCGTGTACGATATTTTCGACTTCTGCATTTTTACAAAAGGGAGGACCGCCTCCCAGTCGGTTTTACCCTGGGTTTTTCTTTCCAGCCTCTTTATTTCATCGTAAACCCGTCTGAATTGAGCCTTGGAAACATGCTTCAGCCGATTGGCCCACTGTTTTGCCTCGGAGTCGAACAGCTCAGGCCTGATCTTTTTTTCCGTGGTGTAAAAATTCATTTTACTCCTCCTTTCCTTTGTCTTTTCTATTTAAATAAGCCGCGCAACTCACCGGAATCCGTAATGAGTCAATGCTTTTGTGAACGATCTCCTTTATTCTGTCCCGGACATCCCGTTTTTCTATGTTTCGCGTTACATCGTATGTAAAGTGGCTTAGCCAGAGAAGGTTCCGGGTATTCACCTTCCTTTTATCCCCCGTCTGAGGTTTCGTTGCCTGTTCCATTGTGTGATAATGAAGGAGCCGGTAAAGAAAAGAGGGGGAGAGCGTATTTTTCTGCAGCTGTTCAAAAAGCCATTCTCCCTCATCAATGAGTTCTTCAAACTGTCTCCAACCAACAGTAGTATCAAACATTGTTACCTTGTCCTTATTCCCGTCCTCTCCCGGCTCCTTCGACATATCCAGGAGCCTTTGTGTCTCCTCCGCCAAGGTGCGTACCGGCATCCCCCGGGAAGCTGCCGCCATTCCAGCCGACAGAGTCAGGAAGGGGTTGCTCCCTGAGAGGCGGCCGAACTCCTTTCTCAGGAAAAGGGAAAACCGGATTATCTCATCCCAGGGCCCGATAAGACAGAGATCGTCCCCTCCGGAAAAAACCGTATACACATTGGGAAATTTCTTTTCCAGTGCATCTGCCAGCCAGGTGGAAAAAAAGTAGTTCAACATTCTGCTTAAGGATGCCAGCCGGGAAACAGACTGACGGTCGCCAAATCCCAGGGAAAACAGGGCTCCCAAATTGTCCACATCCGCCTTCAGCATGGCAATTCTTTTGATCCCCCGGGCTTTCTGGGCAATCTGGTCGAAGGTCATCACATCACCCTCGCCTCTTTCCCCGGTGGGAATCCTGGGAATGTGGCAGTAAACCGGGGACAAACCGTATCCCGGTTTGTACATGCGGGTCTGCAGGCCGCCGTTTCTCCGGGCATCTTCGCTTTCTTCCATTTGCAGAATACT
>Ga0302245_1001763_pt1 | contig 13546 bp, 20 predicted proteins | sample AAG_UR_Thr_MG_FD_193512 | JGI IMG/M metagenome (GOLD analysis project Ga0302245, IMG submission 193512) | Enriched activated sludge microbial communities from anaerobic digester in WTTP, New Holstein, Wisconsin, United States - AAG_UR_Thr | ecosystem: Engineered > Bioreactor > Anaerobic >... | reverse complement strand
AATCATGACGCCCACCTTTGGAAAAATCATGACGACTCCCAATTTCTCCCCGACGGAAACCCTCACATGATCCTTGCCGGGTCTCGGCTGCGCCGAAAGCGCCACTTCCCCGGCAGAAACCAGCCTGGACATAATATCGAGATCCGGATGATCGCAGACAAACACACCCTCCCGCGAAACAGAGCACAAAATCCCCGACCGCGCCCCGCAGGAAACAATAACCTCAACCTTCGCCGTTACACGGTCATCCAACCGCCTTCACCTCCCTTCGCGCCTTTCTTCTCCGAGTACCTGTCCCGAACCATCTGCTTCGGCCGTGTCCCCGCCCACGGCCTCGACATCAAACCATACCTGGCACTATCGAAGGCGTGATCTTCCATCTCGGTGTCAATATCCTCGACCTTGCGCTTGTCGTGCACCAGCGTCGGAAGCGTCCGTACCAAGTGCATGCATTGCGGGAAGATCACCCACCCGGGGATCCACCGGTCCGTCCCGAAATTCCAGCCCTTGAGCCTGTGGTGCACCTGGGCCAGACCCTGAATCCGGTCATTATCGGCGCGGGAGAACACCAGCCCCTCTCGGGCGAAAGTCTCAGCGATCGTGGGTCCGGGGTGACCCGTCTTCGCCCATATCGCCGGATCGGCCACCCTGTAGCTGACCTTCTCCCCCTTCTCCAGATCCTTCACACGCCTGGCGACTACTGCCGCGTCTTCCTGGGACCCCTCGTTCGGCTTCCCGCCCCAGCCATAAAGCTCACGATAGGTGACCACCTGCCCGTCGGGATTCACGGCGTGCCAATAAACGGCATAGGGCCTCGTGTACCCCCAATCAACGGACATGAACCTCGTCCACCATTCCGGAATCTCGAAGGGCTCAACCACGTGCTTCTCCCGGCTCCACTCCATGAAAACCTGCCCCTCGAAAACATCCCAGTCCCCATCCCGGACAGCCTTACGGAGCTTCTCCGGCAGAGACTCCAGCTGCTTCAAATACTCCGGGGAAATATGAGGATTGTCCGTCGCCTTCGCCGGAATATAGGCGAAAGAATCCCGGTATATCTCCATCTCGGGCGGCAAAAGTCCATCGATCCAGTATGCCTTCACCCAGCCATGCCCTACTCCCCCGGGATTCGTGCCGGCCAGAAAAGGCGTGTAATCTATCCCCGGCCACCGAAGACGCCAGCGCAGATTATCGAACGTCGCCAGCGGATTCTCCGTAAGCTCATCCACGGCTATCGCCGCGAACTCGGCCGACTTGTACTTCTCCGTCTTGTCCAGGTTGCGGAACAGGACCTTGCCGCCGCCGAAGCGCCTGGCAAGCCTGAACTCCTTCGCCGAATGACGGTAAGAACCAAGCCAGGAAGGAAACTCATGCCTGACCTTGCCCAGATGCCTGTCATGGAGCGTCGGATAATCCCTGCAGAACAACCCGACCTCGACACCCAAATGACCCTGCTTCGCCCAGGAAAGCAAAAGCCCCAGCAGAGCCCACCGGAGCCAGTAACTCTTGCCCCCTCCGCCGGCTCCACCGTAGAGGATGAACAACTTCCGGCCACTGATGGCATCCAAGGCCTGCCGCTGCCTCTGGCTGGGATTCATGAGCTCGGTGAAGGACCTTACAACCCTCACAACAGATCGACCTGCACCTTTTCCGGAATATCGCCCGTCACCGGGGGAAGATCATCGGCCTCGAAAGCCTCGAACACCTTCAGAAGCATCTCGTAGGCCCTCAGCTGGTCCGACGTCTTCACCACGTCCCGAAGCCTCGTCACCCCGCCCAGGTCCTCCTTGGGGAAATCCATATTCAAAAGCAGCTGCCCCTGCTCTCCCTCCGAAACCGAAGCCACCCTCCCGTCGGGAAGCTCTATCTCCCGGTACCCCTTGAAAGCGATACTCCACAGCTTCTCGACCACCGCCCCTATAAGCTGCTCGCGGCGATCCTGCCAGGCCTGGGCCTGCTGGCGCGACAACTCCTCGACCCTGTCCGCGACGTCGGTCCTGCAAAGCAAACGGGACGCCATAACCTTGGCGCCCCGCGGATTGTCCTTGCTGAAACCCGCCGCCATAGCGGCCCTCGTGGCATTGGGCACACCCAGGCCGAAATGCGACGGATCCAGCATCGAAGTCACATACTCCTGGGCAAAGCGCTCATGCCTCAAGTTCGTCAGTTCTGGCATAGCCTTCACCTTCCAAACAAAAAGGCGACCCCAAAGGGGACCGCCCTTGATGTTCCGAATCAACGCGCAATCTCTGAAACAATATCTTGATACCACGTTTTACCCTGACACTGCAAGTGTCATTTTTCTGACCTTTTCTGACGTTATGCCTTCGGCTCTTTGCCTGATCTCCTCCGTCTCAAACCTCCAGAGCCAGGCGACCATTCGCTCCGCTTCCTTTTTTCGTCGAAACAGAGTCCTCCGGGATATTCCAAGAAGCCCGCAAATATCGTATTCGTCGATCTTCTCAAAATGCCATAGCCTGACGACGTCCCGCTCTGCAGGAGACAGAACCTCCAGAATAGCCTCAACCTTCTCGACGGAAGACCGAAAATACGTATACCCGGGGTGGCTTTCCTTGAGGATCATAATCTTCTCCTGGACGGCAAGCCCGTTCCCCCCGGCGACGCCGACAAGCCCGAAAAGATCGGGGGAAGCGATGCCGGCAAACCACCGGTCCAGCTCATGCAGCTGCTGAACCCAGCGAGGGTAAGACTTTAACCGCCTTTGGGCCATGTGAAGATCTATCCGGGCCATCGCGGGAAGAAAAAGATCCATATCCGGCGGTTCGGGCAATTTCCGGCTCATCTCCTCAGCTCCGGCTCGAACATCCCGGCTCGACCATCAAGGCGTTGTCGGCCTCATTTTGCAGGTACTCCGCCTCGCGCTCGTTTCCCAGGTACTCCATCTCGAGCACGCAGTACCCGATGATATCCCTCAGCGTGTCCCAGTAAGAAGCGTTCACGGGAAGACGCTCCTTCCGAAGGGCCATATTTCTCAGCCGGTTGAACTTGTGCCTCAGGATCACCACCAGCGACATCGGGCCGTCTTCCGCTCTCGACCTGGTGTAACTGTCGTCGTAATCCTCGTTCCTCCCAGCCAGAAGCCTGGGGATCTGCGCAAGGATCCCCTCCCAGACAACAAACCTGGAAACAGACTTTCCGTCGCCATCAGTCGCCTTGCACAAACCTCCGTTCATCCCTGCTTCAGCCTCCCCTTCGTCGTCTTTTACCGGACTCTCGTCCAAAACATTGGCAAGATCAAGATCATCAAGAATCATCATCAGCAGCCTTCCAAGGATCTCCTCAGCCCGGGACTTCTTTTCCGGAGACAAAAACCCGCCGATCGCCGTCACACTCACCTCGAGTTTCACCTCGTCAACACCCCTCACAAAAGATCCCGGCGCGCGGAATCCATGGGCTTCGACCTCGTCTCGCTCCACCGCCGGCAGACCGAACGCCTCGCCCGAATAACCTTCCCCCCGCCCTCGTCTTCGCAGAACAGCCTCATAGGGGTCCCGCTCAAAGGGCAACTTGACGGCCGGGAGCAATGCCGACAAAAAGCCAGATCGTTACGGGCCTTCCGGAAATCATCCAGGCTGCCCCTCAGAACCCCGCCGGAAATCCTGGGAAACTGCGACCGCGCGAACCGGGCGGCGCTCTCCCTGGTCCAGACGCAGGCCCTCCTGGCTATCTCGTGAAAATCGACATCCTGCCCCAAAACCGTCACCCCTCCCCTTGGATCACATCACCGCCCCCCCAGCACACCGTCAGGTAGGAGCCCGCTGCTTCGCGTCCGGGGCACCTTGCATCTCGACCCTTTGCCCCCACTCCACGGTGCTCTCCAGCAAAGCCGTGAAGGGAATATCGTTCTCCGGATGATCAAAGTCGGTCAAAAGACCGCGGATCCTTTTCAGACCTTCGTCACTGCCCCAAAGGTCAACAATGCTCAAACATGCCTCCAGGTTAGGCTCTGACAACTGATCCCGGGACAAAAGGATCTTCTGCACCTCCCGAAGAACTTCCTTCCCCGGCTTTGCCCTTTTTTTGTCATGTGGATAAGTGGACGTGTTATCCACATCGGGTTTTTGAGTTGCTTTCCCTTGCGATGACTGGTTTTCTGGCTTATCGTGTTTCGCGTTATCCACATATCCACCGACCCTATTACTTGTTTCTATCCCTGTTACTGCTACTGCTACTGGTTTACCTAACCCTTCCGGTAACGGTTGGGGTAACGGTTTCGGTAACCCTTTGGATAACGGTTTCGGTAACCCTTTGGGTAACGGTTTACCTAACCCTTCCGGTAACGGTTGGGAATCCTTTGATAAAGTGGCGACGGCTTCAAAAAGGGAACCGGCAATACCGGCGGCTTCAAGACACTCGAGAAAACGGCCCATTAAATACGTATCGGGCAATTCGTTTATCTTCTTGATGGCGGACACCTTCTGATTTTCGTTTTCAAGAGGGTTGTATTCCAGGTACTTCGGGATAAGAATGACCTCAGATTCGTCGTCGTAAAGCACCGACCCCTTCTCCTTCAATTCAGCGAAGGCCTGCTCGAACTCATCGGCTTCAAAACCGGTATCGGCAAGGGCATAACCTATCGGTAGCGAATAAAACCCGACAAGATTCCGGTGGTGATTGGTCAGGAAATACAGCATCAGGTACTTGGCCTGAAAAGACAGGCGGCGCATTCCGCCCATCCAGAAACGGGTCGGGATCTTCGTGTAAACGTACTCGCTCTTCTTCCCCATCACAAACCACCTACCATCCGGATGCCCGGGCGAAAACCTTCTCCTCGTAGCGCCTTGCTCCGCCCGAATAATGCCTCAGCGCCTCCCCAAGATCGCCGTCGTACCTCACGATGAGTTGCCTCAAAATACGAGCCCCGGCCCTGATGCAGGTCCTGGTGTCTTTCAGGTCACTCCCGCTACCGGCTATCCCCTCGCGGGAAAGCATCTCCCCCCAGATAGCCCAGTTCACCTGCATCACGCCCACGCAACCGGCGGAAGACGCAACATTCGCCCTGCCGGAAGACTCCTGGCAGAACTGCCCTAAAAGAACAAAGGACGGCACCTTGAACTCCCTGGCGGCGTCAAGGATCCACCCGGCGCACTCATAGGGATCCTCAACGGCCGGATACCGCGACAGCACAAGGGAAACAGCCTCACGATCCAGCTCGTAAAGATCCAAGAAAAGGGAAACCCCTTGGGCGTAACCCTCCTCGTAGCCGAGAAGGGGTTCCACTGGAACGGGAACACCAACAAAAACAGGCTCCGGTTCCAGGACAAGGGCGTGGGGCAAGGCAAACCTCACGCCCAGCAAAAAAGACGACACGCACACAGGAAGAAACAAAAAGGCGCTCACCTTCATCCCTTGGCCTCCTTCACGATAAGATCGACCATCTGCCTGTCCGTAAAACTCACGGGCTGCAGGCGGGGCTTGCGAAAATAGAAATGCTCCACCTTCATCCCCCGCACAGTGCCGACGAACTCGAAAAACCCCAGGAAAACATCCGGCAAGCAATTAGCCCCCTTGCGGGCCCCGGCCGGCAAGAGCGAAAGATGATACCTCCTGCCGGGTACAAGATCGGGATTCGGAGAAAAAATACCCTTCACGACCACACACCGTTAAACGACAGCTGCCCAGGACAATCATCGCAATTGCCAAAATCCGCAAAGACAACAACCCCGTCACGGAGGAACACATCCTTGCAGCAAATGCAGCGAAGAGGCTCGTACCCAACCAGGACTTGCTCGATGTTGCCGGCCCCGCACTTTGGACACCTCCAGATCCACCTCATTGCAAAACCCCGCCCTTTCTGTCAAAATGAAGGGCAAGGTGCTCGAACACCTTGCCCCGGCTTTGAAGGTCCTGGTCCCGCAAGGGATCAGGACCTGTTGCTTTCAAGGGCTTCTATCTCCCTCGTGATCTCCAGAACCCTGGCTGCGAAAAAATCCCGCGCCCTCTTCGCTCTCCGGCTCTGCCACTTCCGCAGCACAACATTCGCCCACTCCAGCCGCGCCCTCACCGCCTCCAGCTCGTCCCTCAGCTCGAGGAGCCTCTCCTTCGCCTCCATCCACCCCGGCTCCAAAGCATCCACGAAACAACTCAAATCCTCGCTCACCACGACACCCCCTTGAACGCAACAACGAAACATACCCGGGACGAAGATCCAGAATCCCCTCCGTCTTCACGTCCTCCACCCGAAACTCGTCTCCGTCGTCCACCAGCCGAAGCGAAAACAGCCGCGCCCCAGGAACAGGCTTCGCCTTCCTGCGCTTCTTCGCGGCCTTCTTGCCGGCGGCCTTAGACGGCTTCGACATCGGCCTTATCCCGCTCCAGAAGCCGGCATATATAATCCAGCCCCTTTGGCGTCACCATCGGCTGCGCATAATTGAAAGACTCCTCACCCCTGGAGATAGGCTTCTGCACCACCCTGAAATATCCCCTATCGATGTACGACTGATAGGGCAAATTATTCCGCATCAAGACCCCCCGGCCCTTTAAAAACTTGAAGAGCCTTGTCCGGCCCGTTCCCAGGCTCTTGGCCGCCTTAGCCATGGACTGGGCGTTCCTGCCATCCATGAAAGCGTCGAAACCCTGGGCCTTCGGGGAAAGAAGGGCGATCTCCCGCTTCGAGGCCTCGATCTCCATCTCCGCGTCGAGCACCATCTGGGCCAGCTCCTTCCGCCCGATAGTGGCAAGCGCGAAATACCCCGACCGCCTTATCGAAGGAATTACCTCATGGGTAACCCACCGCTTGAACTTGCGAGCCTCGGGCTTCCGGCTTCGTAAAATCAGGGAATACAACCCCGGCTCGTTCACGATCCCCCTCCTGGGGCTTCCGGGAGTTCCATCGACAATATCGATGGAACCCTTCTCATCCTCCTCAAGGGCGGATAAAACATCCCCCACGTTCTGAATACCGAGGATCTCGCACACATCGCCCGCCAGCCACCAGGGATGACCGTCGTCGTTCACGAAAGCCCTCACGGGACGGTCCTCAAAGTGAAAGATCTGAACAACCCCCTGCTCGGCAACGGCGTTCAGCGCCGTTACACCCAAACTGGACATCACCTCACCACCCCTCTACATTCACCCCCAGAAAGGACTTTAAGAAGCGCAAATACGCATAAAATCCGCATACCAGAACACCTTCATGGCACGCCACAAAACAACCCTGGCGAAAAACACTGGATCATCGGGCAAAAGGTCTGCAAATTTGGCCAATGCCTCTCTTCCATCCTCTCCGCCATTAACAGCACGAAGCCAGGCGCAAGTGGCATCAACCAGATCATCCGAATAACAACCAGGAAACTCCACTTCTCCATCGGTATCAAAAAAACAATCAGGGGTATCAAAACCTTCGGGAAAATCGCCAACATACATACAAGAAGTGCCGGAATCGATAATCTGATCCAGCTGGCCACTCTTGACCGCTCTGTCAATATCCAGCACGGCAGCCGCAACATCGGTGTCATCCAGGGATAGATGCCGGACATGTTTGAGAAATGGATTTGCCTTAGACGCTACCTCCGCGCCAGGGCTTTCATTGCCCCAATAAACATGCTGATGAACGGCTATAAAAAAATCGCGCAATACTGTCCTTACCTCTCGCCCTACCATGCGTTCCTTCACTTAATACACCCCCTCTACAAACACTCCAGAAACCTCGAGATCGCTTCCCTGGCTTCTGCTCCCTCTCGTCGCATCCTGTCCCGCTCCACGTCGCTTATCCCGTCGGCAAGAATATCCGGGTCAACTGCCCTCACAAACTCCCTGGCTTCCTTACCCCCACGAAGGGCAAGCATCACAACCCCTTCGTCGGCGAACCCTCCGCGGGGACCGTAGGGTTTGAAGGATCGTCTCTCACAAGTTCGTCAAGAGAACAATTTAAAATTTGGGCAAGGATTTTTATTGTCTCCAGATCGGGAACACGTTGCCCTTTCTCCCAACGCCAGATAGTGTTAATTCCAACATTCACTCTCTTCGCAAGGTCTGATCGAGAAAAACCTTTAGCCTCACGAATTTTTTGAAGAAGAATCATGAACTCTCACCCCCCTTCTGGGAACAGAATAATTACCAAAGTGGGAATTGTATATAGGCCAAAAGTCCCATTTTGGTAAGTTTTATTCCCAAAACGTTTGTTGACTACCATTCCCAATATGGGATAGTAGCCACGGAGGGGATAAATTGTTTGGAAAAAGATTAAAAAAGTCTAGGGAAAAAGCTGGCCTTTCTGTTGCCGAACTTGCAGAGTCCCTAAATGTAGGGAAAAACACAATATGGCGCTGGGAACAAGGAGAAAGAACACCAAGCGACAAAGATAAATTGAGATTGGCTGAAATTCTGAGTACAACCGTCTCTTACCTCATCGGAGAAACATCCGAACCCTTCAAGGCTGCCAGGTCCAGGCGCGACTACGACCTCGTGGAGATCCCCGTCATTTCCCGAGAACACACAGCCTGTTGCGGAGGAGGCATCACGGCACCGGACGAAACAAGCCCTCCGGAAGAAACCATCCTTATTTCCCGGCGGATGCTGGGGAGCATCGACGACCTCCGCCCGCCCTACGCCGAAAGGACCGACGGATCGAGCATGACCAGCTACGGTATCCCGTCGGAATCCATAGTTGTCATAAACCCGGGAGAAGAAGTCCGAAGCGGCGACGTAGCGCTTGTGTGCCTGGGAGGCAGAGAAGCCATAAAGGCCGTAATATTCAAACCCGAGGAAATAGAACTCCACTCCGACAAAAAGACCCTCACCGTCACCAAAGACGACTTCGACTCCGGCTGGTTCCAGATCCTGGGAAAGATCTCAGCCATCGTCTCCACACCCAAACACGGCCTGTAAAATCAAGAAAGCATCAAAAAAGCCGCCACCAGGCGGCTTATAAACAGGCATAGACAAAAAATGAAAGATTAACAAAGAGGTTACCATGGGAATCTTCGATCTTTTTCTCAAAAAGAAAGGACTCGTAGAAATTCTGGTCAAAGAAATAGACTCACCACCTGAACCCTACACTCCTCCAGATCGATCGTACAAAGAAACGGTCGGGAGGATAGAGATAACAGATGATTTTGCAACAGCGCTAGAGGCAATTGACGAGGGTTTTCCGTTAATACTCCTGACAGGAAGCGCTGGAACGGGTAAATCGACATTCATAAGGTACTTCTGCGGAACTACAAAAAAGAGAGTGGCAATTGTTTCACCTACAGGAGTAGCAGCTTTGATTGTAGGCGGCAAAACGATTCACTCCCTTTTTAAACTGCCGCCCAGGTACATAGATCCTATAGACATAAAACCCGCACATGGGCACGATAAAGATCTTTTCAGCAACCTGGATATCCTCATAATCGATGAAATATCAATGGTACGTGCCGATCTAATGGACGCAATAGAACTCTCACTCAGGATAAACGCCCAAAAAAGGAAAAGCAAAAAAGCCTTCGGCGGGGTCCAAGTTGTCATGGTGGGAGACCTCTTCCAGCTTCCTCCTGTTTTGGGGGGAAAAATGGAAAAACAGATAATAAACAACCGGTTTAATACAAAATATTTTTTCAGCGCTTTCGGGATGAAGCAACTAACGATGTTGCCGATAGAGTTCACTAAATGCTACAGGCAGAACGAGGACGATCTTTTTTTCAAAATCCTCCAGAACATCCGCAAAGGTCACAACGTGGAACCATGCGTCACAATGATAAACAACAAGTGCATCTCACAGAGACCTCCAAAAGGGGCAGTAACTCTTACGTGTACAAGACGTAGGGCGCAAATCATAAACGAATTCGAATTTTCGAAGATACAGGAACCGCAAAAAACCTACTATGGAGAAATATCAGGCAACTTCAATCTTGTTGAGCATAAACTCCCATCACCGATGGAACTTCGCCTAAAAAATGAGACTTTGGTCATGTTCACAAAAAATGGTGGTCCAAATTCGTGGGTAAACGGAACCATAGGGAAAGTGATCGGCATGGAAGAAAATTCTGTATTCGTCGAAACCATCCCCGGAGGCGCTATTTACGAAGTTGGGCAGGCGTCCTGGGATGCTTATGAATATTACTTCTCAAAAGAAGAAAATACCGTAAAAAGCTATGTCGATGGCACATATAAACAGATACCGCTAATGCATGCCTGGGCAATGACAATTCATAAAGCGCAAGGCAAGACCATTGAAAGATTGCACATAGATCTAACAGACCAACCATTCGAAACAGGACAAATATACGTGGCTTTGAGTAGATGCCCCAGCCTGGACGGAATAACGATCAACAAACCACTACAACCAAAAGACGTGATGGTCTGCCCCACCATGCAACGATTCTACAAACAATGGGCAACAAAAAAGACAAAAATGAAACCTGTCTCGCTTGAAGCAAAATAAAGCCACCCAAAAAGCGGCAAATAAAAACCAGGATAGATTAAATATCAACTGATTGATAAAGAAAGGCAGAAATCAGTAATTGCGTTTTTTGATACTATATATGATACTATCTGGGGTGAAGGCCTTGACAAAAAAGGAAAAACGCAAAAAAAGACTGGGAGACCCAAAAGCAGGTTCAAATGAGATCCCCAAATCAGAAATCATATCCATCCTTTCGGGCGAAGATTTCACAATGGAAGAAAAAGGAGGAAGGAATGCCAGCCATTTCTTTTTTAAGCATCCCTTGCTGCTAAAACACTTCGACCTATTGAAAAAACACCCTTATTGGCAACAACATATATGCCCCGGGGGAAGAATCCAGATTATTTTCCATGGAGAAAAGGCATACGGGTCAGAAGCCAGAAAAATTAACCAAATCCTTGATCTGCTGGACGAACTCAAAGAAATTGAAAAAAGGTAACAGTTACCACGAGAGGGAGGAAGGAACATGAAGAAAAAACTGGATTACTATCTCGCGCTTCCGTACAAAACCGAAATTGAGAAGATGCCTGAAGAAGAAAATGGAGGATATATCGCTACATGTCCACTGCTGGCTCTTCGCGGTTACGGAAAGACCATGGATGAAGCTGTCGATGATCTCGAAACTTTGAAAAAGGAATGCCTAGAAGAATGGATAAAAGAAGGCGCATCCATCCCCGAACCGCCAAGACATGCCCGGGAAGCAAGCGGAAAGTTCGTGCTGCGCTTGCCCAGGACCTTGCACTCGGTTTTGCGTGAAGCCGCCAGATACGAGGACATCAGCCTGAACTCCTACATTGTCGGCCTTCTGATCAAAGGCATTGAAAACGAACAACGTCTGAGCATGATGGATGACGCTGTTTCAAGAATAATGCAGTCTAACTGGCAAACACAAAAACATGTGGTCTCCTGGATGGAAAGCCTGATAGAAAAGACAAAAGAAGGAACCCATAAATACTGCGTCTCGCCGGCAGGCAGCGATTTTATTGGAGTTGCGTAGGTATGCGGGAACCCCTGTTTTTTATTAGAAATCATTTCTATCCCAACATATTGTGCTCTGCCGTGCCCAACTACAAAAAAAGGGCTAGCCTTTTGCAGCCTGACGACCTGCGAGTTGAGGCCAATATTTCCTCGCATCCAAAGCAGGAGGGAACATGGTTGGCTTCCATGCAAATCTCCACGCGGGAAGAAGACATCAAAAACGCCAAGCTGCCATACGTAATATTTCTTCAATCATTTGCCATTTTGGAACCATGTTCAAATGCTGGCGCAATCGATCCTGAAAATTTAAAAGAACTTTTGTATGTGAACGGTGCTACCATGATGTACACCTCGGCCAGGGAATATTTACGAATAATTTCAGCACCGGGTCCTTATGGCCCCATTATTCTGCCGACGTGGAGGTTTTCTCCTGAGGACATAAAGCAGGCCCAAACCACGGAAGAAAAAAACAGAAAAAAAACCAGAAAATCGAAAGAAATCCCCAAAAAACAAGATAAAGAATAAATTTCTCGGGGAAGGGCTGCCAGTGCAAAACCCCAAAGCCATCATCTACGCTCGGGTATCAACCAAACGACAAGAGCGGGAAGGAATCTCCATACCAGGCCAAATATCGCGCGGAGAGGCCCATCTCTTGGCCTCAGGATATCAAGTAGCCGCCATCTACAAAGAAGCCCACTCGGCCTCCGAAAAAGCCTCAAAACGGCCCGAATTCCTCAAGGCCGTCAGCCACGCCCTGGACAAAAAAGCCGGCATATCCGCCCTGTGGGTCTACGACACCGACCGCTTCTCCCGTGACCGCATAGAGGGCCCTCTCTACAAAGCCCAGCTCAGGGCCAGCGGTGTCGAGATCATCTACCACGCCTACCAGGTAAACCCCAAAGACATCAACGACCGCCTCATGGAAGGCATCCTCGAAAACCTGGGGGCCTACAAAGCCGCTCTCCAGGGACTTCTGGCAGCCAGGGGAATGCACGATCGTGCCGCCGAAGGCGGCTTCACGGGAGGCTCAGCCCCCTTCGGCTACATGTGGCGGAAAAACCCATCCGGAAGATCGACCCTGGTACTAGACCCGGCGAGGGCGCCCGTAGTCCGCAAAATCGTCGCCCTTTTCATGGACGGGCTCGGCTGCATCCAGATAGCCAGGCTGCTCAACTCCCAGAACGTGGCCACCGCCCGCGGCGGCAAATGGTCCAACTCCATAATTCACCGACTGCTGACCAACCCGCGGATGAAGGGCGCCAACCAGTTCAACGGAAAAGAGGGGAGCGTCTACATGGAAAACACCCATGAGCCAATCATAACCCCCGAAGAATGGGATCAGATCCAGGAAATCCTCTCGGCCCGCCGACCCTTTCAAGAAAACAAAAAAAGGATCTCTCCCCGGCGCAAACTCAAACTGGGCGGCATCCTCTACTGCGACAAATGCGGCTCCGCCATGACAGGAGCCGCCGCCACAGGCAAAAACGGGGCAAGACACCTCTACTACGAATGCTCCTGCCACCGTAAGGGCGGAACATGTGAAGGGCAGAGGATCCCGGGAGAAAAACTCGACAGGGCCATGATCGGGTTCATGAAAGAGCAGCTCTTCAATGACGAAAACATATCCACCATGGAAAACGCCGTATTCGAATACGTCAAAACCCACAACAGCCAGGTCGAAAAGGACCGCATGCAGCTGACGTCAGAACTCTCCGGCATCGAGACCAGGCTCAATAGACTCATTCACATCCTCGAAACGGAAAAAGCCTTCGACCCCGAGGACCTTGCCCCCCGCATCCGGGAACTGCAGGCAGCCAAGAAAGAAGCAGGGGCACAGCTCGAATCACTGCGCCCCCTGCCGAAGATCGGAAAAGCAAACCGTCAATCATTGCGCCGCCTAATGGCCGGGATCCTGGAAGACTCCTCGCCGGAAGAACTCGTAAACTTCTTCTCAAAATACGACTTCCGGCTCTACATCAACAACCGCGACGTGTACGCGGAAGCCAACCCAGCCCTGGTGTTCGCCTCAACAAAAAAATGGCGTGCCCGTCGGGATTTGAACCCGAGACCTTCGGCTCCGGAGGCCGACGCTCTATCCAGCTGAGCTACGGACACGCATCCGCGGCGCCTAGGTTAACGCCCCCGCCGTTGGGTTGTCAAGGG
>Ga0302245_1001759_pt1 | contig 13582 bp, 10 predicted proteins | sample AAG_UR_Thr_MG_FD_193512 | JGI IMG/M metagenome (GOLD analysis project Ga0302245, IMG submission 193512) | Enriched activated sludge microbial communities from anaerobic digester in WTTP, New Holstein, Wisconsin, United States - AAG_UR_Thr | ecosystem: Engineered > Bioreactor > Anaerobic >... | reverse complement strand
AGCTTGCCGCCCGCCGCCAGAATAAAATTCTGATAACAGGGATAACGCGGGTTGGAAACAATCACTTCATCGCCTTTATCCAGAATCGCCAGCATCGCGAACAAAAGCGCCGGCGAAGTGCCGGTGGAAACCAAAACCTGTTCCGGTATGATTCTTACGCGGTATTCCCGAAAATAAAAATCACATATCGCCTGACGCAATTCCAGAAGCCCCAGCGCGTGCGTGTAGCGTGTTTTGTTGTTTTGCAGCGCCTCCACTGCCGCCTCAACAACAACCTTGGGCGTGGGAAAATCCGGCTCTCCCACCTCTAGATGAATGACGTTTTCGCCGCAACGCTCGAGCTCCTCGGCCTTGGCCATCACATCCATCACTATAAAAGAAGTAAATTTATCCGCGCGTTTGGAAATCATTATCATCCTCGCTCATTTGACGTTATTTTATGTATTCCCATCGCGCTCTTTGATTTCTCGTTTTTCAATCCGGCTTCACCGTCACCCAGAGGAATGTTTCGCCGCCGATGGCGCGATAATCGGCGGAGACGATTTTGAAACCCGCATTTATCAAATCTTTATACAAATCCTGCGGGGTTTTGTGACTGTAGTACAACTCTTCGCCCAAAAATTCCTTATAGCCGTCAAATTCGTCGCTCCCCGTGTATTCTTTTGTCGCGTAAGTAAAGAGCGCCCGGCCTTGGGGATTCAGCCAGCGATGCATTTTTTCAAACAATGCCTGGTGGTCAGCGCAAGGCACATGAAACAGGCTGTAAATGGCCGTTATCGCGTCAAAGCTTTTGGCCGGAAAATCAATCTCGCGCATATCCCGGCAGAGAGTCTTCATCTCGGGAACATATTTTGCCGCCATCGTGAGCATCTTTGCAGAAAAATCCACGCCGGTTACCTTCCAGCCGTGGTCGACAAAAAAACGCGCGAACGGCTCTCCCGCGCCACAGCCCAAATCCAACAACTCTCCCTGTTTTATCTCCAGGAAATTGTAAAACTGACTAAGAACCTCGCCCATGTCGAAAAGTCCGCGGTTTTGATCATATGTCCGAGCAAAGCTATCATAAATTTCGCGAAGCGAGCGTTTCACGATACTTTTGATTCCTTTCCAGAAGGCTGCCGTTGCGTAACATTATTTTTGTCCCGTCTCAATATAATATTGCATTGTCTTTGACTTTACTATAAATTTACAAATGATTTAATTATCAATCTCTTGTACTGCCAGTAAAGGACAATTTCATGACCAAAAATATTTCGGCGATTACCAGAAGAGAACTGATGCAAAGAGCAGCTTTATCCGCGTTGTTTCTTAGCTTGCCCCCTTTAACCGGCTTTTCATCAATTCCCCGCTACCGCCCGATTGAAAGCTCCCCGGGAAAAGCTCTTTATCTGACACACGCCGAAATTATCGATGTCGTAAAAGGAACATTGCTGAGCAATCAGACAATTACCATCCGCAAAGGAATTATTGAATCCATTTCCGAGCAGGTCCCTGTCGCGCGGGAAGGCGACCTTACGCTGGATTTGAAAAACCAATACGTCCTTCCCGGTTTGATTGACGCACACTGCCACGGGACGTTGCCGGGCGGTTCCGCTATTCAAGTCGGTCTTTTTCTGACAATAATGAATCAACTGAAAAGAAATTATATCCAACAACTCAGGCAGGGCGTAACCACCATTCGGGACATGGGAGCGCTGCCAAAAATCCTGCACGACCACCTTGAGCAAATTCAAACAGGCGAACTGATCGGACCGCGCGTGGTTTACTGCAACGCCTTCACCAATATTCACGGCGGTCATCCCGACTTTAATCCGCAGGAAATGAGCATTTTTGCCTGGCTGATACTGGCATTCACCGGCCGTTCAAACATGTGGTTCCAGGACACGGAAGAGCTCAAAGAAAAAATGCGGCAAAACAGCGCGGGCGGCGCATCGTTCATCAAACTGACGATGGACAAAATTTCCGTCCTCTGCGGCAAGGGCGAAATACCCGCCTATACTGATGAACACCTGAAAACAATCTGCGATTTCGCGCAAAAAAACAATCTGCCCATTGCCGGACATATTCACACCAAATTCGGTTTTGACCGCGCCGTGCAATACGGCATCAACACCATGGAACATTCCATCTCCGATGCCGTGCTGACGCCAAAAGACATTGAAGCTATGGCCAAAAAGAAAATCGCCAATATACCGACGATGACCATCGCGCAGAGACTTTCCGCGCCTGAAGCGTACGATGAACTGCCCAAAAAATTCCGCACTGATTTTATCGAGCAGGAAATAGCACTGCGCCGCGATTACATCAACTCCGCGCCGAATGACTACACGGAACCAGCCATCCATAAAAACAACGTCGTCCATCTGCAAAACTACAAAAAATACGGTTGCGACGATTTGTATAAAATGCGGAAGTTCATGGCCAATCCCGAAATTTATTTCAACATTCTGCTGCTTGGTCCCAAAAACCTGCTGGCAATGAGAGACGCCGGGATTATCATCGGCTGCGGCACGGACGCGGGCGTGCCCTTCGCGTACCACGGAACTCTGTGGCAGGAAATGGAAATGCTTCACCGCGTCGGCCTATCAAACAAGGAAGTCCTGCGCTCAGCCACAATCAACAACGCAAAAATCGTCGGCATGGCGGATAAAATCGGCACGATTGACGTCGGCAAATACGCGGATCTGGTAATCTTTGAGGAAAATCCGCTGGAAAAAATCGAAGCCTGCCGCAAACCGCAAACGGTGGTGAAAGACGGCAAAATTTACGAGACAGAAAAAATTGCGTTGAAGACATAATTTAGTGAATCGCCGGAACACCGCCGTTTTTCCCGCTTTTAATACCAAAAGGTTTCAGCAACATACCTTGCCTTGCGTGTTTTTTCTTGAAATTCCGGTCAACCTGACTTATAAGCGGGAATCTTTTTGGGAGGACAGATGATGAATTACCGCTCTTACGATGAGGCGTACCGCAGTTCCATAAACAATCCGGATGAATTTTGGACAGACGCCGCCGAAGCTGTTTCTTGGGTAAAAAAATGGGACAGTGTTATTTACAGTCCCAAACCTCAGTTCTACAAATGGTTTGAAGGCGCGCAGATGAATACATGCTACAACGCGGTTGACCGGCATGTAGAGCGCGGCAGGAAAAACCAAACCGCCGTCATTTATGACAGTCCCGTCACAGGTGTTGTGAAAAGAATAACCTACGGGCAACTTCTTGATGAGGTTGCGCTTGTCGCCGGCATGCTGAAAAAAAACGGCGTCGAAAAAGGCGACCGCGTTATAATTTACATGCCGATGATTCCCGAAACCCTCTTCGCGATGCTCGCCTGCGCGAGAATGGGGGCCATCCATTCCGTGGTCTTCGGCGGATTCGCCCCCAACGAACTGGCGGTAAGAATCGATGACGCCAAGCCTAAAGTCATTCTTTCCGCATCATGCGGCATCGAACCAAAAGGCGCTATACCCTACAAGCCTCTTCTGGACAAAGCCATAGAGCTCTGCGCGCACAAGCCTGAAAAATGTTTTATTTTCCAGCGCCCGCAGGTTAAGGCCGAACTGATTGCGGGCAGAGACATGGATTGGCAGGAAGCTCTGAAGGAAGCGAAGCCGGCGGAATGTACGACCGTCCGGTCGACAGACCCGCTTTATATACTTTATACCTCAGGCACGACGGGAATTCCCAAAGGCGTGGTGCGGGATAACGGCGGCCATGCGGTAGCGCTCTTGTGGAGCATGAAAAACATCTACGGCATCGAACCCGGAGACGTCTACTGGGCGGCCTCCGATGTGGGCTGGGTTGTCGGCCATTCTTACATCGTTTACGCGCCGCTGCTTTACGGCGCTACAACAATCATCTACGAGGGCAAACCGGTAGGCACGCCGGACCCCGGCGCTTTCTGGCGGGTAATCAATGAGCATAAGGTAAAAGTTTTGTTCACGGCGCCCACCGCGTTCCGCGCGATAAAAAAAGAAGACCCCTCCGGCTCCTTCATCAAAAAATACGACATCTCCTGCCTGAAATATCTTTTTTTGGCCGGAGAAAGGCTCGACCCGGATACATATCACTGGGCGGTGAATATTCTGAATATACCGGTCATTGACCACTGGTGGCAAACAGAAACGGGCTGGGCGATTGCCGCGAATTGCATGGGCATTGAACATCTGCCGGTAAAGGCCGGTTCTCCCACAAAACCAGTTCCAGGATATAACATAAAAGTGCTGGATGAAAATGGGGAAGAATTTCCCGATCAGGCGGAAGGAACAATAGCGATAAAACTGCCCCTGCCCCCGGGCTGCCTGACCACGCTCTGGGAAAAAGACGATGCTTATGTTTCCTCATACCTGGAAGCATTTTCCGGATATTACACGACCGGGGACGGCGGATTCAAAGATAAGGACGGATACATTTATATCATGGGGCGCGTTGACGACATAATCAATGTCGCCGGCCATCGGCTTTCCACCGGCGGCATGGAGGAAGTTGTCGCCAAACATCCCTCTGTCGCCGAATGCGCCGTTATCGGCGTTGATGACCAGCTCAAAGGACAGGTGCCGGTTGGCTTTGCCGTGTTAAAAGCGGGGGTGACAAAAAAACCTGACGAAATTCAGAAAGAAATTGTGGGAATGATCCGCGACCAGATTGGCGCGTTGGCCTGTCTTAAAGATGTGGCCATTGTCGGACGCCTTCCCAAAACACGCAGTGGAAAAATTCTGCGCTCGACAATGCGTAAGATTGCGGACGGGAAAGAATTCAACGTGCCGTCAACGATAGAAGACCCTGCGGTTTTGGGGGAGATTCAGGACGCGCTCAAGAAAGCGGGTTACCCGAAAAAGTAGGACGACGAGTATTTAGTTTTCCGCGGAGAGATTTCCGCGCCCGGAGACATAATCTGCTGTCCGCTTGTTGATTAACTTGCTGGCATTCATGGATTTTCGCCACTGAAAAAAGCTAACCACCGCTATTTCCAAAAGAGTGATAAGCAGAAGCAAGTGGCTCATTTTCCCCATGGTTGAAGTGCTCACGAATCCCACCGTCCACAGAATTGTCATGATAAACAAAACCATAAAAACCTTCTTCTGTTACTAAACATTTTGTTTCTCGGGCTGGTTACATCAAACACGGCCAAGCGGGCGGCTTAATTAAAAGTGATAAAGCGTCTGTTATCTCGCCCCTTGGGTTTTTCATCTCCTTTTTCGCGCTCCTCGTTGGGATGAAATATTTTCATGCACTTCGGACAAATTTCCTGAGAGAAATTCGCCTCGGAATTCTCGCGTATATACTGTTCAACCTTCTTCCAGCTCCCTTTGCCGTCGTAAATACTCTTGCAGTAAGAACAAATTGTCAGCACTCCCCTTAACGGCTTGCTCTTCGTCATGGCGTCTATAAGTTCGGCAATCAGCTTCTCCTTTTCCTGATCAACCTTCTTACGCTCGGTGATATCGCGAATATTGCATTGGATTATCTTTACTCCATTGACTGAATAAATATTGCTGATGAACTCTACGCTGATACTGCGTCCGTCTTTGGTCTGAAGCGGCAAATCCTCGCAACGGATGCTTCCGAGCCGCAATTTTTTGAAAGCTTCCCGGCTTTCCGCGATTTCTTTAAGCGTTTCCTGCTCCCAAATCTTTTTCCCGATAATTTCCGCGCGGGAATGGCCCAGAATAGCGGTTAAGGACGAATTGACATCGCTTATTTTTCCCGTACGCGCATTGAGAATTAAAATGCCGTCCTGAACGGCTTCCATCAGACGCCTGTAGCGTTCCTCTGATTTTTTAATTGTCGCGGATGTCTGCCTGCATTTTTTTGATTTACTTCTGTTGATTGTTTGTAACATACGCTATTCTTCAATTATCTTCTAAGGGGAGGGAATTTGCGCAGAACAGACATCCGCCGATCTTTTAACCACTGTTCCGTAAATTCCTGCCGAAACCTTTTTTATTCTCCTTTTTGTTCCATGTGCTCCATTTTCTACCCAAAACAAATCATCGCCGGGTTCTTACCGGCCGCCTTAAACAACAATCACGGCGGCTTCCGTGTCACTATTTATTTTAAGCCCTTCGGAGGGCGCCTGTTCACTCTTCGTCTGCGTGCGTGTCCCGGAAAATATATCCGGCCGCTTGATTTCAATGTTTTGAGGAGATGATAAAATCACCATATTCAACGCAAAACCGCCGAACAAAGAACCGATCAGAATAAACATCGGTATCAATGCTTTTAAAAAAGCCTTCACGTTTATCACTTTATTGTCACTCATAACTTTTTTCCCTGTTTTATTCTCCTGCATTCACTCCAAAGGCAGCCTTGATGATTTTGTAAATAGTAAAGAGCAAATAGCTTGCCAAAAAGAGAAAAAATTAAGCTGTTAATTACCCTTTAATAACAAAGGATTAGGTTGGCGGGGAAAAAAGTGAAAAAATGGGCGGTGGTCTTGCCCTCAATATTTATAGCGTAGCCTCAATATCTTGAGGGGTAAGGCCGAAGGAAAACAGAGATTCAAACGGATTTTTTCGGTGTCGGCCGCTTTATGCCGAACTTATTCATCCTCGCCCGCAAAGTGCTCGGGTGAAGCCCAAGGATTTCGGCGGAACCGTTTTTGCCTTCGATACGCCAGTTGGTTTCCGCAAGGGTCTTGAGGATTTGTTCCTTTTCCATATCCTCGAGTGTTTTTGTGGCGGAAGACGGCGGCAAAGAAAATGATTCCAGATTTTCCGCCAGTTGCAAAACAGGACCGGGGCATAGAATAACGGCCCGTTCAATAACGCTTTCCAGCTCCCGGACGTTTCCGGGCCAAGGATGTTCCTGCAGTTTTTTCATTATTGCTTCCGGCACCGAAGTAATCTGTTTTCCCAATTTTCTGGAATATTGTTCCACGAAGGCCTGTGCCAGCAAAGGGATATCGTCCCTTCTCTGCCTAAGCGGAGGAACAGTGATGGGGAAAACATTGAGACGATAGTAAAGATCCTGCCGAAACCGGCCCTGACGAACTTCCTGCTCAAGGTCCCGGTTGGTTGTGGCGATAATCCGCACATTGACCCTGAGAGTCTGGCTGGAGCCCAGGCGTTCGAATTCGTTGTACTGAATCACGCGCAGAAGCTTGGCCTGCGTTTCCATGGAAAGTTCGCCGATTTCATCAAGGCAGATGGTGGAGTCGTCAGCAATTTCAAACCGTCCTATCTGCCGTGTATCCGCTCCGGTAAATGCCCCCTTCTCCCGGCCGAATAATTCGCTTTCCATCAAATTTTGCGGCAGGGCGGCGCAGTTGACGGTAACCATTTTCTTTTTCCGGCGAAGGCTCATTTCATGAATGGCGCGGGCAATCATATCCTTCCCTGTTCCCGTTTCACCCAGAATCAGCACGGTCGCATCCGTTGACGCCACCTGCTCCATGCGGGAAAAAACCGTCTGCATCGCCGCGCTCTTTCCGATAATGTCCTGATAAAAAGTTTCGTCCTGTTTATCCTGCCTGATAAACAGCTTGCCGGCGGTGAAATCGCCCAGTTTCCTCAGCTTTTTCACGGTTTCACTATACATTTCTTCCGCCTGCCTGCGGTAAAGGGCGCTGGAAATAATTTCACCCGCAAGTTTCAATCTGGAAACAAGGGGCGCGGGAAATTTTTTCTCCCGCTTTATCGAGGCAAACGTCATGCCGGTAATTATTTTGCCCGCAATCCGGTAGGGAATGATTAACGTCGATTTTCCTCCCGCGCTGTAAAAAAATTCCTTGTCTATCTTCGCCTTTTCGGGGAAGTCTTCAAGACCACTGAAACAGACATAATCACCGCTTATCACCTGGTTAAAAAGCACGGGAAAATTTTTATTGGTAACATCATGGGGCGCGTTCTTGAACTCAGGAGCGACATGCTGATGAAGGCACTGGATTTCCGTCCCTTCTTCCGCCAGCTTCCACAAGGTTACGCGGTCTATATTCAAACATTCACGGATTTGCTTCAACGCCTGCGCGATTTTTCCGTCAATTTCTGAAACAGGGGCGCCGGACAAGTCAGTGGAAAGCGCTGAAATCAATTGTTCCAGCTCGGGAAACCATTCCTCTTTCGCTTTTTCCACAGCCAGCGATTTCTTTTCGAGCTTGCTGAAGAGAATTTCATTATACCGCCTCAAAAACTCTTCTTCATCGCCCATAGGTTGCGTTGCCGCCGGTTTTGCCGAGCGCTTTTCCTCTAATAATTTTGTGAGGATATCAATTAATATGTCCGGCTCCTGCGGTTTGAGAATGAACCGGTCGGCGCCGATATCCAGGGCGAACTTTTCGTCTTTTGGCTCCGTGTAAGTGGCGGTGTAAAAGGCAAACGGTATATTTTTGAGCTTTTCTTCCGCCTTGCACTTCCGGCAAAACGTAAAGCCATCCATAACCGGCATCAGTATGTCCGAAACAATCATATCGGGCGGCTGAGCCAGGGCCATCTCCAGGGCGACTTGGCCGTTTTGGGCCTCAGATACTTCCCAATCCTGATTCTCCAATATGTTTCTCAGCAGATAGAGATTATCGCTGTTGTCGTCAACAATCAAAACCCTTGTTTCAGTTTTTTTACCCATATCAAAATACCAAACCCGATGAGCTTTACGTTACGCTTACACACCTATCTCTTCTCTTCAGACAGCATAACACATGCTCATTCCGGAGATGATAAAAACGCCTTATAACGTCAATTTTTTATTTTCTTCTTATTTGCGCTGAACTTGGAAAAAAGTCAAGGACGTGTTTCAATAGCGTGCATCGGCATCCGCGTTTTACAACTGATATCATCCTTATAATTTCATTGACATACAAAACCGCTTTCCCTATAATTTTTGCACAAAATAAAAATCAAACCGGATAAACAAAGATGAAAGCTCCGCAGGAAATCTTTGCTCTTGTAGCCCGCTTTGAGCAAAATCTTGAAGCCTATCAGTCCGGCAAATACAACGAAACACAAATACGCCGGGAATTTATCGACCCTTTCTTTAAAGTGCTGGGCTGGGATGTCGAAAACACCGCGGGCTATGCCGAAGCCTACAAAGACGTCATTCACGAAGACGCGATAAAAATCGGTTCCGTCAGCAATGCGCCGGATTACAGCTTTCGCGTCGGCGGCGCGCGCAAATTCTTTGTCGAAGCCAAAAAACCTTCCGTCAATATCGCCGGGGATGTCGGCCCCGCCTATCAGGTTAGGCGCTACGCCTGGTCGGCAAAACTGCCCCTTTCCATTCTTACCGATTTTGAGGAATTCGCCGTTTATGACTGCCGCGTCAAACCGGATAAAAGCGATAAGGCAACCACCGCGCGTATCATTTACATGAATTACAAAGAATACCTTACCCGCTGGGAAGAAATCGCTTCTGTTTTCTCCAAAGAAGCGGTGATGAAAGGCTCTTTCGATAAATACGCCGAAACGACAAAAGCCAAAAAAGGCACGGCGGGAGTGGACGCAGCGTTTCTGGCGGAAATCGATTCCTGGCGGCAGGCGCTGGCACAAAACATCGCCCTGCGCAATCCTAAGCTGACGCAAAGAGAACTAAATTTTGCCGTGGGCAAAACAATCGACCGCGTTATTTTTCTGCGCATCTGCGAAGACCGGGGCATCGAACCCTACGGCCAGCTTATGGCGCTGCAAAACGGCGCGAATGTGTATAAGAGATTGACGGAAATTTATTACAATGCCGATGATAAATACAACTCCGGCCTATTTCATTTCAAACAGGAAAAAGACCGCTTTGAGCCGCCCGATGATTTGACGCTAACGCTCGCCATCGATGATAAAATCTTAAAAGATATTTTCAAAAGCCTTTATTATCCGGAAAGCCCGTATGAATTTTCCGTATTGCCCGCTGACATTCTGGGGCAGGTTTATGAACAATTTTTGGGCAAGGTTATTCATCTCACGCCGGGGCATCGCGCCAAGGTGGAAGAAAAACCGGAAGTGCGCAAAGCGGGCGGCGTTTATTACACTCCTACCTATATTGTTGATTATATTGTCAAAAATACCGTGGGCAAACTGCTGGAGGGCAAAACGCCCAAAACGGTAGAAAAACTGCGCATTTTAGACCCCGCCTGCGGCTCCGGCTCTTTCCTGATCGGCGCTTATCAATATCTGCTGGATTGGCACCGGGACGTTTACATTGAAGACGGCGCGGAAAGACACGCCAAAGGAAAAAATCCCAAACTTTATCAGAGAATCCGCAATGAATGGCGCTTAACCACAGCGGAACGCAAACGCATTTTGCTCAACAACATTTACGGCGTGGATATCGACCCGCAGGCGGTGGAAGTAACCAAGCTCTCGCTCTTGCTCAAAGTTCTGGAAGGAGAAAGCGACGAAACAATAAAATCGGCTTTCAAATTATTCAACGAGCGCGCCCTGCCTGATTTGGGCAACAACATCAAATGCGGCAATTCACTTATCGGGCCGGATTTCTACGTTGGCAAACAAACCAGCTTTCTGGACACGGAAGAAATACAGCGCGTCAACGCCTTTGATTGGGAAAAAGAATTTCCGGAAATATTCAAAGCCGGCGGCTTCGACGCGGTTATCGGCAATCCGCCATATGTACGACAAGAAATGATTGGCGATTTCAAAGAATACTTTCAGCGATACTATAAAGTATATGATGGCGTCGCGGATATTTATGTATATTTTATTGAAAGGGGAATAAAATTTCTCAGTCAAAATGGATTCTTTTCCTATATCGTTGCCAATAAATGGATGAGGGCCAACTACGGAAAGAATTTGCGTCAATGGCTTAAAAAACAAGGCTTAGAGGAAATAGTCGATTTTGGTGATTTACCCGTTTTCCAAAAAGCAACAACATATCCTTGTATCATTCGTGTTACTAATAATAAGCCTAGCAATAAGGTTATTATTATTCCTGTGAAATCACTGAATTTTATTAATCTTCAAGAATATGTGGAAAAAGAAAAATTTATTTTGGAGCGTAATAAGCTCGACGATAACGGCTGGTCACTTTCTGATGAACGTACACAAAGGTTACTGGATAAAATTAAAAAAGCAGGCATTCCGCTTGGCGAATATATAAAAGGCGAAATCTACTACGGTATTAAAACCGGCCTTAATGAAGCTTTTGTAATTGACGCGGAAACCAGAAAACAGCTTATTGCCGAAGATAAAAAGAGTGCGGAACTTATCAAACCTTTTTTGCTTGGCCGGGATATAAAACGTTACGAGCAACCAACAGAAAGCAAATATCTGATTCTAATCCCTAAAGGCTGGACAAGAAATAAATCAAACAACAACCCGTGGAATTGGTTCGTACAAAACTACCCGGCGATAGCGCGACATTTAAAACCGTTTCAATCAAAAGCCGAGAAAAGATATGATAAAGGCGAATATTGGTGGGAATTGCGGACGTGTGAATATTATGAAGAATTTGAAAAGCCTAAAATTATAATACCTACTATAGTTAAATCAGCATCTTATGCTTTTGATATAGACAATTTCTATTCTAATGACAAAACATCGATTATTCCAACGAATGATTTGTTTCTTCTTGGCATACTTAATTCGCGTTTGGCAGATTTCTTTGTCCACTCTATTTCTTCTACAAAGCAAGGGGGGTATTACGAATATAAACCGATGTATATAGAAAAAATTCCAATAATATCAGGCGAAGGCACAAATAGAAAAAGTCAGATTGAAAATTTAGCGCAACAAATGATCAGCTTACAAAAACAATTAGCCAAAACCAAAACCGACCATGAAAAAACATTAATCCAGCGTCAAATCGACGCCACCGATAACCAAATCGATAAACTGGTTTACGAGCTATACGATTTAACCCCTGAAGAAATCGCCATCGTGGAGGGAAAAGAAAGTGATTAAATACTTATCATGCATATTAATTGTTAAAAATATAAAGGAAAAAATATGGCGAATGTGATTCTTACTGGTGCTTTAGTTTTGGTCACTGCTTTTTATGCTTGGGCAACTTACAGAATCCTAAAAGCAAACGAACGGATGGTTGAGGTAACGCACGAGCAAGCTGCTGCAATAACCAGACCTTACGTTACAATAACACCATTTTTGGAACTAGATAATCCAATTTTTTACTTGCGGATATCAAACATTGGTAAGACAGCAGCAAAAGATTTAAAACTCTCTATGAATAAACCCTTTTATGAGTTTGGCGACAAAAAAGAAGAAAGCGACTTATCCCAACGCCATATTTTCAAAAATATTATTAAGTCCTTTCCGCCTGGCGCTGAGATCATCTTTCCTCTTGCTCAATCATTTATTATCTTTAGCGAAAAGGCAAACAATGATGTTGTGCCTTCTTCTTTTGTTGTAACTGCCGAATATTCCTATGCTGACAAACGCGTAAAAGAAACAAATGAGATTGATTTAAGGGCATATCTTGGAGCTAGTATGCCGCAAGATGCGTATGTGCGAAAGCTAAAATCAATAAATGATTCTATTGAAAATATTGCTAAAAAACTAAAAAACAAATCTTAAAGAATTGTTAAACTGTACAAATAAAAAAGGTAACGATTCGATTTAATTTCAAAAATTCAATATAGAGCTAAAAAATAATCCAACAGCAAATCCACAAACTGGTTTACGAGCTATACGATTTAACCCCTGAAGAAATCGCCATCGTGGAACAAAGCAATTAATCTAGAAAAAAGGGGCGTGTCCATCAAACACGCCCCCAGAATAAAATAGTTTTTAATGTCCGTGACCGCCACCGCCCATGGCTTCCGCGCCGTGATGCCCGTCATGCCCTTTTATGATACCGTGCAATCCCTCCACGTAATGCGTAAAGACAATATATTTTTCCACGAATTCGCGGCCCGCCGTCACTGATTCATCGGTGTGTTTTCTCGCTTCTCGGGCATGCTGGAACCGCTCACGTATTCCATTAGCCATTGCTTTGGTTAAAACATCCACCAACTTATCCACCGAACCGCTTTCCAGGGCTTTATCGGCCAGGGTTACTGCGGCGTCAACCGCTTCGCCCGGCTTTAAACCGGTATAAGGAGCTCCTTCACCCGCCCGGTGAATACGAACCAGCGTTTCAAAAAAATACATGTCCGCCAATTCTTTGGCTTCAGAACCTTTGGCGCGGACGGCAATGGTTTTATTGAAAGCATCGGTGATTTCTTTTTCATCGCTTGCCCGCACCCATTTAAGCAATGGAGTGACATCGCCTTTTTCCAGGGCAACTCTTGCCGTTTTAACAACTGGCCCGTCAAGAGTATCGCAATGAGCAAAAACAAAGGGCAGAAAAAGCGGCGCAAATTTGGCGTCAACAAAAAACATGGCGGCCAGTATAACGAAAAGAATGATTAATGTTTTTTTCATAACAAAATCCTCCTTTTTTGTTTTGCTTTTTTTGTCCCCTTCCAATTATGCGGAAAAGAGCTGGTTATGCTGTTTATTATATTCGTTTGCTTTATTTAATTATCTTTTTTGTTCTGCCAATTAAGCAATATAGCATAATGTCAAAAAAATATAAATGCCAACAAAAGAGGAACATAAATTATTTGTTTTTTAAAATATTTATATTTGCCGTACGACACGCCTCTTGCCTCACCATCCGGCTTTTAGCGGCGCGAATTTGC
>Ga0302245_1001745_pt1 | contig 13665 bp, 14 predicted proteins | sample AAG_UR_Thr_MG_FD_193512 | JGI IMG/M metagenome (GOLD analysis project Ga0302245, IMG submission 193512) | Enriched activated sludge microbial communities from anaerobic digester in WTTP, New Holstein, Wisconsin, United States - AAG_UR_Thr | ecosystem: Engineered > Bioreactor > Anaerobic >... | reverse complement strand
ATCCCCCACCTCATCGAGGAAGAGGGTTCCCCCGTGGGCGGCCCGGAACTTACCGCTTCTGGCCTTCTCCGCACCCGAGAAAGCTCCCCGGGCGTGTCCGAAAAGCTCGCTCTCCGCAAGGTTTTCGTGTATGGCCGAACAGTTCACCTCCACGAAGGGGCCTCTCCATCGGGGACTCTCCCCGTGGATGCTCCGGGCGATCATGGTCTTTCCCGTCCCGGTCTCGCCGACGATGAGGACCGGGTCCTCGTATTTCGCCGCCCGCTTTGCCATACCCAAGGCAGCCGCGAAGGCGGGGGAAGAGCCCACCAGTCCGCCTTCTGCGTCCCCTCCCGCCGAAGAAGGGCTGCATCCCGCTATGCCCGCGACCCCACCGGCCGCTCCCGGCGCCGCGCCGGCAGCTGTCCCTGGTTCCCCCTTGGGAAGCTGGACCTCCGGTATCCCTTCCAGGCAAACCTCCCGGACCTTGTAGGTCCCTCCGGCGAAGCGGGCCGGGATGCCCTGCAGAAGGGTTGCCGGGAAAAGCCGGGACCGGGAAGCCAGAAAAAGGGCGGTCTTCATCTGAGGCGTCCCCGAGTCCAGCAGAAAGAACCATTTTCTCGGGATGGACCCGGCGTCTCCGGTGATGGTTTCCAGAGATATCTGCAGCAGACGCCAGATCTCGGTGTAATCGATGACATCCGCAACGGCAAAATCCATCAGATGAAACCGGGTGTGGAGTCCCTCCTCGAATGCCTCCCTCTCCAGGTCCCGTCCCCGCTCGAGAAAGGTCCCCCCGGTGCACAGGAGCCATACCTCGTGAAAGGGGCGGCCCTCCTGGTGGGAAACGAGGAGCAAGGACAGAAGGGGGCCGGGCTCGTCGTCGTTTTCCGGATAAGGGTCCCGCATACCTACAAAACTGACCAAGGATCGGGATGTTTCCATATCTATCATCCTAATGCTCCCCCGGCGCGGACGCAAGAAAAGCCCGCATCTGTCACTAAAAAAGCAAATTTCATACCAAGAAAAATGGCAGGGGAAAGGCGCTGGTAGGCACGGTTTTTGATGTTATACTATCTAACAGGAGGTCTTGGATGACCTGGGAACCCGGTCACAGGTACAAGATCATCTACACCGACGATTCGGGGGACACCACCGTCCGGGTCATCGATGTGCTGGCCCACTACCTTTCCCGCCATGGCCTGTTTTACCTCCGGGCTTTCTGCCATCTCCGGGAGGAGGAGAGAACCTTCCGGGTGGACCGGGTGGAGGACGCCCAGGAGATCGCAGGTGATTCTTTCTGGAGCCCGTCCTCGGAAATACCGATGGCTGCGCCCCCCTCGATGGCCGACTCTCCCCGGGTCTGGGTGGACCGGCCGGATCCGCCCGTAAAACCAGTAAGTCCTCCAAAACAGGCGAGGCCCCGGGCGCCATCAATGGCAGACTCCCCTTACGCCTGGGTGGACTGGCCGGACTCGCCGGTAAAAACTGTAACAGTCTCTAAACCGGCTCCTCCACCGCCACCACCCATATCAGACTCCCCTTACGCCTGGGCCAACAGGTCCGACCCTTCGGAAAAACGGGGAACCGGCTCCAGGGCAGAGGGAGTAAAAAACACGAGCAGTTCCAGTTCTTCTTCCTTTGGGCGGGCAGCTATTTCCCTGCTGTTCATAGCGGGGTTTCGCGTGCTTATCGATCCGCCGGACTATCCGAGTAACAACTACAAATATATTCCGCCTCCGCCCATCGTTCGTCCCGCGCCGGTGGTTCCGACCCCCGCGCCCCGCCCCGCACCGACGCCTCAGACAAAAACCGTCCTGGACATGTCCATGATCGGCGGGCATCGCCTTTTTACCACATCCACCCATGGACTGAAGCGTTATGAGGTGCCCGATCTGGGAATCGTCGCCACAACGCGGAAGGCAGCCGTGGCGGGCATCCGGGGGCCTCAGTTTGCCCGTCGGACGGAGATCTCCGATCCCACCCTGCTGTGGCTCTACCTGGAGGCGGACCTGGACGGCTCGGGCCGTCTCTCCTTCGATGAGCTGGAGGCTTTTCAGAGAAAAACATATAAGCAGTTTCGTTACATCAATAACGACACCGCCCTGCGGCCGGACCAGTTCGTTGCCCAGGGAGGCGGAGACTGTGAGGATTTCGCGCTCTACACCGCCGGTCTCCTCCGCTTTTGGGGCTGGGAGCCGTATATCGCCAGTTTCTCCCCCGGCGGCGGCTCCGACCCGGGTCATGCGTTATGCTTTTCTTACGAAGCGGGGAGCCTTCCCGGCGCCTACCGGTATTACCGGCTTGAAAATTACACGACATCCGATGGCACGGTTCTGAAAAATGGAAAGTACATCCCCATCGACTATGACCATGTGGGAGGACTATCCGACGCAGTGGGGCCGGGATGGAAGCTCCGAACCGTTTACATCCCCGAAAAAATCTACGGCCTCCCCATGTAGGCCGCCGCCCGCAGGTGATCCCGCCGTAACGAATGTTCCGTAACGGGGGAACTGAAGTTACGACGTTCAGCCCCCGAGGACCCGTTGAAATGGACAATTTGATAAGAATCCATACACCAGGATGATAAAAACCGATGCTCTTTTTTAGTAAACCTGATTATGCCCTATTTTTCGCGAGAATTTGACATATCAATTTCTTGGCATTATGGTTGCTCTATCTGCAAGCAGAGATTCACGAAAGGGGCTGAAGATGAAAAAAACCGTTTTTCCGCTGATCGTAATCCTTGCGATTACTTCCCAGACTGTCGGAGCCCAAAGCCGCTATATCGAAGGCCGGAACAGTGCGGTGGGAGTGGATATTGAATATGGGATGGATAAAGACTCATGGGATATCGGCGCAGGTGTGAGCTATTCCCAATCCGGGATCATGGACATCACAGCGGGCATCCGGCGGGCAGATTTTGATGACGGCAGCTTTTTCTCCAACGGGGTCTCTTTTGGTTTGGCCTTTTTCCCGTTAAAACAAACCCCCATAAATCCCCTTTCTTTTTCCCTGTTTGCCGGCATGCTTTTTGAAAATTTCAATTCCGATGCTCCGGCTTCCCAAAGTCAGAACACCATGATGTTCGATTTCGGGATTAGAGTTTTCCATGAATTTTTTGTTGGACCCGCGTTCAGTTTTCAGCCTTCCCTGGGGATAGTGTATGTCAGCAGCAGGGTAGGGCTTGGAGATTCCATCGGCGGGTCCATGACCGGCAAGGACTCCTTTATCGGTGTGGAAATCGATTCGGCTCTCATCTTTCGGGTTTCGCCCTTCGGGAAGCTCGCCCTAACACCGAGCATCGATATGAACGAGCACAAGACATCATGTCGTGTTTCCGCTGTGTATCTTTTTCTTCTTCCATAAAAATGGAGGCCGCTCAAATCTTTAAGGGAGGATGAAGCATGTTTATGTCGATGCCTAAATTCAATTCGGTTTACTATAAAATCGCGCCCCTTCTTTCGGTGATTTTCATATACGGAAGCTGCGCCACCCAGACCCCGGCGGTATACAAGATGGAAGCCCCCCATTCCTCCGCCTCTCAACGGGCGGCCCAGGAAACTGAGCTTTCCCGGGTTCCGGACAAACCGGTCCTGAAAAGAAAAATCGCTCTCGGCCGGATAACCAACGAAACAAAATACGGCCAGTCGCTGCTTCGGGATGCCAAGGACGATCCTCTGGGCAAGCAGGTGACCGACCTTCTGAGCAAAGCATTGACCGAGTCGGGAGCCTTTCTGGTCTTCGAACGTCCCGATTTTTCCCGGGTTGTGGATGAATCCAGACTCAGCGGCGCCAATTTGAACAAGATCGGCGTGGATGCCCTCATCATCGGCTCTCTGACCGAGTTCGGCAGAAAAACCCTGGGAGAGTCGGGGTTCGTCTCTTCCACCAAAAAACAGGTGGCTTTTGCCAAACTGGATGTTCGGGTGGTCGACACGACCAACGGCCACATCTTCTTTTCCGCCTCCGGCGCGGGAGAAGCATCCACCGAAAGCGGGTCTGTTTTCGGATTCGGTTCCCAGGCAAGCTACGACGGGACCCTGAACGACGCGGCCATCCGTCAGGCGGTATCGGATCTGGTGGATCGTCTTTCCAATCAGATGAGCGCCATGCCCTGGCGGACATACATCCTCGAGATCGATTCGGGGCTGGTTTATATCGGCGGCGGCAAGTCCCAGGGCATCCTGCCCGGAATGGAGTTTGCCGTGATGACCCGGGGACGGCGGGTTGTTTCACCCCAAACCGGTGGCGAGATAGAATTGCCCGGCAGAAAGATCGCCCGCATCAGAGTGGAATCGAATTTCGGAGAGTCGGAATTGAACGAAGGTTCGACGGCCAGAGTCGCCGAGGGTTCCATTGAAGGCCACAGGCCTGAAGAACTGGTTGTCATTTATTGAGGAGATAAAAATGAAGAACAAGAGGATCTTCCGGTATCCGACATTTTTTTTCCTGATTATAATTCTGGCCGTCGGTTGCGTTCAGATGCCGACGGAAAAACAGAGCATCCCGGATCTTCGCCCCTCCATTTCTTTCCGAACCGAATCCCAGGCTTTATACAACGCGCGGGTGTTTGTGGATGGCCAGGATATGGGGCGGATCGGGGATTTTGTTGAGGGCGTGAGCGCCCTGCGCATTCTGCCGGGCTCACACAATCTGCGGATACTGTCGGGGCAAAGCGTTCTCATGGATGAGAGGATCTATCTGGCCGATGGGGTGCATCGCAGTTTTTATATTTCAGGAATAAAGAAATGAAACAGCTCATACCGGTTCTATTTATTCTAACCTTAACAGGCTGCTCCACCTCCGGCTTGTATGTCTGGGGGAAGTATGAGGACTCGCTGTATGAAAGCTATAAAAACCCTGAAAATGCGGAGAAGCTTCAGCGTAATCTGGAAGAACATATCAACAAGATGACAGAAACCGGAAAAAAAGTCGCCCCGGGACTTTACGCGGAGCTGGGAACCTTGTACCTCCAGGCAGGCAAAGGAGAGACCGCTATAGATCTGTACCAAAAAGAGAAGGACACCTGGCCGGAAAGCGCATATTTAATGGAAGCTCTGATCCGTAACATCCGAAAACCGGAATAGGTCGAAGGAGGGAAGTTTTTATGAAAACACCCGGTTCCATACTTCTTGTCCTGTTGGCTTTTATCGGCTGCGCCTCCACGCCGCCTGACTTTTCAGCCTTCCATGAAGCTTCTCCCCGATCGATTCTCGTCGTTCCGGCGGCCAACAAGTCTCTCGATGTGGATGCTCCGAACTATCTTCTTTCCACCCTTCCTGTTCCTCTGGCGGAGAAAGGCTACTATGTTTTTCCTGTTAATACCGTTAAATTTCTTCTGGAACAGGAAGGCTTCTACGAAGGCGAGCAGATTCATGCCCAGCCGGCCTCGGAGCTGGCGCAGCTTTTTAACGCCGACGCGATTCTTTATGTCACGATAAACCGCTGGGATGCCAAATATACCATTCTTTCCGCCGTGGTAACCGTGGAGTTTCACTACATCATGGTCGACAGAAACGGCAATGAAATATGGAATGTTCTCAAGACCATGCAGTACCAGCCGCAAAACACCAATTCAGGCAATCCCCTGGCCAACCTGGTGACGAGCCTGGTAAGTGCGGCGATTACCAGAGCGGCGCCTAATTACCTGCCTCTGACCAGGCAGGCAAACAGCGAGACGATCTCCACCGGAAATATGGCCATTCCAAACGGACCATACAGGAATTAGGCATACGAGCGGGCCCTGTCCCGCTCGTATGGAAAATCTCTCTTCGCTTTTCATCCCTCCGGCCGCTCAAGACGACCCGGTGGCGGTTGAAAAAGGCATAAACCCCTTCAAACCACCCGCGCCATTTCTTTCACTACGGAGGTCCAGAATCCCGGGCTGGGATCTTCGGTGAGGGAGGCGAACTCCTCCGGGGTGTACACAAGGATCTCCAGGGAGGGGACCCGGCTCCGAAGGTCGTCGAAGAGTCTTCCGCGAACGGGATAGGGCAGATCCGTTTCAGTCACCACTATCAGATCGATGTCACTGTCCCCGCGCATCTCTTCCCGGGCGAAACTGCCGTAGGAAAAGGCAGCCTTGACTCGGCCTTCCAGGGTGCGCCTTATATAATCCAGAAACTCTTCCCGGGAAAATCCGAAGAGAGGATCCCTGGCGCTTCTGAAAAGGATATCACTCATCGCCCGAATCCTGAAAGTCCTTCTTCACAGTTCGGATGATCGTTTCAGCAAACCCCAATGCCTCCTCAGCCTGATTCTGGGTGAAAAACTCAAAAGGCGCTCCGGCAGGGAAGGCGTCGGGGTATCGTGCGCTGATATAATACTGATCGAGACGCATGGCGCAATTCTCGATCTCAGAGTTGATTTTCAGAGCCCGGGAAATTTCAAGAATGGAATGACTCCGAACTTCGGAATATCCTCTTTTAAGTGCCAGGGCCTTTAGGGCCTTTTCTCCGGCTTGTTGAGCGGCAAAACATGCCTGTGCATACCGTCCAGCCTTGATTGTATCCTGAGTCCATAGAAGATCATTTTCCGCCTGACGCAGCCAGTCCGACGACCTATCCTTCATGCTTCTATATTATGGATTCCCGGAGGAATTTGCAACAAAGGAACAGGCGCATATAGGACGGTTTTCTTTCCTGGACTCTCTATCGGTCAGTTTTTCCTTCCTCTGCCCTTCTCCTCCTCTTCCGCTCCTCCCTTCCCAATCTCGGGCGGTTCTGTTTAACTGGAGAGGTGAAAGAAAACAAGTACGATGACCCCGTCTTTTTCGAAAAGTACGCCGCCATGAGCCGGTCCCGGCTGGGGCTGGACGGCGCGGGGGAATGGGAAACTCTATCGAGACTTCTGCCGGATTTAAGGGGGAAGCGTGTTCTGGATCTGGGCTGCGGTTACGGCTGGCATTGCCGGTACGCCGCGGAAGCGGGGGCCCGGGAGGTGGTGGGCGTGGACATCTCCCGGAAGATGCTGGAAGAGGCGGAAAAAAGGACCCGGTCCCGCCGGGTGCGGTATCTGCTCCTTCCCATGGAGGATGTGAACTTTCCGACCCGGCGCTTCGACCTGGTACTCAGTTCCCTGGCCTTCCACTATATAGAAGGGTATGAAGAACTGATCAGAAATATCTTTACCATGCTGAGGCCCCGGGGTTCCCTGGTATTCTCCGTGGAGCATCCGGTTTTCACCGCCGCGGGACATCAGGACTGGCATTACGACGGGCAGGGGAAAATTCTGCACTTCCCCGTGGACAATTATTTTAAGGAAGGAGAGCGCAGTGCCCTGTTCCTGGGAGAGAGGGTGGTGAAGTACCACCGGACTCTTACCAGCTGGCTGGGAGTTCTCACCTCTATCGGTTTTCGTCTGGACCAGGTGGTGGAACCGAAGCCGCCGGAAAGCATGCTGGACCAGCCGGGGATGAAGGACGAACTGCGCCGCCCCCAGATGCTTATCGTGTCGGCGAAGAAGCCTGGCCGGGAAAGGTGAACCGCTGCGAGCTGGACTTTATCAACTCCGTGGAACAGGGAGTGGAACTTATCAGGAAGATCGGCGCCGGATCCCCCAAGCTGATGCCCGATGTGTTCCACATGAATATCGAGGCCCGGACCATCGGCGGGGAGCTGGAGAAATGGGCCTTCCATATCGGATACATACATCTGGCGGACTCGAACCGCCTTTCACCGGGGAAGGGGCATGCCGATTTCGGCGATATTTTCTCCCATGTCAGACGCAGCGGGTACGACGGATGGTTTTCCGTGGAAATTCTGCCTAAACCCGACGCATACGTGGCCGCCAGGAAGGGTTTCTAAACGGATCACGGCCCGTTTTATCACTTCGTCTCGAATCTGCCTGGCAAAGACCCGTAGGATAGTCATTCCGCCTGCGTAACCTTGCGATGCAAGGTCTTTCCGCAGTACAACCAGGTTGCAGCCTGGTGTTTCTTCGAGCTTCGCCGTGATATAATCCCGAAAGGGATCAAGAAGACTGTGTTCCTTCCTGGGCTGGGCTGCCGGCTTGGGTTTGAGGTAGTATCGGACCATGCGGTCCGATACTCCGAGCATTTCGGCGATCTTCCGCTGTTTGTGTCCTGCACTTCGCAGGACTTCGCACCTGGTGCATCTTCACCTCCCCCTTGAGTTCATGGACGGACTCCTTTTGCTGATTTCCAATAACCAACATTAGGATGTCCCGTCCTTTTTGTCACCCAAAAAGCGGAAACACCCGACCGATGTTTTTAGGAAGGGTATCACCGATGATTACATCAGATCGATGTCACTGATACATCGCAGTTCATTCTGGGCGAAACTGCCGCAGGAAAAGGCAGCCTTGACTCGGCCTTCCAGGGTGCGCCTTATATAATCCGGAAACTCTTCCCGGGAAAATCCGGAAAGAGGATCCCTGGCGCCGGGGGCCGCAGGCGATGTTCCAGCCTCTGCACCAGATTCTCTACATCAGAATCTCGCCGTCCTTGGAGAACCTGTTGAAGACCAGCAGGGTGATGACGGTGAAGGCCATGAGAATGGTGGACAGGGCGCAGGCCCTGCCGTCGGCCCCCTTCCCCACCATGGCGTAGATGGCCACATTCAGGGTCTGGGTTCTGAACGAGTACAGAAGGATGGAGGAGGAGAGCTCCGTTATCAGGGTGACCCAGCTCATGATGGCGCCGGAGAAGATTCCGCTCAGCATCATGGGCACGGTGATCTGGACCAGGGTCTTCACCTTCCCCGCGCCCAGGGACTCGGCGGCCTCGTCGATGGAGATGGGGATCCGGCTCAGGATGGCCACGGAACTGCGAATGACATAGGGGATCCTCCGGATAACCATGGCCACGATCATGATGGCCGCCGTTCCCACCAGGGGCATGTATCTGTTGTTGAAGGACATGATAAGGGCGACGCCGATGACCGCCCCGGGAATGATGTAGGGGATCATCGACAGGGTGTCGATCACGGCGTTGATGAGGTTCCTTTTCCGCACCACCAGGTAGGCGATGAGGACGGCGAGAAAGAGAATCACCGCCAGGGCCAGGCCGCAGATGCGCAGGGTGTTCCAGATGGCCCCGCTCATGTTGCTGAACACCTGCTGGTAGCTTTTCAGCGAGTACCCCTCCAGGAACACGATCCCCGCCGTGGAAGTTTTCCTGAAGGACAGGTAAACCAGGTATGCCTGGGGCAGGAGCGACAGGGCCACAAGGCCGTAGGCGAACAGATGGATGAAGAACGAGCCCAGAGGCGGGGCCTTCCGGCGCTCGATGGGGTGCAGGGCGCTGATGGAGAAACTGTGCCTGTTGGACAGGAACTTCTGGGCCAGGAAGAAGATCATGGTGATGATGATGGCGATGACGCTGATGGCGGCGGCGAAGTTTTCCTTGGTCCCCACCTCCCCCACGAACTGGTTGAAAATGATGACCGGAAAGGTCATGTAGCCCTCCCCTATCATCAGGGGGGTGCCGAAATCCGCCAGGGCCCGCATGAAGACCATCAGGGCCGCCGCCAGAATGGACGGCATGCACAGCGGGAGCACCACCGTCAGGAACCGTTTGAAGCCCGTGCGGCCCAGATTCTGGGAGGCTTCCAGCAGGGAATTGTCCATGTTTTTCAGGGCCCCCGACACATAGAGGAAGACCAGGGGGAAGAGCTTCAGCGACAGAACGAGAAGGATCCCGACGAACCCGTAAATCGTGGGCACCTGGATGTTGAAGGCGCCCTGGAGGTATTTGGTTATGACCCCCGCCCTGCCCAGAAGGAGGATCCAGGCGTAGGCCCCGATGAAGGGGGCGGACATGCTGCTGAGGATGATGAGGAGCTGCAGCGTCTTCCGCCCCCTGGTCTCGTACATGTTGTAGAGATAGGCCAGGGGAATCCCGATGACCAGGGAGACGGCGGCCACGGAAACGGCGACTTTGAAACTGTTGGACAGGGTGGTGTAATAGTAGGGTTCGCTGAAGAACTGGATGAAATATTTCAGCGAGAACCGGCCGGTCTCGGCGGAAACCACCGATTTGGAGACCACCCGCAGCAGCGGGTACACCATGAAGAGGGTGTACAGGAGGAAGATCATCAGACTGGCGGAAATCCAGAAGTCGAATTCGTTTTTCCGTTTCACGTCAGACCCCCTGGATCAGGGACTGGGATCCGTCTCTGGTGAAGACATTCACCTTCTCCGGCTTGATTCCCAGTTTGATGACGGTGCCGTTTTTGATGATATCGTCGATCTGGGACTCCTGGATGATTTCGGCCTGCAGCCCGTCCCCCAGTTCCACGATGTAATGGGTGTTCAGACCCAGGAAGGTGCTGTAGGAAATGGCGGCCGTCAGTGCGGGAACCTCCCCCGGGACCTCCGTCCCCAGGATGACCAGTTCCTCGGGACGCACCGAAACCAGGACCTCCTGCCCGTCTTTCACCTCTTTCAGGTTCGTCATGGGAACCCGGCAGTCTCCGTTGAATTCCAGACCGGCGGATCCGCCGCGTTTGAAGACCCGGGCCGCCATGGTGTTCGTCCTGCCGATGAAGGTGGCCACGAAATTGTTTCTGGGTCTCTGGTACAGGGCCTTCGGAGTGCCGATCTGCTGTATGACCCCCTCCGACATGACGGCTATCCTGTCGGAGATGGCCATGGCTTCCTCCTGGTCGTGGGTCACATAGACCGTGGTTATCCCCAGGCGGTTCTGGATCTCCTTGATGACGGCCCGCATCTCCACCCGCAGCTTGGCGTCCAGGTTGGACAGGGGCTCGTCCATCAGCAGAACCTCCGGCTCGATGGCCAGGGCCCGGGCCAGGGCCACCCGCTGCTGCTGCCCCCCGGAGAGCTTTTCGGGCAGCCGGTCCGCGTACTCGCCGATCTTCATCAGGGCCATGAACTTTTCCGCCTGGGAGGCGATGCGTTCCCGGGACATCTTCCGGTTCCGCAGGCCGAACTCCACATTCCGGCGCACCGTCAGGTGGGGGAAGATGGCGTAGTTCTGGAAGACCATGCCGATGTTCCGTCTGGCCGGTTCGAGGTCGTTGATCCTGTGTTCGCCGAAATAGAAATCGCCCCCCTCGATAGTGTTGAAGCCCGCTATCATCCGGAGAAGGGTGGTCTTTCCGCAGCCCGAAGGCCCCAGCAGGGTGAAGAACTCGCCCCGCCGGATCTCCAGCGACAGGTCGGGGATGGCCACGAAGGAACCATACTTCTTGAAAGCCCGATCTATTCTGATGCCGATGTCCATAATCACTCCGTTTCCATGAAAAGTCCCGCTCCGCCGCGGGGCGGCTCTTTTATCCCGGCGCCTCTCCGGTCATGCCCGGCGCTCCTCCATGAAGCGCAGGGCCGTTTCCCTGTCGGGTATGCCCGCCCGACCCCCCGGCCGGGTGCACTTCAGCGCAGCGGCGGCGGCGGCGAAGCGGATGTTGCGCCGGAGATCCATGCCCTCCAGGAGGCCCGCGAGAAAAGCCCCGTGGAACACATCCCCCGCGCCGGTGGTGTCCACCACATCCACCTCATAGGCGGGGAAGGCTTCGACCCGGCCGCCGATCACCGCCAGAACCCCCTGGCCGCCCAGGGTGCACATCAGGGTCCGCGGCCCCCAGGCGGCCATTTCCAGCAAAGCCTCCCGATGGCCGCCCTTTCCGGAAACCCGCAGCGGGTACTTGGCGTTCATTATGAGGATGTCGGCCATGGAGGCCAGCCGTCTGTTCTTCTCATTATCGATTTGCATGGAGCATCCGTCAAGGGAAACCGTCACCCCCGCTTCCCGGGCGATGCGGGCGGCCTGGACAGCGTTTTCATAATGGGTCCCGTCCAGATGCAGGATAGCCGCCTCCTGCACCACCCGGCGCAGCTCGTCCGTCCAGACGATGGGGGCCGTGGTGTCCCGCTGGGGGAACTTGGTCCGCGATCCGTTTTGGGGGTTGACCATGACAAAGGACTCGAGGCCCGTCACATCCGGCAGGCGGACCATGTGCCGGGTGGACACTCCGTCCATGTCAAAGAGGCGGACGATCTCCCGGGACACCATGTCAGGGCCGATGTTCCCGATGAAGGCCGCCCTACGTCCCAGGCGCGAGGCGGCCGCCATGGCGGTGGCCACGGCCCCGCCGCCCTGATAGGAGATGGAGGTTATGTGGGTGGAATCATCCTCTTTGGGGTAATGCTCCACCGTGCAGATGTGATCGAGGCAGCTGTGACCGACGCCGACAATCTCCGCCACCCTGCTCCTCTTACCGGTCGATGAGGGCCTTCGCCTTCCCGGCGATGTTCTCCCGGGTGATGCCGTAGGCCTCCAGGAGTTCCGCCGTCAGCCCCGACTGCCCGAAGCGGTCCTCGACAGCCACCTGGGAGAACCGGATGCCGTCTTCCTCCACCAGGACCCGGGCCACCGCCTCCCCCAGACCTCCCAGCATGTTCGCCTCCTCGCAGACCAGAACCCGGCCCCCGCAGCGCCGCGCCTCTTGCAGAATGGCGGCGTCATCCAGGGGTTTGATGGTGTGGATGTTCATCACCTGGGGCCGGATATTTTCCGCCGCCAGGAGCCCCGCGGCCTGCACCGCCAGCACCGTCATCATCCCCGTGGCGATGATCAGAAGGTCCCCGCCGTCGATGAGTTTCTGCGCCTTTCCCGGAAGAACCTCATCATCCATGGTGGTGACGTTTTCCACCGGCTCCCGGGAGGTCCGGATGTACATGGGGCCGTCGTGCTCGCACATGACCCGGGCCATCTTGAAGGCCTGGTTGTAGTCGCAGGGGGACAGGATGACCATCCCGGGGATCCCCCGCATGGCGGCGATATCCTCGACGGCCTGATGGGACCCGCCGTCCCCGGCGGCGGTGATGCCGCCGTGACTGCCGACGATCTTCACATTGACCCGGGAATAGGCGACGGCGTTTCTGATTATTTCGAAGGCCCGGCCCACGGCGAAGACCGCCATGGAGCTGCAGAAGGGGACGAAGCCCACCCGGGCCAGGCCCGCCGACATCCCCACCAGATTCTGTTCGGCGATCCCCACATTGACATACCTGTCGGGGAAGGCCGTGCAGAAGGCGTGGGAGCCGGTGGTCTTGGGCAGGTCCGCGTCCACCGCGATGATGTCGGGGCGCTCCTTCCCCAGCTCCGCCAGCCCCGCGTAGAACCCCTCCCGGGTCGCTCTTTTATCGGACATGAGTCTCTCCCCCGAGTTCCCGGTACGCTTCCTGGATCTGACCGCCTTTGGGGAGGTCCCCATGCCATTCCACCCGGTCCTCCATGAAGGACACCCCTTTTCCTTTTATCGTGCCGGCGATGACGCAGCGGGGTTTTCCCGGGACGGTCCTGTCCAGCGCGGGAAGTATCCGGGAAAAATCATGGCCGTCGATGGTGTCCACGTCGAAACCGAAGCTCCGGACCTTCGCCTCCAGGGACTCCAGCGCCATGATCTCCTCGGTTCTCCCGCTGAGCTGTATCCGGTTTCTGTCCACGATGATGGTCAGGTTGTCCAGACCGAAGTTCCCGGCGGCCATGAAGGCCTCCCAGCAGATTCCTTCATTCAGCTCCCCGTCACCGGCAAGGACATAGACCCGGGTGTCCCGTTTCAGGAGTTTCAGTCCGTAGGCCATCCCGGCGCCCACCGAAATGCCCTGACCCAGGGACCCGGTGGTGCAGTCCAGGCCGGGACACTTGGCCGAATCCGGGTGCCCCTGGAAGGGACTGCCCAGGCGGCGCAGAGTTTT
>Ga0302245_1001735_pt1 | contig 13718 bp, 13 predicted proteins | sample AAG_UR_Thr_MG_FD_193512 | JGI IMG/M metagenome (GOLD analysis project Ga0302245, IMG submission 193512) | Enriched activated sludge microbial communities from anaerobic digester in WTTP, New Holstein, Wisconsin, United States - AAG_UR_Thr | ecosystem: Engineered > Bioreactor > Anaerobic >... | reverse complement strand
TGTCGGTCTTTGTCGGGGTGTCGAAGACGGGGCTGACGCCGAGGTAGTCGACGTCGAGATCCTGGGCCCGCACCACGTCTTCCCACTTCTCCACCGAGAGGCCGATGATGGCGCCGGGGCCCATCAGGCGTCTGGCGATTTCGTAGGGCATGTCGTCTTGGCCGACGTGGACGCCGTCGGCGCCCGCGGCCAGCGCCACGTCGATGCGGTCGTTGATGATGAGCGGGACGGAGAAGGGCCGGAGCCCCTCCCGTATCCGCAGCGCCTCTTCGACGAAGAGGCGCGTCGAGAGGTTCTTTTCGCGCAGCTGCACGAAACGGGCTCCGCCGCGGACGGCCGCGAGGACGACCTCTTCGACCGTCCGCCTTCCGCAGAGGTCCCGGTCGGTCACGAAATACAGTCCCTGCATGTCAGTCCGCCTCGATCTTCAGACGCCGTTCGATGTCCTTTTCGGAAAGGCGGTAGAGGGCATCCAGCAAACGGACCTGCAGGCTGCCCGGGCCATCCGCCCCTTCGGCAGCCATCTCTCCGGCGATGCCCATGACCGCCATCGCATGGGCCGTCGCGACGGGGATGGAGGGCTCAACGGCCGCGAAGGCGCCGCAAAGGGCCGAGGCCGTACAGCCGAGCGCCGTGACCCGCGTCATGAGGATATGTCCGTTGCCGACGCGGAGGACCCCGTCACCCCAGACGACGAAATCCGTCTCCCCGCTGATGCATACCGTGCTGCCGAAATCGCGGTTCAGGTTTCTTGCCGCGGCGACGGCGCCGGTGGAGGCCGCCGTACTGTCCACCCCCCTGGTTCCGCCCTGTTCCCCGGCGACGGCGAGGATCTCCGACGCGTTTCCCCGGATCAGCGAGGGAGGCGCCGCACGCATCAGCTCGACCGCCGTGCGCGTCCGGTAGGGCGTCGCGCCGGCGCCGACCGGATCGAGGACGATGGGGATGCCCCTTGCCCGTGCGGTATGGACGGCCTGAAACATGGCCCGGATCCATGGACCGCTCAGGGTGCCGATGTTGACGACCAGGGCGGAAGCGATGCCTACCATCGCCTCCACCTCCTCTTCGGCGTGGGCCATCACGGGGGATGCCCCGATCGCCAGGAGGGCATTGGCCGAGTTGTTCATGGCGACGTAGTTCGTGATGTTATGGACGACGGGACCGCCTTCGCGGATCTTCCACACGGACGCGAAAATGTCTTTTGCTGTCGTTTTCATGCCATGCTCCAAAAAAGCTTTTATGATGTTCTGAAGACTCTGTTGACTAGAATCTCCTGATGGCCCTCCCTCCCCGGTGCCCCGTGACCTTTCCTCCTTCGACCGACACGATGCCGTTGACCAGCAGGTGGACGACCCCGCGGGCCGGCTTCTGCAGCTCCCCGTAGGTGGCCGCATCGGCGAAATTCTTCAGATCGATGACGGCGATGTCCGCGTAGTTTCCGACGGCCAGCCGGCCGCGCCCCTGCAGGCCGAATTTCTCGGCGGGCGCGGATGTCATGGAGCGGATCGCATCGTTGAGACGGATGATCTTGTCTTCGATGGCATACTTGCGGATCTTGCGCGGAAAGGTCCCGTAGTAGGAAGGCGGAACCGTGACGTCGCCGCTGAAGGACGGCACGGCGTGCGAAGCGGTGAAGACCCAGGGAAAGGGCATCAGGGCGCGCATCACCTTGTCGTTGGTTTCGAAAAAAGCGGCGACCGGGGCGGGGTCTCCGCGAAGAAGCGCGAGACAGACCTCGGCGGCGGTTTTCTTCTGCTTCGTTGCAATTTCCCGGATCGTCCGGCCCTCAAGCGAACGGTCTCCCGGAAAGGAGACGATCAGAATCCTCTCCGGCTTCCTCACGAGGAGAAGTTCGTCGACGGCCCTCTTCAGGGCTTCCGGCGCTTCTCCGGAGCGGTATTCGCTCCTGAGGGCGGCGCCGGACAACAGGCCTGCCGGCAGCCGCGCGGGGAGGGGGTCGATCGTCGCCTCGTAGGGGCTCTGATCGGCCGTGACGTCCAGACCGGATTTCCTCGCCTCCTCGACCATCCGCCGCATCTGCGAGGAGCGGACGTCGGTGAAGGGGAGACGGAGGCGGATCTGGGAGATGTGAAGCGGCGCCCCGGACCGGAGCCCGATCCCGATGGCTTCCGCCAGCGATTCGACCACGGCGGCCTGCCCGTGGTCCTGGAGACGGCCGCTGTCGTTCCGCAGGTGCACGGAAAGCACGCCGCCGTAGTTTTTCACCGTTGCGGCAATCTCCACGACCTCATCGGCGGTCGCGAGACCGTCGGGCATGCGGTGAAGGCCGATCGACATCCCCAGGGCGCCGCGCTGCATTTCAGCATCCATTCGCCTTCGGAAGGACTCGACCTCCGCCCCGACGAGCGGCGCATCGGCGCGGTTATCGAAAAGCTCGTTGCGGATGGCGCCGTAGGGGGCGAGATGACCGACGTTGACGCCCATTTTGAGCGCATCCACCTGCTCCAGCCAGGCCTTTGCGTCCGGGTGCCCCATGCCGCAGTTGCCGGTGATGACGGTCGTAACCCCCTGCAGGAGCTGGGCGTGGTTTCCCTTCCAGACGCCCCGCCAGTCTGCCAGATGAATCCGCCAGCCGACCTCCCGGACGGCGATGTCGAAGTGGGAATGGGAGTCGATGAAGCCCGGCGTAATGATGAGCCCGCGGGCATCCAGGCTTTTTTCCGATTTGGCGGCGATGTCACCGATGGCGATGATGCGGTCGCCGCGGATGCCGATGTCGGCCGTGCGGGACGGCGCATTCGATCCGTCGTAGAGGGTTCCGCCCTTGATGACGATGTCGAAAGGGGGCGGTGCGGCCCCCTCCGTACAGCCGAGAAGGGCCGGCAAAGCGGCGGCGATGAGCAGAAGCCCCGCCGGAACCGTACCTGCCAGTCGAAAGCGCCTCATCATGGATCCTTTGTGGGACCTTGTATCGCAATCCCCCGGAGGTCGTCAATAGACGGGTCGGGGTGGCGTGCTTGTTTCCGGAAGCCGAAGCGGGTAGAATGGCGCATCTTTCGGCTGGAAGGAGCGTCGGCATACCCCATGGCATCGGAAAAGGATCCAAAGAAAACGGCCGTCGTCACGGGCGGCAGCAGAGGCATCGGGTTGGGGATCGCCGCGTGCCTGCTTGTGCGGGGCGCATCCGTCGCCGTGACCTACCGCGGAGACGATGCCGCGGCACTGCGTGCGGAGTCCGGGCTGCGGAAACAGACGGCCGGGAAGGGGGATCTGCTGTTTCTCAAGGGCGATGCCGGCGATCCGGACGCCGTCGCCCGGCAATACCGGTTGATCCGCGAGGCATTCGGAGACATCGACATCCTCGTCAACAATGCGGGCATCATGGACCGCCGGTCTTTCGACCAATTGTCGGTCGGAGACTGGGACGAAACGATCCGCGTGAACCTGAGCGGCGCCTTCTACTGGATGCAGCGCGCGGTTCCCGCCATGAAGGCGGCGGGTTTCGGCCGGATCGTGAACGTCTCCTCCATTGCCGCCCGCGGCGGAGGCGTGATCGGTCCGCACTACGCGGCTTCCAAGGCGGGCCTGGTGGGGCTGACCCGTTACGCGGCCCGCGAACTCGGTCCCTTCGGGATCACCGTCAACGCCATTGCCCCGGCCTTCATCGAAGACGCGGGCGTCTTCACGAAATGGTCGGACGGACAGAAGGAGATGCTGCGGGAGCAGATCCTGGTTCCGAGGCTGGGTTTGGTGGCCGATGTCGTCCGCGCCTTCGAGTACCTCCTGGATTCGCCTTTCGTCACGGGGGTGACGCTGGATGTGAACGGCGGTGCCTTCATGATCTGACGGCGGGAATGGGCTGCCGGATGCGATTCAGGGACCGCAGGACGCCGAACGGGGGGAGGCGGGGCCGTTCAGAGAGCCGCATCGGCAGTAGCCGAGCCTCCGGAAGGCGAAACGGATCGCGTGGTACACCAGAAGGCCCGCGGCGAAGCCCACGGCCATATTCGCCGCAAGCGAGACGGCGACGGTCGCGCCGAAGGGCGCCAGGTCTTTGCGGATCCGGATATCTCTCGCGAATTTGAGCAGCTCGACGCCGACCACGAACATCATCGCACCGATGATCGCCGTCGGGAAGAAGGTGAAAAGGGCCGCGATGGAACCCGCCAGAAACAGTCCCAGAGCAATCTCCAGAATCCCCTCGATGATATTCGTCCCCCCTGTCCTGGCGCCGAAGGCGTACTGTCCGGCAAGGCCGCCGGCTCCGTGGCACATGGGCATGCCGCCGAAAAAGGGGGTCACCAGGTTCATGATGCCCTGGCTCCAGGACAGCTGCCGCACCGATACGGCCCGGTCGGGAAAATAATCCCTGATGAGGGCGGAGGTCGCGATGGTGGCGTTGGTCACCGTCAGGGGGATCTGGGCGAAGCCGGCGAGCACCATCGTCTGCCAGGCCTCTTCCCAGCGGAAGCCGGTCAGGGCGGGGAGCGCGAAGGAGACGGGGCCGACGCGGGCGAAGTCGCCGCGGAAGAGCATGATCGATACGCCGGCGACCATGAGCACCAGGGCGGCAGGCGCATAGCGGCTGTCCCTCAGCGCGAAGGAGACGGCCACGCCGCCGATGCCGACCAGCCACCAGGTGGAAAGCATCTTCACCGCCTCGATCAGCAGGAGGATGCCGAGGGTCGCCTGGATGCCGCGGATCACGGATCTCGGCGTCATCCGGGCGATCCACCCGATCGCGCCGGTAAGGGCGAAGAGCAGCCAGACGGCGCCCGTCGCAAAACCGGAGGCGTAGATCATGGAAGGCGACCAGTGCTCGGCGATGGCCGCTACGGCAAGCACCTTCATCGGCTCGATGGGCATGGGCAGGCGGTAGACGAGGCCGGTGACGATGTTTGCAAGCCCCATCATCACGAGAAAGCCCGCCGGATCGAGCCCGCAGACGGCAATATAACCGATTGCCAGGGGAAAGAGCGTCCCGAAGTCTCCCGTAGAACCGGCCAGTTCCCGGAGGTTGAACTCGAAGGGTCCGATCTTCATGACGAAACGTCCCTCAGGACGGGACCGGTCATCGGGACCGGCCCCGCTGGGAAATTACGCTCAATATAGGGGAGAATCTCCGGAAAAGAAAGTCCTTTACATCGCCGGGAGCCTGGTCATGTTGCGCCGGTACTGGCCGAGGACGCGGCGCGTGTAGCGGGTGTCGGCGCCGCCGTTTTTCGAAAGGAGGCGCTTGGCGCGGTTGTGGCCGACATTGTAGGCGAGCAGGACCTCGCTGGTGTCCTTGAAATTGGCGCTGAGCCAGGACAGGTAGTGCAACGCGAAGCGGACATTGCTCACGGGTTCGAAAAGATCGGGCTCCCCCCGGTAGGGGATGCCTGCCTCCGCGGCGATGGAGGCGGCCAGGATCGGCATGACCTGCATGATGCCGCGGGCGCCAGCCTGGGAAACGGCGTCGTTGCGGAAGTTGCTCTCGACCGCCATGATTGCCAGCACGAGACGGTAGTCGATGCCGTAGGAGCGGGCTTCCTCGAAAAGTGTCCGCGCGACGGAGGGGATCTGGTCGGAAGAGAGGTTCGTCCGTCCTTCCTGCAGGTGGCGTTCGATCATCTGAATGGTCTGGACCGGACTGAAGCGGGCGGAGTCGTAGAAGGCTTCGGTCATGACCGTGCTTACCACCAGGAGAACCATGGCGGCAATGGCTGACAGGGATGCGATGGAAAGAAATTTTCTCTTTTTCATGTTCTTCCTCCATATCTCTGCCGCAATCCGGGACGACGCACCCTATGAGCCGGAAGGATACGAAGGTATCCAAGGGGATAGGTCGCGTCGGGAGCGGGAATGCGTTATATCAGTTAAGCTCGCGGATGAACGGCAGATGCGGGGGTAACGCTATCGATGTTCAGCTTTCATGAATCAATCTGTAGCGGAATTTTGTCGTTTTTGCAAGCCTGAATCCACTTCTTTTTGAATCGGCGAAGGGGGGCCTTTCAGCGGGAGATTATATAAGTATGCAATATTACGGTATTTTTACGAAATGCCTCTTGGCGGCGCACCAGGGGTTTTCTTGCCATATTTCTTGTTTTCAATAATTATTATAAATAGTTATCCGATATTTTCGATCGCGGTTCCTTGCGCACGGAATCCGTCAGCCTTTTGACGTTCCCGGGGTCCCGTGATCAGGGGTTCCGGCGCGGGTTCGCGAACCACCTTGCCATGAAGTCCCGTTTGCCCCGGCATCGATCCTCCTGCCAGCAGTCCCGGAAGACCCTGTCGCGTCCGTCCCCATTCCGGAGGCGGACCTCGTAAGGTCTGCCCGCCAGACTGGTGTGAAGATAATTGACGAAGCTTTCCGCGAAGTCCTCCCAGAGGTTCTGGGCGGAATGGATCGTCGGAAAATTGGTCAGACCGAAGAGTTTTCCATAGACTTCGGCCGCCTGCCCTCTTTCCAGGGCCGACTTCTCGAACTGGTAAGGCCGGAGCCGGCCGCGCTCCGGGAAGGCCTCTTCGAAACGGCTGACGGCTTCTTCCCCATTCCCCTTCCATGAGATCGTCGTGAAGGGATAGAATTCGGAGGCGATGGCCTTTCCGTACCACGATGGATGGACGCCGCTGGCCATCCCCAGGGCATGTCCCATCTCGTGAAGGAGGATGTACCGGATGGCATTGGCGACACTGTCCTGCCCGTCCCGTTCGATCGTTACCGAGATCGCGGTCCCCGGCCCGCCGGGCCGGAAGAAGCTGTTCTCCTTCCAGGAAGCCCACGCGTTGGCCTTTTTCCCGAGCAGCACTTCACGGTCCAGGACGATGAGGGCGTAGAACTCTTCGCCGCGCCCGTCAAGAACGGCCTCGGCATAGCCTGTCCCGCCCAGGCCGTTGACGAGGAAGACGCCGATGATGCGTTCCTCAGCCAGTTCGCGCACCCTCGGGGGAAGCGAGGACGCGATTCCGGACAGGACCTCCCGGAATTCCGGCGCCGGTTCGGCGGCAGCGGGACGTTCGGCAAATCCCTCCGCCTCGTTTTCGATGCCGATCTTCTCGATGAGGGCTGCCGGCGCCTTCGCAATCCGGTCCCTCAGCGGGGTCTTCTTCCAGTCCTGCCCCCAGTGGGCGATGCTCCTCGTCGGGTGCCTCTCGGCGCGCTCCAGGAGGGCGGCCTTCGACATCCCGCAGGCCGCGACGGCGAGGCAGGAAAGGAAGATCAGGCAGGCCCATCGTATCCGGACAGGTTGAAGGGGCTTCTGCAGGAACATGGTCCTCCGGGGGGTTCGGCGCACCGAAGACGTTCTCGAGAATGTCCCGTCCTGAAAGATCTTCAAACCCCGCCGACGGACAGGACATCTTCTCTTTTTCAGGGGCAGAGGCGGCGGGGAAGCGTTACTTCGACTGCCGTTCCAGGAGCAGGGCGGTCAGGCGTTCGCCGACGGCTTCGAGGTGTCGCTTGAGCGCGATTTGCGCCTTCCCCGCGTCGCGCGCCTCGATCGCCGCAACGATGGCGTCATGCTGCTCGTACACCTTGCTGTAGCCGCCGAAGGTGGCGGCCTTTCGTTCCATCCAGCTCTTGACGGGCTGGCGGAGTTCCTCCAGGAACCTCGACAAAACGGTGTTGTGACTGGCTTGGGCGATGGCCATGTGGAAGGCCAGGTCCGCCTGGATCGCCTTGCGCCCCGTCACGGGCGTCTTCTTTGCCGTGAGCAGGGAGCTGTGGCAGCGGCGTATCTCCTGGATCTCCGCCTCCGTGGCGCGCTCCGCCGCCATGCCGACGAGGGTCTGCTCGATGGCGATCCGTGCCTCGATGAATTCGTGCAGTTTTTCGCGCCACCCCATGAACATCCCCCAGCGCAGCGGTTTGGACAGGGATTCGCCGGCGGCGGGGTTGACGTGCGTTCCGTGGCCGGGCCTTACGTTGAGGAGGCCGATCAGGGACAATGCGCCGATCGCCTCGCGCAGGGAACTGCGGCCGACGCCGAACTGCTCCATCAGGACGGGCTCGGGCGGCAACCTGTCGCCGGGCTTGAACTTCCCGTCGGAGATCATGGCGATCAACTGATCGATGATCTGATCGGTGATCCGCTTTCTCTCGATGCGCATGGCACTGGCCTTCATCGTCGTTCCTTCCGTTGCGCTCGGTTGTGCCCCTTGGATGCCGAGGAGACAGTGAGACATTAATGCATTGCTTTCCCGAATGTCAAGAAACATCACGCCCGTTTCATCTAATCATCAGACGATCATATCATCAATTTTTCTTGACAGGCCTGCGCCCTTTCGGCTAGTGAGGATTCGCGCGATCCTGCGACGATCCTTTCGACATCGTGCGAAGGGAGCAAGGAGACGGATTCCATGGTGCGATTCGCTGCCAACCTTACCATGCTGTTCAACGAGGTGGACTTTCTGGAGCGGTTCGAGCGGGCTGCAAAGGCCGGTTTCCGGGCCGTCGAGTACCTGTTCCCCTATGCCTGGAAGAAGGAAGAACTGGCGAAGCGATTGCAGGCCTTCGGCCTGCGGCAGGCCCTCCATAATCTTCCCGCCGGAAACTGGGAGGGCGGCGAGAGGGGGATTGCCTGCCTGCCGGGCCGGGAGGCGGAGTTCCGCGACGGCGTCAAGCGGGCGATCGGATACGCAAGGGCGTTGAATTGCCCGCAGGTCAACTGTCTGGCCGGAAAGACGCCGGAAGGGGTCCCGCCGGAGGAGATCCGGCGGACGCTGGTGGAGAACCTGCGCTTCGCCGCCGCCGCGCTGGAGGCGGAGAAGATCCGGCTTCTGATTGAGCCGCTGAACGATCAGGACATGCCGGGGTTCTATCTGACGCGGACCCGGGACGCCCTCCGTCTCATGGAGGAGGTCGGCCACCCGAATCTGTGGCTGCAGTACGACGTCTACCACATGCAGATCATGGAGGGGAACCTGATGCGGACGATCGAGGGCAACCTCGCCCGGATCGCCCACATCCAGATCGCGGACAATCCCGGCCGGCACGAGCCGGGTACGGGAGAGATCCACTATCCGAATCTTTTCCGGTTTCTGGAAGAAAAGGGCTACCAGGGGTGGATCGGCTGCGAGTACAAGCCTCTCGGCAGGACCGAAGAAGGTCTCGCCTGGCTCAAACCCTATCTCTCGTAAGGGTGAGCACCGTCGAAGGTGAAGGCCATCTGCGGGTCTTCAAAGGGCTGGGCATTCCGGCGGATGTTGATCGTCCGTGCGGATGAAGTCCTCGCGAACGCCCCACAACGATATTTTTCAAGGAGGAGATGCTATGGCGGAACTCGGATTTGTCGGTCTGGGAATCATGGGGAAACCCATGGCGGGACATCTGCTGAAAGCGGGGCATGCCGTCTACGTCTACGACGTCGTGAAGGAATCGCTGTCCGAGATGCAGAAGGCGGGAGCCGTCGTCTGCGGATCGTCGAAGGGAGTGGCCCAGAAAACCACGATCGTCTTCATCATGGTGCAGGACACCCCCAATGTGGAAGCGGCCCTCTTCGGCAGGGACGGCATAGCGGAGGGGCTCCGCGGCGGTTCGATCGTCGTGGACATGAGTTCCATCTCCCCGATCGCCACGAAGGAATTCGCCAAACGGCTTGAGGCGATGGGCGTCCGGATGCTGGATGCGCCGGTGTCGGGAGGGGAGGTCGGGGCGAAGAATGCGACACTCTCGATCATGGTCGGCGGGGCGGAGGACGTCTTCGGGAAGATCAAACCCTATTTCGAGCTGATGGGGAAGAATATCACACTCGTCGGCGGCAACGGGGACGGCCAGACCTGCAAGGTGGCCAACCAGATCATCGTGGCGCTGACCATTGAGGCGGTAAGCGAGGCGCTGGTATTTGCCTCGAAGGCCGGGGCCGATCCGGCCAAGGTGCGTGCGGCTCTCCTGGGGGGATTCGCCCACAGCCGGATCCTGGAACTGCACGGGGACAAGATGATCAAGCGGACCTTCCAGCCGGGGTTCAGGATCCGTCTGCACCAGAAGGACCTCAATCTGGCCCTGGAGTCGGCTCGGAAACTGGGGCTCTGTCTGCCGAACACGGCGACGGCGCAGGAGCTTTTCAACGCCGTCGCGGCTTCCGGCGGGATCGATCTCGATCATTCGGCCATGGTCACGGCCTTAGAGAAGCTGGCCAACCACCCCGTGACGAAAGGATGAAGACCGGGCGGTATGTCCGGATATAAAGATCGACAGTGCGGTTTCGTACATGCGGGACGAGGAGAACCTCCTCATCCTGCAGATCGAATCCCCGAAGGCGGTGGAAAACGTGGAGCGGCTGCTCGACGTCGAGGGGATCGAGACGACGAAAATGGCGCGGGATCTCGGCGTCAACGCCGTATTCGTCCTGATCCCCTATTTCCTCATCCCCCAGCCGATGGTGATCATCAACAAGCCGGGCGCGGGCGGCGTCATGGGCGCGGAGTTCGTCATCCGCTCCAAGCCGGACGGGCTACACGATCTATTTCGGGCAGGGATCGGGCCATGACCTCGTCATGCCGCACTTGCAGAAGATGCCTTTCGACCCGCTCAAGGACATCGCGCCGGTGGCCCGCATCTCCATCCATTCGGTCGTCGTCTGCATCGGCGGAAAGTCCCCGATGAACTCGATGAAGGACCTCGTCGCCTATGCGAACACCGGGAACAAGGGTTACTGCCGCCGTTTCGACGGCCGCCGGGGCCGTGGACATCGCCATGCGGGCGATATTCTCCGGCGCATGCAGGAAACAAGGAGCGCCGGAGGGTGTTTCCGCCCGCCGGCTCTCCTTTCCCGAAAAACCAAGAGGGTGAACAAGCAAGGCATCTCGTACAGGGATGCACAAGGGGACGTGTGATCAGGAAAATCGCTGTGATTCTTTTTGCGGGACTTTGGTTGTTGTACCGCTTGGTGCAGGCGGCGGAGCTGACCGGTCGTCAGATCACGGAGAAGCTGAAGGAAAACCGCACGGTGAAAAACGAGATCGGTTCGAAAATCAGGCTTCTCGTCGACAAGGATGGAAACCAGGAAAAGAGGTAGATGCGGCGATACCAAGCAAGTGGAAAAAAGATCTGCACTGCTACCCCGTCGGCTTTCTGAGTCCCAGTGGAGCGGCATTTCCTGCCGTCCATACAGGCGGACAAGGATCGATGAACAGACCTTTCAAGTTGCATCCCTGGAAATTCCTGGCGTATGATACGGGGCCAATCGCCCAGACCGTTTGGGGCCATTGACGACGGAAAAGAGGTCCTCCATGAAAGTAAAGCTGGGTCTCTGCCAGTTAAAGGTCGGCACTGATAAACGATCCAATCTGACGCGGTCCGAAGATCTGCTTCACCGGGCCGCTCAACAAGGGGCAGATGTGGTTGTTTTCCCGGAGATGTTCAATTGTCCCTATGACGCAAGGTCCTTGCGAAGCTTCGCGGAACCGAGGGAAGATGGGGAGACGTTCCGGTTCCTCGCACGTGCGGCGCGCGAGAATGCCTGCTATCTGGTCGGCGGTTCAACTCCCGAAGCCGACGGAGAGCATGTGTACAACACCTCGCTTGTTTTCGACCGACAAGGACGCAACATCGCCATGCACCGGAAGATCCACTTGTTCGATGTTGACGTTCCGGGCAAAATTACATTTCGGGAATCCGCACTATTCAAAGCCGGCAATCAAATCACCAGTTTCGCGACCGAATTCGGCCGCATCGGCCTGGCGATTTGTTATGACATCCGATTCCCGGAGTTGTTCCGCCTGCTGCTGAATGACAAGGTCGAAATGGTTATTGTTCCCGCCGCGTTCAACGCGGTCACTGGTCGCGCCCACTGGCAGACATTGTTCCGGAGCCGGGCCATCGACAACCAAGTGTTCATGGTTGGTGTAAACCCCTCTTGTGATTCCGTGGGCAGCTATACCATCCATGGACACTCGTTGGTTGTGGATCCGTGGGGGGAAATCATCTGCGATGCCGGTTCCGAAGAAACCGTGTCCGTGGTCACCATCGATCTGTCTATGATTCAGAAAGTCAGAAGGGAATTCCCTTGCCTGACGCACCGGCGCAGCGACTTGTATCGAGTTGTCAGGCCTGGCCAGGAAAAATCCTGAGATCGACATATTCGACATAGCCAGCCGATCAATGGACCGCCGTGAATGGATGTTCCGTAAGCGGCGACCTGTGGTCACATTTTCCCACCTGCCGTCTGGAATTCACCTACGCCTGAGCCGGCCTGCGCTGCCCATCCTGCGAAGGATCTGGTCTCCCTGCTGCAGTGCTACCGGAAGAGGCACCAGCCCTTCCAAGGAGGGTCGATGGTTGGCGGAAATTCTCGCCACTTCTCATTTACCCTGCTTCCGGCACAACAAAATTACAGGGAAGATTTTCGAATCTATTTCGAGAGATGCGTGCCAAGGCCCAGAAATTTTGCTGAGACACAAAAAAAAGCTTGACAAGCGTTTCTGTTTCCCCTAAAGAGGACCCATCTACGCAAACGTTTTAGTAAAAGGTTTGCGTAGATGGTCAGGCGGAGGCTCAGATGAGCTTTGCAAGAGCGAACAGACCCATTTCAAGGTTGCTTTACTGCCCGGCTATTCCGAATTCCCTGCGACGGACATCGGATCTTCTTCCCGCCAGCACGGACCGCCATTCTTTCCGCATCGCACGAAATCCCTTTTCATTCCCGTCACCGACGTTGATCTGCGGAAGAGCACTGGCGTCGTCCGCTCGCGGGATGGCCATACGGAAAAAAGATCTTCCTGCCCCGTTCGATTCGCGACGGGATGGAGAATCTTCCCTGTCTCCCGATGACACATCCGGGAGGGCGCGGGGCGGGGACTGTTCGATGTTCATTAACCTGTGCACGAAGGAGACGTAGCCATGGAGATTCGAAAAAGTCCCATCCACGCGCGGCGGGGCAATTCACTCATCTGCAAGGGATGGCTGCAGGAAGCGGCCTACCGGATGCTGATGAACAATCTGGATCCTGATGTGGCTGAAGCGCCGGAGCGGCTGGTCGTCTATGCCGCGATCGCCAAGGCTGCGCGCACATGGCGCGATTACGACCGGATTGTGGAGATTCTCCAGAACCTGGAAAATCATCAGACGATGGTCCTTCAGTCTGGAAGACCTGTCGGGGTCTTCGAAACTTCTGAGGACGCTCCCAGGGTCTTGAGCGTCTGCGGCTTCCTTACGCCCGAATACGCCACCCACGAAAAATTCCGTGAGCTCCACGAAAAGGAGCTGACCATGCGCGGCGGATTTACGGCGGCATCTTGGATGTATATCGGAGCCCAGGGGATCATTCAGGGGACTTACGAGACGCTCGGCGAGGTGGCCCGCAAAGCCCTGAATGCCGATTCCCTCAAGGGGAAACTGGTGTTGACTTGCGGATTGGGAGGTATGGGAAGGGCCCAACCGCTGGCTATTACCATGAACGAGGGCGTCGGAATCGTCGTGGAGGCTGACAAGGCCAAGATCGACCGTTCCCTGAGCTCGAAGATCAAGTTTCTCGACACCTGGGCGGAGAGCCTGGATCAAGCGCTGAAGATGGCGGGAGAAGCGATAGAGAAGAAGGTCCCGCTCTCGATCGGCCTGCACGGCAATGCTGCCGATATCTATCCGGAAATGGTGAGGAGAAAAATCGTTCCGGACATCGTGACGGATCAGTCTGCAGCCCATGATGAGCTCAACGGCTACATCCCTGGAGGGATCTCATGGGACGAAGCGATGAAGCTCCGCAAGAGCGATCCGAAAAAATATATCCGGATGAGCTACGCCTCCATGGTCGTCCACGTTCAAGCCATGAATG
>Ga0302245_1001733_pt1 | contig 13747 bp, 12 predicted proteins | sample AAG_UR_Thr_MG_FD_193512 | JGI IMG/M metagenome (GOLD analysis project Ga0302245, IMG submission 193512) | Enriched activated sludge microbial communities from anaerobic digester in WTTP, New Holstein, Wisconsin, United States - AAG_UR_Thr | ecosystem: Engineered > Bioreactor > Anaerobic >... | reverse complement strand
GTATAAAGAAGGAGAAGAAAATTTTAGAGAAATAACGTTATATTCATATGATGATCGAGAAACCGGTGAAAAAAGATACGGTATTTTTGAATGTGAAGAAGAAGCTGAAAGTGGCGGAGATGAATTAAGTTGGCCGGATGGAATAGAATTTACTGATGATTATTGGAAAAGAAATATAAATTAAATGAGAGCAAGATTAGTTTTTGAAAAATTTGAAGAACATGGCGATCCTATACACCAAATGGGAATAGGCGATCCTTTAATGAGGGCCGGCGCAGCTTTGCAAAAATACGCTGAAGAACATGGGTATGAATTCAAAATGAAGAAAATCTCAAAGGTCGAATCTCCAACAATGTCTTTTCCTATTAAACCTTTGTATGATACTGTCCCTATAGGAGGATATCGCAGTCATGCTCCGTGCATGTATACAAAATATGAATACACAATAACCTATATGAAACACAGACAGCCAACTCCCTTTTCGTTAAGAAAAAATTGGATAGGCTATCTTTATGAGCCAAAAGATGAAGATTATTTGAAAATGAAAGAAACAGAAACAAATTATCGTGAATGGGAATTGAAACTATTAAAACAACATCTTAAAAAAGGAGATCTTCGAGAAGGAATGTGTAAACAGGCTCTATTAGGAAGATTTGAAAATATTCAGGACATAATAAAAAGAATTGATAAAAATATTCAAAGTGATATAAAAAAGAAGAGGGTGTAATTTACACCCTCTTTTTATGACCTGACTTAGTTACTTTACTTAATTACCGACTTGGTTACTTAATTGAAATTGTGTTCTTTGATGGAACCGGCTTCTTATCTTCCTCAAATTTAGGAATAGTAATTTTTAGTAAGCCTTTATCCATCTCAGCGTTAATTTGTTTGAGATCAAATTTATCTTCTTCTAATTTCCATCCAAAGTTAAATGATCTTTTGGCGATGCTCTTACAGAAGTAATGTCTTCCTTCATCTTTTACTTCGCCATCTTTGTTATATGACACTCTAAGAATACCATCTTCTTCTTCAATAGTAATATCTTGTTTATCGAGACCTGCAACTGCAATCTCAATATTCAAGTCTTTTTCTGTTTCATGAATGTCTACTGGGTAGTTAATGCTTGATTTTACAAGCGGAGCGAAAAATGATTCGCTGTTAAAAAAATCACGAAACATAACATCTATGTCATTACTGAACCAAGATGGTATGAGTTCATTTCTAAAATTTCCGATACGTGCTAATTGGTTTTTCATAGTTTTATCCTCCTTAAATGAATAATTTTAGTTTGATTGGTCTCTAAGATCCAATCGGTTAATAATGCCGTCAGGTCATTATCCGATATTTATATATTTATTAATGAAATAAGTTTTAAGCCTTTTTCTTTTCGGTATTTATTTTTTTCTTCAATTATTCTATTTTTTTCGATTATTTTGTTTATAAAGTGTTGCTTTCTCATTTGTGTTCTTAGTGTTGTTATTTTTTCTCTTTTATTTTTAATTAAACATTCGTGGCATATTGTTTTAATTCTGGAAGAAGAGCGATATGGAAAAGCTTTTTTGCATTTTTCACATCTAACTGGATTTTTTTCGTATTCTTTTATTTTATGATCATAAAATAATTTATGACTCTTGAGGCGTTTATTTATAGTTTCTTTACTATGTTTTGCTCCCTTATTTCTTCCTTTTGCGCGTTCTTTCATTAATTTAATTGTTTCTTCGCTGTGTTTTCCACCTGTGATATGAGTGCCTCCCTTTGGGCTTAAATTATATCCATTTGGGGATAATGTGTCAAACATTTTTATGTATTTTTCCTGTGATTCAAATGCTAGTTTTTTAGAAGGAAAATGCTCAAGTATTTCTTTAAAAAACTTTTCTTCACCGTATTTTTTGATGGCTTTTTTTAATAACACTCCACTGCCAATATAGTAATTAGATTCATGAACATTTATTGTATGATCGCCAACATATTGTTTTCCATTAACAAGATTAGTCGTTAAATACACATAAAAATTTCTTTTCATAAAAGATTTTTAGTATATATTCCTAACGGGTGTATAAATTGTTAAAAAGTTTTGTTAAAAGATTGTTAAAGTTTTATGAATCCCACTCAGAAAGTAGTGTTCTTTTCCATCGATTTCCTACCCATATATAAAGATAATTCCCATCAGTCACTAGGTGCATACTCGAAATCGTAGATGCATTGATTGGCGGTTGGTAATAGGATATATTATGATCGTTAAAAGGCTCACCAAAAACATTTGGTGATTCGACGTGTGGAAAGTTAACTTTTACTTTAAGTGTTGAGGGATCGATAACCAATGATTCGTTGTCAATATCATTTGCGATATTGTGTTTTTCGTGTTTAATGTGTGTTTCTGCGATTCTCCCTGATAGAAGATCTTCAACGGAAATCTTCATAGGAGATCTCCAAGCGGGAGAATTCGCTTCAATAAATACTTTTGATTTATCAATAAAATTAGTATCTACTAGGGGTAATTTGTGAGGGCTTATAGGCATGACTATACAACTTCAATTAAACCTTCATACTTTTTCGTAACAGCATTTCCAAAAATATCATAAGAAATACATTCAACGTCGTATGTTCCTAATGAGTTAAATATGTAAGGCACGCTTTCATTCCAAACCTTGAATAGTATTAAACTTGAATCATGATTAATTACAGTCCAAATATTTTTTTGTCCAAGAAGATAATTTGAAGGGTCATAAGTAGCTTTCAATATAACTAATGTGCTAATATCCACAGCGATAGGTTCTGGATGATAATAAAATACTCCATTAACCAAATTATCAGAAGCATCATACCATTGACGATTAACTAAATCTTGATCAAATAAAAGATTAACCAAAACAAATGTGTTATCAAGATAATATTCTTGGCAGTATGAATCTTTGTTGTATATTTTGAAAGTATTTGCAACCTCCGTTGCACTTTCAGTTATCATTGTTAAATCTGCATAAGATGAATATGCGTGTTTAACTTTTATTTCATATTTTGGATTGCTAACAAAGAAATCAGGAATTGTATATTCTAATGTATGAGTACTTCCGTCAACTGCAAGTACTCGATATGATGAACCCCATTCCATTCCAGGCTTGCTCGCATCTGAAACAATTATTCCAACTAATTGACCAACTTCAAATTGATATCCGCTTACATCTAATATGAGATTAGTTCCTACATTAGCGGCATTTTCAGTTGCTCTGTATGTATCATTTAAAACATAAATATCGGTTGACGCTTCAATAATAAATGAAGGAGGAATTTGATCTAAATCTGCGGTCACCGGTTCAGAACCTGATGCTGTAACAATACGAGAACTAACTTCTTCAATTAAAGAATATTTTCCTTTATCAAATCTAACTAATTTAATATCATCTCCCGTATAGAATTTTTGATAATCATCATCTATCGTAATCGTTAATCCTGCGACTGACGTAACTCTTTCAGTTAAATTGTACACTCTATTAATTGAGTTTACTTCTGGAACATCTTGCCAATATGTAATTGAAGGAACACTTATGTAAGGTTTTCCTTCGGAGTCGATTCCTAAAGTTACTCCTTGAAGAGGAATGATTCTATCATAAATAGGATATTTGTTATTTGAGATCAATGTGCTTACTTCATCAACACTCATATAAGTGCTTACACATATTGTGTTACAACAATTATCAATTAACGTATATAATGTAGGTGCTTTAATCCATACAGGATATTGTTCTCTTGCAGGATTATAGAACATTGTGTTATAATCATCCCATGCAAACATTTCAATATTGTAATCTCCAATGTGATTAACATGCATTGTGTAAATGCTATTATCAAATAAATAAACGCTTGGATCGTTTCCTCCAGTTAAACCAGATGGATCTGCCCAGTAATATGTACTTGGATCAAATTGGAATAACGTCATACGAGGAGAATCGTATATTACATTTACTGTAATCATTTGCTCATCCAAACTTGTATCATATTGGAAATTCAAATATATTGTTGCGTTATCTGATGAATTTATAGGATTCATCATTCCGGCTTTCATTTCGATTTTGCCATCTAAAATATCGAGGTAATATAGACGATCAAATAGTGTGTTTACTCCACTAGCGTCCATTGTTCGATAATTCTTAAAGCTTAAAAGCGGAACTTTGTAATTATCATCGACTGCGTATTGCAGTAATGAACCTGCGTCAGGATTTAATGTAATGTATTCATCAAATAATATCATTGAACCAGTCGATGATTCTATCACGTATCCATTTGCAGAAGCATTTGGGTAAATTGTATATGCAATTGAATTCGTCCATTCATCACTCATACTTGGATCTCGTAAATATGCTTTTTCAAGATAAATCGTTAAACTTGTTGAAATATCATAAAATACTGATGACGAATCAAACATATTTACGTAACGAATATCATTTTCAAGTATGTGTAAAGGATTTGTAACAAGTGTTTGTCCTAAAATACCCGAAAAATCTTTTTCCACTGATAAACGATACATTATATCATTTATGAAAAGGAAGGGATATTGAAATGAAGAACCAACAAGTAAAAAACTACTTGGATCTGCAAGATAAGAAGGATCATCAATCGAATAATATGTTGAAGGATCGTTAGGATTCCACGCGTATGAAATCAAATCTTTGAATCTAAGAGGCATATTTTCTACCTTTGATTGAGTTAACTCAAGAAATGATAGTCTTATGCTTGCGTCACCAGTTACTAATTCGGAATTGCCGTCAACACCATAAGGTGTTAATGATTGTTGCACACTATAATTATAACCAATTCGATCTGTAGTGTAAACTTTATTTTGAACTCTTTCAAAATAAATGCCTTCTCCAGTAATATCTACGATTCTACAATTAACACCTATGATATTTTGTTCAAGCCATTTCTTTAGTCCCATTAATTTAATAAAAACTTCTTTGAGATTGTACTCATAGCAGTTTTCAGTTATAGGAGTTCCCCAATCATCGATTTGTCCTGTTTCTCTTGTTAAACAATAAACCATTGATAACTGGTTCAATTTCTTAAACACTTTTCTTTGGTCTGCGTTAAACATCAAAATTGTTTGTGTTCTATCGTCAGCATCGTAAGGAACTACAAATGAAAGTTTCTTATTTTCTTTTACGTTTTTAAACCATTCTCTAAAATAAATATCATCATATCCTAACCATTTTACAGCGTTTATCAGCCCTTTATAAGTTCCTATAAATGGCATGATTTTATCATGCTCTAATATCATGTGCTTAGATTTGTAGTTCAAAATTTCCCAATCTGGAAGATCTTCGTTAATATCTGTTTCTTTGAAAACATCTTTCATGTCTTTTGGATCTGGTAATCCAAAGTTTGTAATTAAATCTCTAAATCTTTCATCTTCGCCAATCGCTTCTGCGTTAACTACGATATCTGCTAAAGTGTATAATGTATCACCTACTTTATGATAAAATCTAATTGTTCTTTCAAAAACTCCTTCTAATTCAGATCTAAAACCAATGTTAAGAGTTAAAGGAACGTCTGGGTGAAGTGTTGAAACATCAAAAATCAATTCATCTGTCCAAGTTATTTCAACTTCTGTGTCATCAACTTCAAAAAACGAGATTTCGTTTTCTGAGCCTATCATTCTAACAACTAAAGTTGAATTACTCGAATCATAAGGTCTAATTAATTGACTTCCTAATTCTTCTAATATGAATAAGTGTTCTGTTTCTACTAAACCTACAGAAATAGGTTCTAAGAAAATAGCACTGGCGAAGGTAACAGAAGGGTATACAAAATTGGTACTTAAATCAAGAATAGTTAGATTGCTGATACTTTTTGTATTCATTCCGTCTGGATTGAATATTGAAACATCTCGAGTGGATATGTCAACCTCTGTAGAAGACAATGATATCGTATCTGGACTAAAGGCGTATGTATAAGAAGCAGTTACATCATCATACATATATCCACCGCTAGTAATTTCAGCTGATATAGCGAATCCACTTGGGTCGGTAACCAGATATCCTTCTGCACCTTTACCACCAGTAGTAGAATTAAAAATAAGTTGTAGCCATGTATCAGGAGTCCAGTTTAACGGGCTTCCTTTTTTATCAAATATTTTCCAATTATTTAATTGCATTTAAATCCTTTTCTTTTTTCATTCCTTTATTCCAGGGAATTTTTCCATACATTGGGTTATTAATTCCCATTTTTGAAATACTTATATTTTTACAATGTTTATCGCTTTTAACTCTCCCTTTTCTTTGTATACTTAAATTTTTTTTCGTTTCTTCAGAAAATTTTTTATGTAATTTTCTCATTTTTTGTTTAGTCTCTTCTTTCCAGGGTATACCTTTATTCCAAGGCGTTAAACCCTTCTTTGATTCACTTATTTTTCTTTTTGTTTCTTCGCTTTGCGGTTTTCTCTTTTTTCCTTTTAACGATAAACTGCGTTTTTTTCGCGTTTCTTCAGATTGTATTGATCCTGTTTTTATGTAACTTAATTTATTTTTTAATTCTTCATTAAAGATATTATGCCCCCCGCATTTATTCAAATTATATCCATTAGGAAATAAAGTATTATATTTTTTTATGTATTTTTCTTCTAATATTAAATTTTGTGTGATATCGCATTCTTTTATTATTTTTCGTTGAAAATTTTCAGCTCCATATTTTTTAATAGCTTGTTTGATTAGTTTTCCGCTTCCTAAATAGTTATCTGTTTCTTTTCCTTCATGAGATCCGATGTATTGTTTGCCATTTATTTTGTTTGTAGTAATATAAATGAAATTCATTTTTAATTTATATATTTACGTTATGTTAGTTGTGTTTTTATCGTGAGCAATTGAAAACCACTTTTTAACATATTTTGCTTGTTCCAAAATAAAGGTAAGCATTCCTTCAAGAGTATTAAGCATAGGAATTTGTAATGGGTTAGCCCATAATTCTGGAGATGTTCCATTTCGTAATATTTTTCCTGTGTATTTGTATCCTAAATTCTTATAAACATCATTAAAGTGTTTAGCTTGATACAAATAACTGGCTCTAACCGTAAATTTTCTTACTCTTCTTGGCATATTAAACGCTAGTTATGTTATTTACAATTGCTATATTGTTTTCTGAGTTAATATTCTTAGGTGTGTAACCTCTTACTTGAATATTTAATGTTGATAATTTATTTTTAACTAAACTATCTTCGTAATAAGTTCCTTGCTCATTTTCAAAACCGCCACGAATTAATGGGTAGATATCTCTTACAGGAACTTCGTTTCCAAACGCATCTCTAACATATCTTTCAAGAATAATATCTCCATAATCATCAATACCATAGAATGTTTTGTAAATATTCAAATTATCTTTTGATGCATCAAACCAAACATTTACTGAGTCAACACCATCAATTGATTCAATAACTTTAACTAAATCGGAAACAGGGATTCTATCTCTTCTTGTATTTGATAAGAAATAATCTGAAGTTTTTGATACGATATTTTGACGAACTGCATCATACGAAGACCCTTCCCACAATATCAATGACATATTTAGCGTAAATCTTGGAAATTGTAAATCAAGAATTGCGTTGTCAACTGTAAGAATTCTTTGGCCGCTTTGTTCAATTAAATCTAATATCGCGGTTTTTTCGGCATCAGATAAAACAAAAGCGCTTAAAGGACATGTATAATAATTGTCTCCGGGATTAATTCTTTTGTTTACATCAGGAATTAAAAACAAATAAACTGTATTATCATCTTTCTTTTGTTCTTCTAATTTTCCTTGATAAAAATAAAGTTGTTGTTGAGCATTATCGACTTGAGGTTTCAATGTAGTAGCTTGAACAGAGGCAACACCATAAGTTGCGCATGCTCTTCGATATTGTTCACTTATTTGCTCATAGGTTGTTTTTGCCTGATTGTATTTATCGAGTGTATATTGATCTTCGAAGGTTGCAAATCCTGGAATCGCATCTATAACTGTAAAAATATTAAGTTTACGTAAAAAATAAACGTAATTATTTTCGTTGGCAAGAACAAAACTTCTTGATGTATGTGGTGCTAAAAGTCTTGTTAAATAAAGAGGTTCTTCCTGAGAACCAAACATAATTGGATTTTTAACTGTAACGTTAAGATATTTGTTGAGATCAATTTGTTCTCCATTTAAAGCGAAGCCATTTGAGAGGAATTTCCAGTTATTTACTTGATTGTTCTGCATTGTATTAATGTTTCCAGAATCACCATCAGTAATAAGATACTCAACCAAAATCGTTGCTCCTAATCTTGGAACTGCTCCATTATAGCCGTTTCCAAAGAAAATATCGATACCGCCAGTTTGTCCGGTTTTAACCATAGCAGCTTGTTGTTCAAGCGTCATATCGAGAATTGAATCAACAATTTGCCACTTTGTTCCGTCAACATAAAGACTTATAAAATAATTGTCTATTGTTGCGCCTTTTTTGTTTTGAAAATTAAATGATTGAAGTGGGTCACCAGTTCCGGTTGCTTGTTGATATTCAAGTTTTCCTTGAATAACATTTACATCAATAAAATTTGTGATGCTGGTTAAATCTATTCTCGTTTCTTCACCAGGCAACACAACTGTGTATGTAAGACCATTTGAATTATTTGTTAATTGAGTATAATTTGGAATTGTCAAAATACTTGCGTATGAAGGAACTTTTGAACCGTTATAAGTAAAAGTTATTGTTCCTCTTGCTGCCATTGCTCTTGAAGGATTATGTCCTGTTAAACTTGCTATGCCTCGTATACTTAAGGGTCTTGATGCAGTTTTGATGTTTAATTCGGTTACTGAGTCTTCAATGTAGAAAATTATCATACGTCCATAGTGCAACATTACTTGAAGTAACTGTCCCATAGGAGACGCCATCGTGAAATATTGCTCCAACTCACCATAACTATTCTTTATGAAATTTAACGCATCTTGATAGAGCTCAATAAATCTTATACGTGTTGTGTTAAAAATTTCCATAAGTTTAATCGTTATTTTCTAAATATTTAATCGCGTTTTGTAATAAATTAACATTGTCATCAGCTAATCCTAATATAAGATTACATTTAGTGCATAATAACCCGCGTACTTTATTTGTTTTATGTGAGTGATCAATACTTAATGATCTTTTAAGATTTGATTGATGCGTGCCACATATAATACATTTTCCTTTTTGCGCATCAAACATATCATTGTATTCAGTTGTACTTACATTATATCTATATTTTAAATGTTGGTCAATATAAAAATTTTTATTATTTTTATATCGTTCTTTCATTTTTTTGTGTATTTTTTCTTTATTTTTTGCATAATATTCGTTCGAACGAGCTTTTATTTTTTCTTTATTAGCTTGATAATAACTTCCGTGATATTTTTTTCGAATATTTGGCATATTTTTTATTTTACTAAAAGTCCTAACATCTTTTTATCATTGATTAAAATATCAATAACAGCATAATCATATCCATCCGCTTTTCCAAAGGAAACTTGAGGAGTAATTATGAAATCTTTTGTCTCAGAAATGTAAAGTTGAAATTGTGCTTTAATTTTTTCTTCCAATTGTTGTTTGTTCACCTTTGTTTCAAAAATTAAATCTTCGATACCTATTCCAAAATTAAGATCGCCTACAACCTGGCCTTGTCTTGTTCCCATCAACATTTTAATTTTTGAAATTATTGATTCGATAGGATCGGAATGTTCAAGAACGCCATATTTAAAATTGGGGTCTTCTGGGTTTCGAATGTAAATATCCTTTATCATTTACTTTTTATTTTATATATCTTAAGAAAACAAAAGGGAGTCTCTGCTCCCTCAATTTATTTTTCGGATTTTTTTCGTAATTCTGCTTCCTTTTTATTGGCGTACTCATGAGCATCACTATAATTCCATCCCTTGTATTTCATTAAATTTCTTTCAATAAACTCATGCTGAATTATTCCCTTCATTTTTTCTGGTTCTTTAGTATAAATATCATCGATCCATATTTCATCTTCAGGAATAAACAATTTATATCCGGGATATCCTGTAACATAATGATGACCACCTTCAACAAATTCTTTGAATCCTAATCCGGGTTCTTCAGAAGTTACGTAATCTCCATTTACTAAACAAATTTTAACTTCATCTCCACGAGTATCTTTTACGACTTTTATTGTTCTTTTCTTCAGTCCTAATGTTTTATCTTCTTCTAATGGTCTTAAGCTCTCCGATGCAACAGATGCCATTTGCCATTGTCGTTTTTTCATGTAATCAGGGTTTTTTGATCCAAACCCAGCAGGAACTTTATGTTTATGCTTAGTATCTAAATGTTGAATATATTCTTTTTCGGGCGGTTTTTTCGAACCTACAAATTTTTCAACGGGAATTAATTCTTTATTCTCAGAATCACGATTATAATTATTTGCGTATGACTGCGTTCCTGATTGTTTCATTCCGGAAGAATAAACTTCTATAAACCAATCATTATCAACCATTTGGATTTTCATTTTCTTTTCCATGATGCTGATAATCTTCTTTAGTTCTTTTTCACTCGGATATACCCAAAAGGTTATGATTTTAGGAGTCATATATATTCTTCCGGGATATATTTTTTCCCAATCAAAGGGATATTTTCCTGAACGAGCTGAACTTATTCTCGTTTTATTAGCCATTCCACTTATAGGACCATCAGTAACTGTATCGCTTCCATGATAATCATTGGGTTTGTTTGCAATCAATACATCCGCAATCGTTTGTTTTTCTGTGTTTAAGATAACTTCAAATGCATACGATTTGTGGCCGGACATATTCATTTCATATTCTTTACCATCATGTCCAGTTACTTTATCCGGAGATTCTAATAATAACGATTCTTTAACTAACTTTTTCATTCTATCTCATCATGCATGCTATATCTCAAATAAAATTCAAATTGAGGTTGTTTTATTTTTAATCTTTTAATAAGTAATTCTGTATCTTTTCCCTCCCACTCAAATGTATCGCTTTGAATAATTTTATCGGTATTGTGTAATCTCATTAATAAGAGAAAATTCTTTTGGTCTTCATAAATTCCGTGCATATCTAAAGAAGATGCAGCATCTTCATTATACTTAGGTGTATTGATTTGGCCAGCTCTTATTAACGCGTTGGCCATCATTCCGTGATTAAACATTCCATCGTATTTTGCTGCATATACATTTCCGCTTTTATCGACAATAATTCTAACTCCATTATCAAACCCTTCAAATGATTTAGGATTTTTAATTATTGGAGTTCCTTCAACTTTGGCAACTATTTCTTCTTCGTCTTCATCTACATATTGAAATTCTTGTCTTCGTGGAATGCCAAATTTTCTTTCGTAATATTTGCTCAATGCCTCACTTCCTTCAAATACCTTTCCTTTACGAATTTTTTCGTTAATTTCATCGAGCACATATTCATAAAACTTAAAATTAGGATGTTTTTCTCTCGCTGCTAAAATAAAGGGCATAAATGTTTTTCTTGCTTCTCGTATTGAAGGCATATTCCATCTTTTTCTTTCTGCCGGTCCGTTATAATTTTTTAATAAAACTTCATTAGATTCTCCAATTGCAAATTTATCTTCTCCCCAGATTCGTTGTATTGTAACAAAATTTGTGGGGATTTTTTTCCACCATTTATCAACATTTTTTATTAAGCCGTTTTTCTCTAATACGTTGATCATTTCCGTATGTGTAGAAACATTTGATTCAAGAACATACAAATTACCTTCTTTGTCTATCACGCCTCGGGAATCATCGTCAATTCCTTTTAAAGTTTTCGGGTTTTTGATGATATTGGTTGGGCCGTATGCTCCTGATACTTTTCCAACAATTTCTTGTTTATCTTTTGTTGATCGGTGTCCCTTTTGTGGAGCGCTATGCATATTAAACATGCGTTCTCTTGCTGCGTCAAGGCCATCTTCAAATAAACGAGGATAAAATGATTCTTTAATGTGATTATCTTTTAAGTATTTTTCGAGAATGAAACCACCCCAATGTTTATATTTGAATAAAAATCGGGAATATTCTTTAACGTCTAATTCAATGATTTTAACATATTCGGCATAATCAGAATTATGAGGAAATAAAATATCTTTGGTGATATCAAAATATTTTCCGTCAATTTTATTCCAAGCATGTTCGATAGGAATTCCGTGATAAAGAATTTCTCCTTCCACATAATCAACTCCGTCAACGTTTATACATAATTGACCAGCATTTCGAAAGCATTGCTTTTGAACAATATTTACTTTGTTGTTTTTAATCCATTCATCTATTTCAGGATACTGATCACGAATCTCATCAGTTTTAACATGCGTAAGTACCTGGGCATTTTCTAATTTCCAATCCCAAAAATCCTTTTGATTACCAGAAGTCATCTTGGCAAACTGTTTAAAATAATTGATTATTTGAGATTCTGAATTGGTCATAGTATTTTCTTTAATAGATTCATTATTTTTAGGATAAGTTTTTCCTTTATTTTTACCTTGTAAAGAACGGGATAATTTTATCCGACGAGCTTCTTTTCGCTTGTCAGCTTCTTCTTTTCCATATTTTTTAACCCATAAATCATATACAGAAATTCCGTACATACCATTATTTTCTCCTGCAAATTGCGTACATTTTTTCCCCTTATTCCACGCAGTTTGCCCAATATGTGATTCTGATTCATGTTTTCTTCTTTCTGATGAATGTTTTACGCCTAATAATTTTTTTCGTATTTTATCTTTTGTTTCTTGACAATGTCTTCCATTAAATCCTCCAATTTTCATATTATAACCAAATTCAGGCATATATGTTTTATCTTTTTCTATCCAATAGATCTCACGATCATTTAATGTAGTAATTAATTGCTCTTCATTATCAAATGAATACTTTTCAATTATTTCCCATTTAAAATTCTCAAACCCATATTTTCGAAGCGCTCTGTGAAAAGCATACTGACAATCTCTATTTATAGCTTCAAGAAAATGTCGTCCTTTACGACTTTTGAAATCATGAAAAGTTTGTCCATAATATTTTTTATCAGAGGGGGATGTTGCGCAATATATTACTCCATTATACATAGTTATGCCATCATCATGAACCAATCGGCGCTTTGATCAGTTTTGATTTTTTCTTTAAGAGCATCCAATTCTTCTTTTCCTTCTGCTCTAATATCGGCATAGTTTATTTGTATTCCGCCAATAAGTGTATAGTTAAATGTACCAAGAATTCTTGCTAATTGCATTTTTCCTCTTGCAATAACCCATTTAAGGAAAAGAGGATCTTCATAAAGATCTTCTTCAGGAATTTGATTCAGAGTTGTCACCCAAAGTGATTCAGAAGGATCTCTACCTGTGATGATTAATCTCTTTGTATTAACACTGAAGTGATGGTTAATATCTTTCAAATTAAATTGTTTTGCTAAATCCCAGAAACTCCATTGTATTGTACGATAGGTAATTTGATCTGATGAAAGCGGAGTCAAATAAAGGTCAGCAGCCATTAATCTGTCAAAAGTTAAATCTGGATCGTGGATACCGAATACTCTTTGTCCAGAAGTCATTTCATAAACGTATTTAATTGCCATTACACACTTAGGAAGTTGAAACGTTCTTGTGTTTTTCCATTCCTGAGTTCCATAGTATTTTTTATCAAGAATATACCATGCATCTTGCACAGCATCACGATATTCACGATACATCCATTCCTGCTCTAATTTAACTAAACGTTCAATTTCAATTGCTGGAAGAGAAAAA